>Ga0123357_10008769_pt1 | contig 12679 bp, 7 predicted proteins | sample TergutEmb28metaG_FD_89873 | JGI IMG/M metagenome (GOLD analysis project Ga0123357, IMG submission 89873) | Embiratermes neotenicus P4 segment gut microbial communities from Petit-Saut dam, French Guiana - Emb289 P4 | ecosystem: Host-associated > Arthropoda: Insects > Digestive system > Gut ... | reverse complement strand
GGGTGTAAAGGGTCTTGGTGGGGAAACCGGAGTTAAAGAGACCACTTGTAGACCTATGAGTAGATGGGTGGATAATATTAGGATGGATCTCCTGGAAGCGGGATGTGGGTTTATGGACTGTATTGGGCTGGCCCAGGATAGAGACAGGTGGCGGACGCTTGTGAGTGCGGTAATGAACCTTCGGGTTCCGTGAAATGCGAGGAATTTCTTGACTAGCTGCAAACTAGTTAGCTTCACAAGAAGGACTCTGCACCATGGAGTGAGTAAGTAAGTAAGTAAGTAAGTATACTAGATATATGTGTAACTGGATAATCCTGAACCCCACGAGCGAAATTGTGTTCGGCACCTCACTGGTGTTTATGTACAGTACCAGCCAGCCAACAACCCACACAATCTCATCACCATGTTTTATGCTGAACAGATGAAGGCCACTTCATAACACAATAAAGGTGGAATGTAACACAACTCGAATTCTCTGGTAAATAAAGAAAATGTATTCTTCCTTGTTGATCTGGGTAGCACACGGTGCAAACAGCGATGAATGGACGTGCAAACAGGGCCTACGACATGATGACTAATGACAATTTTTTCCCCCCAACTCTTTTCATTTCGTTCCGCACACGTACCAAAACTACGCCCCTTTGTTAAATTGTCACTTAGACTAAAACGGTACACTGTCAACAAAGAGAATTTCCACTTTCTGGATAATACACATACTGGAGTCCTCTCACTTACGGCAATCGATCATCAAATGTCCCTGCAGCGCAGCCACCCCTTTGATGCCCCTGTCTTTCCTCGTTATCCGTTATATAGCACAACAGACTGTGCACTATTCACAGATTTCTCTTCCTCTGACACCATGCAACACAGTTCTCCTTTAAAATTCGAAAGACGGTCAAAAACCCCCCTTCCAATCTTTGAAGCCGAAGCTCACGCTAGACCCTAGCCTGAGTCAGTTGAATCCGTTCAAAATTCTCACATACTGCTCCTTTAAAAATCAATCTTAATATAATCATGAGATCTAAGTCTAGGCTTTCCATGTGGTCTCCTTCCTTCAAGAATTCGGACTGAAATTATGCACGTATCTCTCACCTTCACCATGCATATTATATGCCCTTCTCATTTCACCCTCCTTGATTTGACCACCATAATTATATCTCATGACCAGCATGAGTAACGGACCTCTCCCTTGTGCTGTTTCCAGCGTCCCCCTGCCACTACCTCTCGGGTCCAATAATCTTCACATTTTCCCACCGTCAAATATTTTCTCGTATTTCGACGCTGTCTGTATCACGCAATGCATAACGTTCCGACCAGGTCAGCCGCCATCCTTTAGTTTTCTGCAAGTCGTCTGCGTCTCTTCGGGCGAACAGACACTAGGCCTACAATGAAACAGGCCAACAACCGATGGGTCCAAATCTTTGCCTACAAGGGCGACATTTATGATCACCCACCCATGCCATTCTCTGCAGCCGAAACAGTGTCGTTAAAAAAGCAACAAACCTAAAAGTAACACAACTCATGTCGGACGTGATATTAAGGTCACTAATACCGTTACGAATTTTGCGACCATGTTAATGAACATTCGGGTTGCATAGAATGCAGGCAGTTTCTTCAGTAGCTAAGAACCTATCAGCTTACTTACGAAGGACGCTGCTTCATGAAGTTAATACCGTTACATTCGTCCAGCACTGCTCGTTCCATATACAGACGAAATTAGTGGGGACCATCAGTGTAAACTCGGATGTAATAAATTAAAGCTACGATTAGGTATTCCGCATTCATCCGATACTGTAACAAGACAGGCAATCTATGTTTAACACCGAGGCGCGTTCGTACAACCTTTGTTGCAGCAAAAAATCAATAAGCATTACATATTGTGAGTGTGTGTGTGTAGCCTTGGGTACCAAGCGTGAAATGCGCATGCACCAAGTTGTCATATGTGGTCTGCCCGGCTCTACTATATTATACCACATTATCTCATAAACGGCATGATGTTCGGAAAATGAAGTTAATGACCATAAAACGTGTGTTTTGATTCTCTCTCTGTAATTTTTGTCTGAAACGTTTCTCGTTCTGAGAAGAACTGAGCGACATGTGATCAAAAAAGCATACTGTTCTTCGTGTAAAGTGCCGGTTAATTCTTGTCAGATCTTAACTAGACTTAAATTTTCTCTGCAGGTTTTCGAAAAATGCTCAAATATCAAATTTCAAGAAAATCTGTCCAGTGCAAGCCGAGTTGTTCCATGCGGACAGACGGAGACAAATGGCGAAGCTAATAATCGCTTCTCCCAATTTGGGGAACGGGCCTAAGAAATGGGAATACAACGTACAGCGTAGGACTAATAACACGCGGACGGTGAGAAACTAGGCAAAGAGATGGGAAAGGGAAATCTGTGTAGGGGACACTGTCTATTCGAATGTAGAGATCCTCCTCCTCCTCCTCTTCCTCCTCCTCCCCTTCTCGTCTTCCTTATTCTTCTCCTCTCCTTCTCCTCTTCATTATTCTTCTCCTCCTCTCCCTTCTGCTCCTCCTCTCCCTTCTTCTCCTCTCCTCCTCCTTATTCTTCTCCTCCCCTTCTCCTCTTCCTTCTCCTCCCCCCTCTCCACCTACTTCTTCTAAGTTTAAGTTTGGCCTTGGCTGTCCTCACGACATATCCATTCGATTATGTCCAAAGCACTTGTTCTCCGTCTTTTCACGCCCATAATAAAGTCCAATTCGACATAATTCATCCACTACAATTTAGGTCTCCCTCTCTGTTTCTCCGTCTTCCTGGCTTGCCTTCCCGTAACTTCTTTACTGTCCCTGCACCATCCATACTTACAATATACCCAAGTCATTACAGTCCGCGTACTTTAACTACTGTTACAATATCTGGAGATTATAATTTGTTAAGAATTTACTGATTCAGTTCATTCGTCAATATTTTCGTATGTTGGGCCATATATTAACCCATATAATTTTCGAACTAGTTCCTTCCCCCCAAGTATAGTGGCAGGCAGGAATTAACCTAACCCTGCCCGTATCCCTGAAATACCTTACAAGCTTCAAGCTATCAGTCCTAGCCTGTATCAACAAATATGATATTTATAAGCTTCAGGAGAGCTTATTTTTCGATCAGTAGCGAAGCTTCCTATGACATTATGATTAAATCTGATAAAATCACGAAAGCAGTTAAATTAAACTAGTTTAAATAACACCTATATTAACGTTCGTATAGGGAAACAACTGCCTGACATATTTCCTATTCAGAATGGTCTGAAACGTGATACCTTATTGCCACTGGTTCTGCACCTTGTTCGAGGAAGGTCCGAGAAAGCCAGGAGTACCTGCAATGGAATGGAATACATCAGCTTCTGGTCTATGCAGTTCGTGTTAATTTACTCGGTCACAAAACAGTTACTACGAGTATAAACACAAAACAAGAAGCTTGATTGGTCCCTCACATTACGGAAAGGACAATGGCTGACAGTGTTCGATATCAGAGAGCTAAGAGGTACACTTGGGCCTAAGGTACAGATATTAGCAGGAGACTGGAGAAAACTGCATAATGAGAACTTTCATGATTTGCACTCCTCTCCAAATATTAGGCCTATTACACTGATAAACTCAAGAAATAGAAACATGCACTGGGAAGAACATAAATGCATGCTGGGTCTTATCTGCAAATCAAGAAAGAAAGAGATCTCTTAGAATTCTCAGGAGCAGAGGGAAGGATACTATTAAAATAGATTTTGAAGAAGGGTAGGAGTGTGCGGACTGGATTCATCTAGTTCAGGATAGGGAGAAGTATCGAGATCTTCTAAACATGGTAATGAACCTTCTGGTCCCACAATATAAAGGGAATTTCTCAATCAGATGAGGAACTGTTAGCTTCTCAACGGCTTTACTTCATGGAGTTGCGTAATTAGTTAACACCTTCACACACCCTACCAACGCCAGAAGGCGATCGTACTGATAAAGACATTTTAAAGTTTAGGAACAAGTGTTCTCAAATACAAATATACATGTGGTGAAAGTATAAGAAGAAACAAATACTGAGAATATAACTATGAATGACACATTGGTATTATGACTGATGTGGCGAAGACATGGTTTTTGGGCAAGTACGGGGTGAAAGACGAAGCGGGAGATGGCATAGTAAAGCAAGTCGATGACCTGCAAGAAGAACAGTTAGCAACGATGTCACCTGATCACTGCTGCTGGTCCCTTTTGTTCTGAGTTTAGTGACAGGCAAGCTATAGCGGAAGATAGCAGCAATCTATCTCAAGATGAAAGATCATTATTTTAATGGATGTAAGGCTTCACAGCACCGGCGACAAAGAATACAAAATGTTACCAGTCGTCAGTTTTTGATGCACAGTTTGTCAACAGATTTATGTTGAGTTTAATTTTACACTGTTAATCCCACAGATGTAAAAGGAACTAAGTACCACATCGTAATGATGATTTCATGTCGGGGAAAGAACCGCCGGTGACGTAGCCTCGAAGAGAGGGCTAGGTGGGCCCAGAGCCGATCTGTAAGCAGAGTGAGACAAAAAAATTCAGCGCTGCTGGGAATCGAACACGATCGTCAAAACCCGTAACCTATCCACGATAATGAAGTATCCGGTATTTATTTTTGTACCCTGTTGTATTGGCAAATCTACTGGCAGTGTCAGGCTTCGTATGTCTTATCCACGGTAAAAACTGTCAACCCCCGAAAGACCGCCACCCTCGCTTAGCGTCCAAGAAAGTCTGTGGAAAGAAATTCTCTTCTATACAACGTTACTATTTGACGGCACCTTCGATAAACAGCAGGCCCGCTAAACCTTTTATGGTGAGGACAACTTCGGAAAGATTTTGTCTGCATGCAGGCGACATGAACTTCAAAACACAGAACGAATAATAAAAAAACATACGTACAATTATATGTATTATTTCACCTTCGTATCTTTCTATACATCATGTGCAAATAAATACACTGATAGTAACAGGGAAAAAATGGTACATGTAATTTACAACCTGCGCTAGGGTGTCGCTAATTTGAGCACGTTTTCACACAATCTGTTCGTAATGTAACGCATGTTTCTGTACATGTTTGCGGGCAACACAACACTGTCGCGAGCAACGTCTTGCCCGCGAACTAAGGGTTGAGATGTCCTGATAAACCGCCACAAATTGCGATAAACAGACAATGGTGCAGAATCGGCGTTTGACGGTATGTTACTAGTTTCACCGTCTAGCATCAACAGGTGGGCTCTAAGGCCGTGAAAACGTAACAGAAACAAACTATTGCTATAATTAATGTCTACTTTTTTTTGCAACTATGTCCACGCCACAAACGATATTTCTTGTTCAAAAATGCCACATTTTTGCAACTATGTCCATGGCAACAAACGATATTTCTTGTTCAAAAATGCCACATTTTTGCAACTATGTCCATGGCACAAACGATATTTCTTGTTCACAAATGCCACAATATTGCAACTAGGTCCACGCCACAAATGATATTTCTTGTTCACAAATGCCACAATTTTGCAACTATGTCCATGGCACAAACGATATTTCTTGTTCAAAAATGCCACATTTTTGCAACTAGGTCCACGCCACAAACGATATTTCTTGTTCACAAATGCCACATTTTTGCGACTATGTCCATGGCACAAACGATATTTCTTGTTCACAAATGCCACATTTTTGCAACTAGGTCCACGCCACAAACGATATTTTTTGTTCAAAAATGCCACAATTTTGCAACTATGTCCACGCCACAAACGATATTTCTTGTTCACAAATGCCACAATTTTGCAACTATGTCCATGCCACAAACGATATTTCTTGTTCACAAATGCCACATTTTTGCTCTCAACGTGTTTGGTGCTTTATAGTATCGGTTAATAAACATCTTCTACCGCTTCTTAATTTTCAGTGAAGTCAAGAAGCGGTAGAAGATGTCAGGAACTTTAGGAGAACAATGATGTTACTAATTAACTCATCAGGTACACTCTGTAGATGGTGGCTATTTTGCCCCGTAAAGTCACCACTGACACTATATTTAGGAATACCATTTTTTTAAAACAAAACAAATCCGGAACACTTAGTAACATTTAGATGTGCGGGGGAACAGAAGACAAAATTCTTAACGCAAATGAAAAAAGCGGAGTAATTAAATTACATTTTATTTTATGTATGTACGGTGTTAACTCGTGGACACGATGACCACAGTGGATTCTACATTACTTGGGAGAGTAAATTTCACCCCAGAATATGCTACGAAGGCCCAGAGTGGGAGTAGAAGTATAGCTCTACTCTTTCTTTAAACTCGGCGGTAAATTGGGGTGGGTGGTCAACGCCAAGCCCCGGCCGCTTTACCCTCGGGAAGGAACCGGTACCCATTGTATAGGAGGCTGTGTGGGCTCCAGGGCCGGTCGGGACGGGTTTGGAAACCCCGCTCCCCAAAGTATTCGATCCTCGGACCGTCCAATCGCTATACCGACTACGCAATCCCGGCCACATTTGGGAGTGTAGATTCCTTTACAAAATAAAAAGAAGCCCTTCAGCCAGATCGTAAATAATGTATTTAGGAGCTGAACAGAATGTTATGAAAAGGGACAGTTTAAAAGAAGACACATTTCGAAAACAGGGACACTGAGAAGTGACAGGTCTTTGAGAAGACTGAATTCAACCTGTCAGCGTGTAGTCTTCCGTTACCTGGCGAAGTAGCTGATGCTTTCGGCCGCTACTTAACAAAGCCGTTGGTAAGGAGACAGCTAATCGAAACCTGAGAACAAGCAGTAAAGTATTCTGGATACACAAGCGCTACAGATACGTGCTTCTACTAGAAACTAATGCAAAGAAAGGAAGAAGAGAACTCTCCATTAAACACCATGGACTCATTTAGTATATCAGTAGCAGTAAAAAACCACATGCACCATTTAATACTATTTACTGCAAAGGAATAACCCCTTCAGAAGTGTTTTTGCTAGTCTATTAACGATGCTGTAATTTCGACTCTTAATCAGACTTTCCATGCCCCTGTTCCACGCATGAACCTCATACAGTACTTTTCCATACACCGAGGAAACGCCCACCTATGAAAACGTTTACAGGCGGAAAAAAGTTTATAGCGGGAGCAGCAATTTAATTAATGCCAAATTTTTGTCAAGAGAATTTATTTGCAAGAGCTGCTACACCCAAGTCAGCTTACAGTGTAAGAAACCAACTGATGCAGTTTTCCTGTCGTTTCTGTATTACCCCCTTTTTTCTGTTTCAAACCACAACAACGTTCATTTGAATATCAATTCCCACGACATTTCAAGGGATATTTGGACTTTCTCGAGGTATTTCAAAACTTTGTTTGTCCCACTATTTATCGCGGAACCTCTAGCAATGTTCTGCGAAACGGTGGTTGGGAAACAGTTGTCTCGATTGTCGAAGGTTGAAAGAGAACTGGAAACGATATGGGATAAAGTGGAAGTGGCGCAATTTGAAGTATGTATGGAAAGACTGTGGTAACTCACGAGAATCTTTCGCGGTAATTGGTTTCCGTGCTCCCTACTCGAACTGGGCACCTTTCCAAGGCAAGGCAGAAGTTTTAACTCTAAAGACAACTTGTTCCTCCCTTTAAGGAGTGACTGTGAATTGGCAGTCTTAGAAGAGATGATTACCTCTCAAGTGTGTATGTAACTTACGTATCTCCTTTGGGGTTTGGTCACCTTGTGGCATGAATTCCTTCATTATGTTCTAAAGGATGTCCATGTAATCTGTTTCAAATGAAGCCGACTAGGTGCACACTATTTCTTAGCATATTCATTTCAACCAGACAGCCTCCCATACAGAGTGAAAAATACCAGTGTCGCATAGATGCAGTATGTTCTCCTGATGATGGGCACATAGTTGCCCGAAACATGTAGATAAGTTGAAATAAATATACTACGAAGTAGTGTGCACCTAGATGGCTTCATTTGAAGCAGATTATACAGGGATGCACGGTCAACATAAAAGAAAGATGTCCATGTAAGTCACCTGAGCAGTATACCATTTGAACTCCTGGATGTTACGATGTGATGGAGACTAAAACAGTGCCCTGACCTGCAAAACGGTACGTTCAGGGACTGAGCAGAATAGTAAACATTTTGTTCCAAATTCAAAGCAGAATAGCAACCGGCTCGGTATAATTTTGAATTAGGTATCACACACAACGCACGACTGGCAGATGCTAGGACGAGTTTTGAGGTTAAATGACAAAAGAAAGCTGAATCAACAACCGGGATTCGAATACGAACACTGCAAGGTCAAGTGTGGACGAAAGTAGCACACTGGAGTTCAATACTGCTAGCACAAAACTCGTCACCGGACACCAGGAACCCACAGTCTCCAGCAGGTGAGCGGTTGCAGACCTACGCCTTACACGGTGCGGCCACTGGGACCGGCGAAAAAAGATTTTTACGTGTTTAAAACAGCGACATGTTTCGACATATATATAGGTTAGTGTCAAGCTCACACAACTCCTCCCCCAAAAAAAAGCAGTACAGAGGAAACTGTTTATAAGTGTTAGTCTTATTAAAATAACATGAAATACAGGTACCGTGTAATATTAAAGGACATTACAATAATATGCGTCTTTAAATGTAAAGTTACATAGAGTATCTTCCAGATTGTTATTCCCTTTTTAAGTCCAATTAGGATTAAAGGCTGCTTACGTTTTCTTCTTTCCCCTTCCACTTCCCTTTGAACTACTCTGGTGTTCCTTACAGACTAGCTGACAAATTGGAAACAATTTTACGTAACATGAAGAGCAGTTGGAATTAATCTCAAGCGACATTAATGTAAAAATGGGAACGTTAAATTTTTTACTTGCCTCCTTTATTCTGCCACTCTGTGTAAATTTATTTACATTTGTGAGTCTCCCAATTCAACAGAGAAACTTGTTAACTGAATACACATGACGGAGCGCTGTTAACAGGTGTTTATGTGATATCGCTGTTTTATACCACTTTACCGTAGTCATTCAGGAATTCGAATTGATAAGAGTTTGACGTCATTAATCAAAAGACCAATTTTAGGCGCGTTCACAAAATTTCAAAAACCATTCGCTTCGTCATGTATGTCCGTTCGTCCGCCCGCATGGAACAACTCGGCTCCCACCGGACGGAGTTTAATGAAATTCGATATTCGAGTATTTTTCGAAAGACTGTCGAGAAAATTCAAGTTTCATAAAATTCTGACAAGAATAACGGGTACTTTACAGGACGACAAATCTATTTTTCATCATATCTCGCTCAGTTCTGCTTAGAACGAAAAATGTTTCGGGTAGAAGTTGTAGAGGAAATCAAAACGCACACTTTACGTTCAATTACCTTTTTTTCCCCTCCGAATATCGAGCAGTTTAAGAGATAATGTGGGAAAATAATATACAGCCCGGCAGGTCACAGATGACAATATGGCGCATGCGTAATGCGTGCTGGAAAACTAGGCCACACTAACGCACACACAATACATACGTAATACTTATTGCTTTCCCACGACAACAATGGTTGCACGAACGCACGTCAATGTTACGGTTTACGTACATTGACCGTCTGGTTCTTATTTTGAGGATATCTGACGTAACAAGATTGAGCAACACTTACGTAAAACTTCTAAGGGCCTACTTAGAAAGCCTTTTTTTTTTTTTTTTGAGCAAGAAAAGTGTCAGAACAGAGTTGCCTCTAAATAGGAAAACGAAATGTGTTCACTTTGTTGACAAAAAAACATACCACACGTTTAAAACAATTGAGAATGCAGCAGTACACATGCCAGGAACAAGAGTATCTTCAGTGTAAAATGTATCAGGTTTATGTTAATTTTTTGATATTATTTCAAAATCTTCACGTGCATGGTCAACGAATATTCCAAGTTACTTTATAATACAACAGAAACATACGGATATGCGTACGAACCAAATCACAAGACGCAGCAGTGGGGTGGAGCTGATGCTTAGAACGTTATTTAATACAGACCACGGCAGGAAGGAAATTTCCCAAACAATAAGGAACAGAGGCAATGATCATTTCGTACTTTGCAACGAATTTCTTTGATAATACGCGTGACAAGTAAAGAACCCAATCAATCTGTTAATTTGTTAACGCACAAATGTGTGCACATACGGTCCTTTACACACGTCATTAAAATGTACGTGGGACAGTGCGGAATGCTTTAACCACAGACACAGACAACTACTACCCCTACCACTTCTGTCCGGATTATTCTAAAATGGAACACACACCATGTCTAATAGCTGTCAGGCTGCCACTGCCTCTGACAAACAGCTGACAGGGCCTGCAGCTAGAATGGCAACAAGAAAGACAAATTATCCGGTGATTGGTAAGGAACTGAAATAACAAAAGAAGAAAACACACTGAAGAATATTCAGCCCGCTATTCAGATTTAAACCTCCCAAATTTAAACACTGTAATTCTATATTTAATTTCGGTTATTGTGGAACAGTAATGTGCATTGTAATACGTACGTAACACAGGCCCAGGAGGCTAGGGACAACATATGGAAAGCACTGCTAGTATTTATTACGGGCAGACAAGTTAAGTTACAGCAAGTTGGACGTCAAATTTACTGTCCACGTGGTATGAAGAAACTATCATAACAACCTGTTAACACGCAAAATAAGAACGACTGTTCTGGTGGATTCAACCAGCTAATCAGCGAGGAGACTCAACTGGCAAAATCCTTCTCACCGAGTTACTCGCGTACTCAAGAGATCACGTGTCGCTTGTGGCACCAGAAGGTTCATTACTGAACTCACAACAGCCCGGAACTTGATCGTATGCTGATATACAGGGTTATTCGAAATGATTGTCAGGGTTTTAGCAACTTGTCATACACAATACACTTGAGATAGAAGCATATGTATTTTTTTATTTCACAGAACAACACTCCAAGTTTTTGTTACATACCTTACAGGTGCTCTATATGTGCACCCTTCGTGGTTTTACAAACATCAACACGATAAACGAGTTCATTCCAAACTGTTTGTAGCATGTCAGCGGTAATGGTTTCAATGGCGGTTCTGATTCGTACCTTCAGTTCCGGAATACTTGCGGGAAGAGGAGGAACATAAACCTGATCCGTAACGTAACCCCACAGAAAGAAATCACATGGGGTTGCATCTGGAGAACGAGGTGGCAGTTGTTAAAACCCCGACAATCATTTCGAATTATACTGTATATAAATCTGATCCACAACCTCACGTCCTGTAAGTTCAACAGCCATTTAATATTATCTTCCCATGTGCATTATACAGCCTATCCCAAATATCCTCACCCTCTTTCAGATTACAGTTTGTGGGCACTTCTCGTTCCCCCAAACGTGTTATATGCCGCCTACATCTCTCTCTTGCCCTTTACTTCACCCCTTGCGTCCAGTTATTTCTCTCAGGATTGGCACCCAAACAATCTCAATCTACAGAGTGATTCATAATCACATTTAACAAATGCAAAGCTTGTGCTGTGGTGCAGTTTGGTAAGGCACTGCGTTGCAAGCCGGGAAGTCGCGAGTTCGATTCCCGATGGGGTCAATGGGGTCCTTCATCGACTTAATCCTTCTGGCTGCACTACGGCTTTGGGGTAGGCACTTCCAGAAAGCAACACCAAATGCGATATACCTTGATACAGACCTTTAGAACTGTATTTAATACCTGCCCGAACGCAGCTTATTATAACTTCCGGACGAAGCAGTTTATAATGAACAGATTACAAGGCGAAAACCAAGCACATCCTATAACAATATTAAACCAGTGTCGATAACACGTACTGTAGGAAGTACGTCTGATGTTACAAGTGCATGCGGTTAGTTGCACACGTCGGCGTCTCACACTTTCGCTCTGCACGCCTTGGAGACAACTGCTATGTGGTGATTATAATAACCGGATGAGGAAGTAGCGGTTGTGACCTATTGTGAGTTCTGTCCTGGCGTAGGTTGAAGAACAGAGAGAAGAAAGTCACAAAAATATCTCTCAGAGCAGCATTTCCTGGCAAGTATTCCAGTAGGCCTAATTAAACTTTCCAATACTAAAGCTGTAATCACTGCAGCATAAATAGCAGAAATATCAGAAGACAGAATAAAACAAAAGGAAAATGAGAGTAATCTTACGTGTGCATGAGATTTAATATCCTTCGCAATATAGTCCGGGGGGTATCTGACAGCGACAACTGCTGTAGAAACTACTCATACACATAATTAGTGGTGCGAGACGGGATAAATTTGTAGTCCGAACCTAAAAAAAAGTGAATAAAGCAAGAAGGATTTTGGATTCTCCAGTGGTTTTTGTAGCAGTTCCCAAAAAATTCTGAGCCTGTAAAAAAAAAAAATCGAAAGCATTACTGAAACACTGCGTTGCTCTTTGATGGCGAAGAATCGATACGATTAACGAACTACATAATTCAGTAACGTAACCATATGAAAGTCGGTCCCAGTGGCCGCGCGGTCTAAAGCGTGGGTCTGAGGCCGCTCGCCTGCTGATATTGTGGATTCGAATCCCACTGGGGCATGGGTATCTGTCTGTTGTGAATGTTGTGTGTTGTTAAGTAGAGATCTCTGCGTTGGGCTGATCACCCGTCCAGAGGAGTCCTACCGACTGTGGTGCGTCGTTGTGTGTGATCTATAAACCTCGTGAATGAGGAGGCCCTGGCCCACTGGGGG
>Ga0123357_10008768_pt1 | contig 12680 bp, 11 predicted proteins | sample TergutEmb28metaG_FD_89873 | JGI IMG/M metagenome (GOLD analysis project Ga0123357, IMG submission 89873) | Embiratermes neotenicus P4 segment gut microbial communities from Petit-Saut dam, French Guiana - Emb289 P4 | ecosystem: Host-associated > Arthropoda: Insects > Digestive system > Gut ... | reverse complement strand
TCTCTCCTCTGTGCGCCGCCCCCGGCGGCCCCCACCCCCCCCCCCCCCCCCCTTCAACGCCAGCCTCTTTAGTAACGTGACGTCGCCTGAAACATGGCATATAATTACGAACGATGGGATGGAAATTACCTCGAAAAAAAAACAGCCGTGGCCTATTCATGCCTAAGGAATGGTCGTGTTTATCTAGCAGAACGGAAGGAAACCACTAAGAAATCAGAGCTGCAGGTGTCCTGTCGAGATTCGAAAGCAGAACCTTTAGACGCGGCGTTCGTATCAAATTACACGTACACAATTCTTTAAATTCAGTGTAATTGTATCTCGACATTTGTTCCGAGCAGATACATCGGTTTCGAAGTACTGGAGAATACAACATTCTCTACTCCATAAACGATTGTCTATGTTATCTTTAATCAACCGCCCTCTATTTCGTCGTTTGCACACAATGAGGTCGCGTGTGTATGTTCACTTGCATGATTCGGAAGAGATTAAATGAGCCAACACGGAAGAGATCAAAGTTGGTTGAACTTAATTTTGCGAAATTTGCGGTTTTGACAACGGTCTTCTGGAATGCTACTCCGTGTTCATTTATCGGCATTTTTAGGCGCGTTCATAGAATCGCGAAAAGTGGCTATTCGCTTCGTCGTCTATCTGTCTCTCCGTCCGAATGGGAAAACTGGGGTCCCAATGGGCGGATTTACATGAAATTTGGGTATTTCTCGAAAATCTATCGAGAAAATTCAAGTTTCATTCAAATCTAACATAGTTAACGGGATCGACATGAAATTTTTCATAAGAACAGCCGAGTACGCCCTCTTTGACCACAAAAGGAATGACGAAATTTTGGAAGAGGTGGAAGTTGTACCAGCTGACGAGAAACTAAGCTAAAAATCAAATTGGCTACGACATTTTTTTATGTTTTGTTTACCGTGCATCTCAGCATAATCTTGGTAACTGACCAACTTAACATGTAGAGGAATATAATAAACTTATTACAAAACAAGAATTTGTGCATTAAGTTGGTCAGTTACTAGGACGGCTATGACATGTAACGAGAATGAACAACAACAGGATATCAAAAATAATGCTGAATTATGGATCAAATGGACGAAGACGACTTGGAAGCCCTTGGAAGAGACTACCAGACGAGGCCGAAGCAGGTATATCAAGGTCTAACTGGTGATGGATGATGATGATGAAAAATAACGGGTACTTTACATGAAGACCGGGGGTTCGCTGGTTCGATTCCAGATGGTTTCTTTGGAATATTTCATTGACATAATCCTTCCGATCGCACTATGGCCCTGGGGTCGACTCAGCCTGTAACAGAAATGAGTACCAGGAGCATTTCCTGGGGGGTAAAGGCGGCCGGTGCGTAAGGTTGGCAACCTTACCACCATCCTGTGCCGTTCTCATGAAATCTGGGAACCCTAACTTCCTGAAACCCTCTGGGTCACTCCAGGCCTGTAATGGGACCGCTTTTTACATGAAGACCAATATACATTTATGATAATATCTCGTTGAATTCTTTTTAGAATGACAAATGTTTCGGACAAAATTGTAGAGAAACCCAAACACATTTTATGTTTAATAACTTTTCTAAAATCGTACCGTTTATGAGATAATGCGGAAGACTATGATAGAGCCAGACAGGCCACAGGTGTCAATACAATACGGCATATGCGTTTGGAATGCTTGATAACTACGGCTACAGACACACTCAGAATATGTAATACTAATTGCTTTTCCACTGCAAAAATGGTTACACAACCGCGCGTCAGAGTTATACGTACACTGTCTGTCTTTTGAAGGACTAGTGTCGATCGTCCGTGTGCGGTAAGGGGACGTTGTATGGGTAGGGACGATAGGTGTGATTGGTGCTGCTCTGTATTGGGCATCTTCGCCTGTGACTACTCTTCTTCGACTGCCTCACTCAGTAGATGAACTACGATCCTTCGAAACCTCCATCGACATGGGATAACAGACAGATGACTTGAATCGTGCTGTATATATCGATCGACTGAAATCTCAGCTTTAAACGAAACTCAGATTGAACTTACCCGTTTTATCAAGAAGGCTCATCCACAAACCACAATATTTGGGCCCCTGGCACCACACCAGGGCGCGTCCTCAGGTTGCGGATGGAGGAACGGCCTCCACATATGGAGGGTAGCTGCGAATATATTGAATAAGCAGTTGCAGACTGCCGATAAGGGGTGGTCCTTCCGCTTGGAGGTTGGGCGAGATGCTAACAACTCCTCACCATGGAAACGTAACAATGTTACGGAATATTTAACAAAGTTTGGGACTTGGAATAATTCTTTGGTACAAAACAAGCAGTGGAAAATGGACTTGGAATGTGAGCTTCAAAAAGTGGGATGGGGAGACGTAGACTGGATTGAAGTGGCTCAGGGTAGGGACTGGTGGCAGGCACTTGTGACTGCGATAATGAACCTTCGAGTTCCATAAAATGCGGGGAATTTCTTGTCTAGCTGAGAACCGGTTAGCTTGTCAAGAAGGACTCTGCTCCATGTAGTTCGTTAGTTATTTAGGCAGTTAGTCAGTCCCAGTTAGGCTCATCCTCAAAAATATTATTAAATAACTGCCGACATGGAGAGAACCCTGCTTCACATTATGACAGTCGCTCAGCTGGCCAACAAATTCGCCTTTTACGTAACTTCAAACACAAAACGCTGGAAAAGGGTCCATGAAGATATGAAATATGAAAAGCATTAACTGGTCGTTCACTCTTTACATGAATCCGTACCTGTGTGACACCAGATTCTCCATAAATATGTGTCGCTTTTACCTAAATTACGTTACCACATACGATTTGAGGTTTGCACAGAAGCGAAGATTCATGTTGTGAACCTGAGAGGTATGACACCCTGAAATCTAGTAAATGGTCACGAACGTTGTGTATCATAAACCACAAGGTCACAATATGTGTTTCCATTAATTGTGTAAATTTGAAAACACAATAATTTTACTCAGTGCATTATGGCTTACTTAAAACAACAGGCTTGAATCTGCAACAAGAACACTGACGAATGAAAAACTACAAAGAACATGCTGTGACAAGACAGACAGTGTACGTCTAACATAACATTGCGGCGCGTTCGTGCAACCACTGTTGTAGTGGAAAGTCAAGAAGTATTACACACTCTGAGTGTGTATTTGCAGTATCCAGCACGCAATGTGCACGCACTAGATTGTCATCTGTGGCTTGTACGGCTCTGATATATTTTTTCCACATTATTTCACAAACGGCACGATTTTCGAAAACGCCTTACTGAATATAAAATGTGAGTTTTGATTTTCTCTACAACTTTTGCGTGAAACATTCCTCATTCCAAGAAAAACTGAGCCAGATGTGATAAAAAATTTACATTGGTCTTCATGTACAGTACCAATTATTCTTGTCAGATTTTAATTAAACTTGAATCTTCTCCACATGTTTCCGAAAAATACTCAAGTATAAAATTTAATGAAAATCCGTCCAGTGGGAGCCGAGTTGTTCCGTGCGGACAGACAGACATGACGAAGCCAATAGATGCTTTTCGCAATTTTGCGAAAAACGATTAAAAATTCAGTTCCTGCTTCAAGGGGATCGAAACCCGTCTCCATTACACGGGCCAGCCGGTTAATTTGTACACTGTAATAACATCTGTTTATTGTTAGAGGCCAACAAAACACTTAAACAGACTGTGTATCAAAATTCTTGAGGTCCTTAACGTTACAGCAGGTGTTGTATATACAGTTACCATTAGGCTTTAAACGGGTAACAGGTGTGGAATCCTCTGGAAGTGACACAAACCACTTAACATCAGGCACGCTGTTTTTAACTCGGGTTCTCAGGCCAGGAGAGACTAAACAGACGACGAGGTGAATAGGAATATTCGTTATTCACAGCGCATCGCAAGAAAGAATTCACGCAGCAATAGTGAAGTGTCGATCGCTTAGTGCGGGAGGAGAGACAATTCGATGCGGGTCGTGCTTAGTCACTGCCCTAATGGTGTTCCCTATAGAACCAGTCTGTGGCCAACACAAGTGCCATCATAAAAGAAAGACAATTGTACTATTTCCCCGCACTTCATTTGCGACAGGGTGGTCATTCTTCCTCAATTTACTTCGTCTAATTTATCTTAGATGGGACATCCCCATACGAAGCGTTCACCAACGTAGTGAACTAAAAGAAAATGAACGAAGAGACTAATGGGGAAATGAAGGAATAGGTCCACGAATTCTTACCCTCAGCACCAGAAGGGAGACAGTAACCTCACGCGTCAGTTGTATTACTCGTGGATTAAAAAAAAAAAACCAATACCCAGTGGATGGAAGCGTGGGTGGGTCCCAGAGGGCGCCTGGATACAGTGGCGAAGAAAAATATATCTGCCCCTTGCGGGACAATTGGAGCTAATGGCTGTGGCGATTCAAAGAACACGCTGCAGAATATTAAATTCTGACATTCTGCAGTTTGTATAATATATTATGCACCTTCAATACACAACATACATCAAACAAGATGCAATAATTACATTTAGGTGATATTTGGCCGGTCACGACCGAAACAGCCAAATATCACCTAATTGTAATTATTGCATCTTGTTTGATGTATGTTGTGTATTGACGGTACATAATATATTATACAGATTTGATAATAAACAACGGGATGGCCTCTCTAAAAAAAAAGTCTGTAGTTTGCTATGTTGTCTGGTTCTAGATAAGCACAAAGGAAGAACAGTTTTGTTTTGTGTTGATGAGAAGCAGTCGTGATGACATTGCTTGATTTCAGACTTCCGCCACGGAGCAAATGAGATCTGCGCTCTTCTGAGAACTTACACAGCGCAGACTGGTAATTCTGTATCGACATTTGGGGACAACCCATCGGTCCTGGGACTAATTGACCCTTTACGATGGGACTAGTGGGTTGTCCCGAAACATCGACGCAGAATTACCGACCTACGCTGCGTAAGATCCCGGAAGAACGCAGAACTCGATCATAACATTCTTTGCACCATATTCGGGAGTCAGATGTAAAACCTTTACTGAAGAACCGTATTTAAATCTTATCCGGTGATTACCTGAACTTTGCGCAAGGAACTGTGGGAAGCAGCTGTCAGCTTTTGCGTTTTTACGAATGTGAGCTTTTAAAATAGTGGCTTCCTTCAATTACAAATACAGATGTACCAGATGTCAGTCAACAGGTAAGGAAGGTGTATACTATTAAAATCCGCCGTAAATTTCTTTATTATTTACTGAATGTATAAACATTGTTCGAAATGAAATCCTGCATTTTCAATGATCAACTCACAGCCATTAATCACGTTTCACAAATTGACTGGCACATCTCTGTACTGCAATCAAAATGATTACCATAATGGTTGCGATTAACTAACTTTAGGGCCACGATTTTTATCTCCGTAACAAATGTACTTTGAAAGTGACTTAGAGCTCACTGGCAACGCGATGGAATTTCGAACACGACATGGTCATCCAACTGGCACTGAACTGAAACAAGCCATTTGGCCATTCAGCTGCTCCTATTTTGCTATATTCAGTAATGACTTGTGACATGAGTGCATAAAACAATGTTTTCGTTAATTTTGCATCATACAGTCTCTAGCACCTTATTACACATTCATTGGCATTCGCTATGCATATGAAGGGTATCGGCAGGTCTGATATTAAGTTTAAAAATTAAATATTCCTAGTGTATATAAAATATTACTTCATCATTCACAGACTATACAGCCCCACAATTACTACAGAGAAATGTGTCCTAACGTATTAACATACACGTACTAACTTTCGGTCATGATCAATTAGCTTCATTATTTACCTACTTTTCCTCCTTGGTGATAAAAAGGAAGCCTTTGAAGATGCTGTGTGAGCCTTGAGCACCCCCCCCCCCCTTACCCTGTAAAATGTTTAGAAATTTTGTCGATTTTTACGAAAATTGATGTAAACATTATGCCACTGTACTGAAGGCATATCAAACCCATAATCTATAATTCACTAATCCAAGTTATAAATACGGCGACATGCGAATTAGAGAAATGAGTGCGACATTAACTCAGAGGCACCAGAGATTAGAAGACAAGACACTTACCTACGAATATTTTTGTAGAATATAAAATAATAAGGTAAGTGCCCTGTGAAAATGTGTCCGGCTCTCAGTTCCATGGTAATGACCAATTAACTAAGCTACTACGTTCGTAAAATTCTGGACGAAAACAGACCCTAATTACATCTACAGATTGTTTATGGAGTACTGTAGGTAAGATAACAGTTATAAACATGGCAATGGCGTTTAACGTTTGAGGTTATGTGTGACATTTTAACGTATACGATAGAAAGTTCTTCAAAAAAATGAGACGGTAATATTAGCAGATATTTAGAAATATAAATCTATGCAGTAAGAATTCAGACATATTAATTCTGCTCGGAATTGCAGGTTATAAATTACGGGGATCGATGAAACTGTTCATTCTTTTGGCATGATGCTGACGTGACGCGAAAAGTGTTGCATTACTGAAGTTACTTAAGAACACGCTCAGCTCACCTAAAACATGGAGCAATAAATCAGTCTCACTTTAAACTCGATACACAATGATGTAATTTTCTGACATTAAATAAAGGCGAACCAAATTCATCCGACAGAATCCTGTAGATGCTCACCGTTGTTACGTCCTTCGCCACAGTAACAGGCATGCTCGTGTATATTACCCTACAGCAATGGAAATTATGTTATTACAGACTTTAAAGCTTCAAGTATGCCTATGAACAAAGCAGTATCTTCCTACCTGTTGAAATTGTTCAGGAGATTTACAGGTCGACCCTGTTTCTTGCCTGAGCCCGAAGAACGAAGAGGTCGATTCGGTGTCACCAGGTGTTTACTTGGAGTTGCTGCTACAGATGTTGTTTTTGGGGTCGATGTGTGAGTCGGAGAACCGAGATGTTCTGGTAATTCCGAACTCAGAGGTTTCACTGATTGAACTTCTCCGTGACAAGCGGAAGCTTTCGGAGAAACTGTTGTCTGTTCGCCCCCCGACGGATTCCGTGGATTTACAGATGGCGATCTCTGACTACTGGAACGACCTTGACTAGTTATAGGTTGTATTGACAAATTTTGGTTTTCGTTAGTTTGTTTTGGTGGTGAGTGAAGATCGTTTAACCTCCCTTCTAATGACTGACTTTGTGTTAGTTTACTTGCGTTACACTGAGTATGACTCAGACACTCGTTTTTCAGACTCCTCGGTGAAGCGATGGGAGTTTCCCGAGCAGACTTACTTGGAGATTCTTTTTGGTTTCGTTCTGGTGTTCGTATAGTTGGTACTGGAACGGAGCGGTTCAGAGAGCAAAGCGGTCGATTTTGTATATTATTTTCGCCGGGACTTAACGTAGAATTTACACACTCATCTACTGTGCTCGACGTCTCCTTGATCGGTAGTTCCGTACGGTCTTGTCGCTGTCGTAAATGTTTTTCCTTTACATCGTCAGTTTCTGCTACTGCACAGTCTTCGCTTGGTGGCTGATGGAGTTTCAGCCGTGTCGGTTTCTCTGTTCGCAATGGTGGTAATGGTTTGTCAGTAGGTGATTTGTACGGACAGTCAGCCTGGTTTAGGTTTATGCAATCGTGAAGAAATTTTTCTCTGAGTTTGCTCACTGGTAACTGTGTAGTGCAGCCTGCGTTCCTATGCGGTGATTCTGATGCATCTTTCACTTGTTCATCGGCTTTGACTGTTGCACTTGATATTCGACGAAGGCAGACGCACTGTGAAAATAACTGTCCTGTCAGTTTACTAGCTGGAGACTTTGGTCGAACGTGACTTGGTCCCTCGGTAACTGTATTTCCAGCTTTAGGACACGGAGAGTTCTGATGAAGTTCGGTCACTTCCTGCGGATCCTGAGCGGGTGACACATTGTGGTCCCTTTCTTGACTGGGAACTGGCGAAGGCTTGAAAGGCTCTCCACTACTTGCTGGGGTGGAAGAAGCCTCAGAGTCGGAGAAGCCGGAATCCTGACTTTTGTGACTGCTACTGGGACTGCTGGACGAACCGCGGGGACTCAGAACGTGGCCTGCTTCTTCCCAACTCACGATTCGGTCTTCTTCAGTATGTTCCTCTGCGTAGTTGGACCACCACACCTTGCTCTGAGTGCGTCGGAACTCTCCCATCACAGTCTTACCTGTAAGGTAGAATAAGAATTTATGCATTTAAACTTACAACTTGCGTGTAAATTATAATCACACTTATAATCACACTGACATTTTACAACTTTAGTTGAAAAGAGACAGAGGCCACTGTTCGACTTTCTCACATTGCATGTCTGGAACGGTGGAACAAATATTTGCTGGTGGAATTTGGTGCGTCAGGGAAGACAGAGTAATGATATATATATATATATGTGTGTGTGTGTGTGTGTGTGTGTGTGTGTGTGTGTGTGTGTGGGCCGGGTAGCGTAGTCGGTATAGCGACTGGCTACGGACTGAACGGTCCGGAGATCGAATCCCGGTGGGGGGCGAGACTTTCCGCACCTGTCCAGACCGGCCTTGGGACCCACCCAGCTTCCTGTACAAGGGATACCGGGTCTTTCCCGGGAGTAAAGAGCGGCCGGGGCATGACGCTGACCCCTCACCCTTTTCTACTGCAGTGATCAAGAAAGAGTAGAGCTATACCTATACTCCCCCTATGGGCCGTGTGGCCTGTACAGAGCCTCAGTGCCTCTACAAGGGTGCACTTTATATATTTATATACACACACACGCCCACACACACGCGCGCACGCACATATATATACATATACTATACACACACACATATATATATGTTATATATATATATATATATATATAACACATCAAACAGGCGCACGTGTTTGTGTTTCTAATGCTTTTATTTTGCAACTGTGATTCTTCCACCTTGAAAACAAATTCCCTCCGTGCATAAATTAATTAACCTCCGTACACATTTCAATTTAGCTACATAACATGCTATATTTAATATTTCATTTAATATTTTTCAAATATATGGTTCGAATTTCACAGAAAGGTATTCCTACTGAAATCTTACAGTTTTTAAACTGGACCAAACAACTCTCTTGGAATGTATTCAGTATGTCTCATGTTGACAGCCTTACACGATACGTTAAACAAAAATCCGCGGACTCGCATCTCGTGAATGTCTTGAACACTGCTGTATGTCAGAATACGTGTAGATCTGCAGCTGCTCGCCACTTCGTTACAATTTGGATGTTTCACCTTAATCCTTAAGAAGCCAGAATATACGGGGCGTATCTAAAATGTTCGGACAAACTTTAGGAGTGAGTTCCCCCACACGAAAAGAAGGAAGAAGTCCATATTAATGTGCGTCCACAAACACATTTATTTCTCGAAGTATAGACCCCACATTCGCCCAACCTCAATCCTGTATATTTTTATCTAGGAAGTGTGTCATCCCCGTTGTGTGTATGGAACTTGGAAATGGTATGTAGTCAAACACAACTGTGTCACAAAAGGTGTATTTGGTGACTATAATTGGCAACTACATGTTTCGGCCTGTGCTGGCCATCTTCAGGTTGTCTTATGAGAACTTAAGATCTTACTATAAACATAGCGCGCGCACGTGGTGTAGAGATCTCTACAACACGTGCGCGCGCTATGACCAGCACAGGCCGAAACATGTAGTTGCCAATTATAGTCACTAAATACACCTTTTGTGACACAGTTGTGTTTGACTACATATCATTTCCAAATGTATATTTTTATCTGTGGGGACACTTTAACCCCTAATATATTCAGCTCCAATTGAAAATGAAGAGACATTTCACAAGCGCATTTTGTATACCTGTCACACAATTCGCACCCTCACCAGGACCTTGGAAAGTGTGTGACAGTTCACGATCATGCGTGTCTATATGTGCACTGATTCAGGTGGAGGGCATTTTGAACATCTGTTGTGAGTTGTGACTGGATAAACAATAAGACCTCAACAGTAACTTTAATTGGAAACGGTATTGTGAATGTACTGTGTCAGTTGTAAGTGAAATGTTACATAGTCAAGGTATTTATTGTTGAATGTAATCTTTCAGTTAGATTCTAAACCACTAATTTCCGGACATATACTTATTTGAATGTTTTCCTTGCTTGCTTCTTTCTTTCTTTCTTTTGACGTGCAGGAGTCACTCCTGAAGTTTGGCCAAGCATTTAAGATACATCCTGTATCCACCATACGAGTATATAAATCCCCAAGGAAACACGCTATATATGTATCTGTCCTAAAATTTCGAAGAAGTATGATGCTGCTCTTACTTTATAACATTCTCCATTCGTTACGATACTGATTTATGAACATATATAACGGCTAACTTAGCATTCTTACGGGTGCAGTTTTCATGGCTTACCGATGTTTCAGAAGAACCAACAGCCTCCGTCATCAGGACAAATGGAATTACTCTAACTGCGGTCATATACCTTCATGACAGAGGCAGCAGTTTGTTTTGTAACATCGGTTCATACCTACCGGACTACATTGCCTCAGTAGACCTGTGGTGAACAACCTTACGGGTGCGAGGGCGAAATAAAGAACAACAAGACAGGCAATATAGTATAACACAACAGAGGCGCGTTCGCGTAACCAATTTTGCCGTGGAAAAGCAAGCAATATTACGTATTCTGAGTTTGTGTCTGTATTATTGCCTTCGTTATCCGACATGCAAAGCGCATGATCCGTACTATATTGTAATCTGTTGCGTTTCTGGCTCTAATATTTTCCCACATTATCTCAGAAACGGTATGATTTTCGGGGGGGAAAAAAAAGGTATTGCACATAAAATGTGTATTGTGATTTTTTCGACAACTTTCGTGTGAAACATTTCCCATTCTAAGAAGAATTTAGCGAGATATTGTAAATGTACATAGGTGTTGATGTAAAGTACCGTCATTCCGCTCAGATTTTAATGAAACTTGATGTTTCTCGGCAGATTTTCGAAAAATCCTCAAATACCAAATTTCATGAAAACCCGTCAAGTGGGAACCGGTTGTTCCATGCGTACTGTCAGACGGACAGACAGACATGACCACAAATTTTTCACACTTTTGCAGACGCGCAAAAAAGGAGTGTTTACAGTCCACATTATAAGTAACACGTAAAATGTTTAGCTATATATCATTAACAATAACAACTTCCGGACACAGGCACTTCGAGACAAGCTGTGTCGTCCAGTCCTACGATTAGCCACCACTTTACTCTCTAGTTCTTAAACCTATAAGCAGCGAAGCCATGTACCACGAATGTTACTTTAATGTGAGATGAATTTCTGCTTATAGTTTTGTCCATAAAAAAGTAGGTTGTATTATCAGTAATATGACGTTTAACTGAAATTTTTGTTGCGAATTCGCACAACGTACCTGTTCGTCAAATCTCATTCAATTTTGTTCCGTGTTTCTGAAATTAGTTTGCAAGCCGTATTTTACTCATGGCTGCAACAAACGGTTACTTTCACCAAACAATGAACTGCAAAATTTTGTATGGAAAATATTTGCTACTCTTTCGTGCCAACCCATCTTTGCTACTCTTCAGCCACTTTTTGTGAAGCTTATGTTAATATTCTAACTCTAGTGTATGGTTTTTTTTTATTTCAGAAGCACGGTTTTTCCTAGACGTGCGCAACCCTCTGTAACGGTAACTGGATCAGTGGGAAATGCTTCCATACCGTTTCATACGTAATGTATCAAGCAAAACACAATACACCCATCACTGTGTGTATGCCCCCCCCCCAATATCTCACACAAACCGGAGTCCCATGGGTGGTTCCAAACAAGCATTGTGCGTTCCCCACTTTTCTATACACAAAATACGTAACGGTCTTTTCCAAACGAACCCACATCCACATGCCCATATGTGACGGCATGTTCACGATTCAGGTCCTACCCAATTCATACATCCCTCCAGCTGTCTGCAGCTCAGCAACGGTCGAAATATGCAGATGGATGCCCTTATCATCTCGCACTCACTCGCTCCCTCTTTCTAGCGACCCCTTCAGTCGGTGGTTGACTCACAAAACGAATTTCTTTTGTTTGAACATTACTATGCAACGGTGAATTTTGAAGATTACTGGAGATATGTATTTTCTAAAATGGCTTTTCCATTCGTTTCATTTTGAAACATCGTGTCTCGCGATTATTCTAAACTGCACGCTTATCTCAGTGCTTCATAAACATCCTAGAATTATTGAATAATTTTTCTATAATTTTACCCAACAAATGCACAAAATTGTCACGTGATTCACAATAATGTTTTTAATTTTAAAAATATTAAACTCCAACAATTACTAAATAATATTTAGATATCTTGCATGTCCAAGACATCAAAATATTGAGTACATTTGTTGGTTAAAATTGTAGAAATTGAATTACAATGCATGGAATGGAAAATGTAAAATTGCTGAACACGTAAGGATTAGGTCGGGTGAATCTCCATTTCTTGGACACACAAGAGCCTCAAAACGTTTTCGTCGTATTCATTACACATACATGCAGACAGGCATTTAAAAAATACACCACTAACATCATCTTCATCATCATCATCATCATCATCATCGCCGTGTTTTTTTTTTTTTTGGGGGGGGGGGGGCTGTGTTTTTTATTATTTTATCTTTTATGTTATAAAATTTTGGAGTGTC
>Ga0123357_10008767_pt1 | contig 12680 bp, 13 predicted proteins | sample TergutEmb28metaG_FD_89873 | JGI IMG/M metagenome (GOLD analysis project Ga0123357, IMG submission 89873) | Embiratermes neotenicus P4 segment gut microbial communities from Petit-Saut dam, French Guiana - Emb289 P4 | ecosystem: Host-associated > Arthropoda: Insects > Digestive system > Gut ... | reverse complement strand
TCAATTACGGAAAATTATATCGGAAAGATGGTGTCCTTCTTGCCGTACACACGTCCGGAGCCTCTCCTCAAAGTTCTGCATCACATTTACTAACATTTCTTGTGGCACAGTTGCAATTTCTTCTCGAATGGAAACTTTCAGATCTTCGACTGTACGAGGTTTTCGAACGTAAACTTTTGATTTGAGGTAACCCCAAAGAAAGAAATTGCAGGAAGATATATATATATAAAAAAAAAACATGCGTTCTTTTCGCGCCATCCTGTACATTCGGACCAATATAAATTGCCGTGTGTTTTGTTATGATGATAATATAAATGATTAAAACATGGTTAGTCGAGGACTCGTATGTTAAGCTGCCATATTTCGATGTCCAGACATGTGCAGTTCAGCAACTCCACCGTTTCACGAACAACGAACAGCTTTTCGCGTAGTCAAATATTCCGTATTTTATGCAAATCCAATATTCATTACCGTGCTCACACCTGTCCCTTAATCTTCCCTGAATGCTTGTACATTCCACTCCATAACATCCCAATTGTTTAAGACTAGCCGATATCTAGTTTCCCAAGAGAATTTTTCCTTTATTTTTCCGACGAAAGTTTTGTATGAATTACTGTTCAGTCCTACGCATGCGCCAGTCTCTGATCATGCATAATGTTACGAGAATTTTTATGTCGGAGGGAAAAAAAAACTTATCCGAAGCCCGAAACCTGCAGAGAAATGTGCGTATATTGCATCACATAATAGACTCTGTATTGAAAGCAGGTAAATCAATTTCCTATCCCCTTTCATTCATTTTTCTGTGTTCAGTCACCAAACTTCACCGCAAGAAAGAAAAGCGACGTTTTGTCTTTGAATTATGCCCAACGCTGAGTTAAGGCATTTGACTCGACTGTGAACAGAATGCTTTCATAAAGTCCGCTTGGTAGCAATGTTGTACAGTACACAGTGCAGCTTGCGTTTTTCTGTCGTACAGGTACTCTTTATACGTTGTTTGGTATGCTGATTGCTTCATTCACTTTCATATCGCAGATTATTTTAGGTAAAATAATGTTTTTTTTTACCAACTTAATGCACAAATTCTTTATTTTAATACATTTATTACATTCCTCTGCATGTTTCGAGAACTATTGTGCTCATCTTCAGGAGGACAATTATATTAACACAGCATCTGGTAACGTCACTCTCTTTAGGTGACTGTTCAGTACACAGGTTACGAGATGTCCTCCCATAACCTGTGTTCTGAACAGTCACCTAAAGAGAGTGACGTTACCAGATGCTGTACTAACACAATTGTCCTCCTGAAGATAAGCACAATAGTGCTCGAAATATGTAGAGGAATGTAATATTTAATATATTAAAATAAAGAATTTGTGCATCAAATTGGCAAAAAAAAAGCCTATCATTATATTAGGATGCACGGTCAACCAAACGTAAATATTTTAGTCATGCTAATTCTGTTGCATCGAAAACTTAAACACGTGTTTCGACAGTACAGCTGAGAGGCATTGGAGTGTGACAGGAATGTAGTCAATTATGAATCAGATCATTTGAATGCGAATAGTTACTGAAAATGATATTAGGACAGCAGTGGATATTTATGGAAGGTTTTCACTTACTCCACGCTTGATTTGTTATCTGTAAAAGGGGAATGAGGAATAAGAGTTAAATTTTACTCAAATCTTTTCCGTATTGAGTGCAGATCAATTAGCTGGGTGTAGGCGTGTTTGAGGCATAAAAAGCCAGGTGTTTGGTAACGAAGTAACTTAAAATACGATGTTCTGATGATGGATATTTGCAGATTATTTTCTACGTATGAAGTGTGTGGAGTCTACGACGGTTGTCTTGATAAGAACCAGAAGATATGCAGTCTCTTTAGCCATTTTGTAGTACCTGTATGATTCACAAAGGCAGCAGCACTGAACCTGTGGAGCTGTTTATAATTCATGCAACACGTTCGTATGTCTGCACACTCGGATCTCATGAAATATTTCTCACGCCTACTTGGGTCAAACTTACGTGAATTGAGTAACTGGATTCTTTTATTCGAGTATTACTGCGTTTGTCTAATACCTATCGTATTGATCAAATTACGCATTTAAAAGGCCTCTTTGCCTAGACTTCTCACAAAACTGCAACGGCATGCATAATCCAGAGTCGGTGTATTTGCCAGCGAGAAATTCAAATCCTTAGAATTTTCTGTTACCATGTATGAGCTAAATTGATTAGCTGTTGACTTATTTGACTGCGAATTTCAACTGCAGGTTTTATATAGATTTGAATGACGTGGGAAAGGAGATGGCCTATTCTCTTGCATAGGCAGAGTCCTGACATTTTGTGGAGGTACTGAGGAAAGCCACAAAAATCGTGACAACCGCCTATTACTTTGGTTTTAGTTATTCGCTGTATGGTTTACATCAGGCGTTTTATGGAAGTCATGTCTGTCCTTCCGTCTGTGACTGAGTAGGAACTTCTAAAGGGCTCGACAGTTGACTTTGTGAACTCGATACTAAAGACTTCTTATATGTGTACTGTACATTGCTGGGGAATTCCACTTTTCAGCCACTCTTACCCACAACCATTTTCATGTTTGTATAAAATAGGCGTATTATCAAACTTTAATCGTGTTTTCTAAATAGATAATAAGCACGCTTAGTAAACTGCAAGTGTGCCCGTTAATAATTTCATGAACCACATAACAGAATAAGCTACACACTTTCCAGACTTGTTATCCGACCAATAACTGAAGAGTTTTGTCTCACACACACACACACACACACACACACACACACACACACACACACACATACACACACACACACACACACACCGTCCATATTCTTGCATTCGCTACGTCAATCAACAAATACACTCAATACAATACAACAAAGTACAAATCATCACCTACATTTCATGATTAAGAGTAAACTCCTACATGTTTCGGCAAAGAGGGTGCCATCCTGAAGATGGCACCATCTTTGTCGAAACACGTAGGAGTCGATGCTTGTCATGCATTGTATTTTACGATTAGTATTTCATTATATTTAATTTGGTGCAATTGTTGATTGATGTGTTACACAATATCTTTAGGCTGTGCCTGCCACACACATATAATAATTTTAAATTTGAAGAATGTCACTTACCGGAAGTTGGAGAACCACTTGACTAGCTGAGCGGTGTTGTTCTTGTTGAACTTGATGTCTGGGAAGTACATCTTGAGGACGGCAGAACTGGGATACCGTACCCAGAAGAACATCAGCTTGGCTTTCCGCAGGTGCATCGGAGTGAGGGTTGAGGAGTGGTAACCAGTTAAGGGAAACAAAGACAATCATTGGAACACTGACAATTTTACATGAACACTAGTAAGCAAGATTAAACACTAAGAAAGTAAAGCCACATTGGTCGCTGTCTGTTGGACAGCGCTTTCAAAAGTGCTGGCAGTACTGAAATGAAATGCATGCGCCAGAGATTCAAAACGAGCATACACATTTCCTAATACACAGCTGAACGTATCATTACAAAAGACCATCCACCTAAAATGGAAGTTTTATTTGTTTATTTAACGACACTATAAATTGCTAAGTTTTTAGTGTATATCATTAGTGAAAATTAATAAATATATATTGAAGTTGTACTGATAAGGGAAAACCTAAGTAATGGGACAGAATCTTGTCCCAATGCTACTGTGTCCAGCGCCAATCATACGTAAACTGCTCTTTAAATGAACCCGATACTTCACTGTCAGTGATCTGCGACTTAACACCTGGGCGATGACAGTCTTTTATTTGTCATAGGGAAATATTTTAAAATAATTGTTTAATATCTGGTTGATGATAGTGATTCATTTAGATAATAATGAGTTATATAAAAGTGCTTCCGGAATGTTATGACAAACCAAAACAAAGGGTGTCACAAAAGTCAAGTGTCTGTCTTTTAGATCTGGGGTTTCGTGTTTGTCATTCCGCGATAAGGCTTCTGACTGAACCTTACTACAATGCAGAGGGACGGCCTGAGGATGTCCACACAGTGTAGGGGTTTTCTGCCGAGGAGAGAAATAGGAAATACGAAGCGGTACAACTGCAAGTATTGTTAAAAAAAAGAGGAACATTCCATTCCTACAAGAAGACGGAAGCTACTTATATGTTGACCACACGGAAAGTAAACACGAAATCCCCTAAGCCAAGCCCCACACGAACCAGGGTATATATTTCTTTTTCCTAATCTAAATCCTATTGCCTTCTCAAACAGTATGTTTTATCGTGACCAAATAAAAGAAGACACAGGGTATTAAAAATTATAGGATACAGAGTACAGAACATTAACTACTACTACTACTACTACTACTACTACTACTACTACTACTACTACTACTACTACTACTACTACTACTACTACGAATAATAATAATAATAATAATATCTTTTTGTAAACGAGCGGTTATTAAAGTACAGGGCAGCCAAAGTAATTCCTTAAAGTAACTAATATATGTCCAGAGCTGCTTTGTTATGACACTGCATATCTGGTCTGGTACGTAGGCATAGACATAGGCGTTTCGTCAGATGAGACTATCTCCGTCTTCATGGCTCAATTTCGGTAACCATCTACCAGTACGCACGGTATTATAACCCAGCACATTTCGCCTGCACATACCGCGCCGTGAAAACCCATAAATTTTAAGAGTCAAAGCCATGTCTGGATAAATGACTGAACTGAATTGGGACAGACTAATTTTGTGCCCCAGACTGGCCAGTAAAGTAACCTGATACTAACCAGTACTAATCGTGGTACTGGCTGTAGAAGATACACTGTATGTAGTGACACACTTCGAGGCTGAAGACGTATGACTTTGTTAGCAACCTGTGTCCCATACATGCAAAAGGATTTGTGGTCACAAGCACTTATAATATGTTTGCTAGGGAACGGGCACATTGCCCATAGTGGAACAGCTGCCTTTTTAACACACGTTTTGAAATAAGCACTGGATAGAACTCGCCTCGAAGTAATATTCTTGAAAAAATAATCCCGATGAAAGATATATAAGTGTGAGGGCAAGGTAGCAATTCTGTTTATCCATTAGTAAGAAGAGAACGAGGTTTGTACTACGAAAGACCTGGAAGTTCCCATACAGTCACGCAAGCCATACGTACCCTAGTTCTAAGTAAAATCACATGATTTACTATTTACTTGCAGCGTTATAAAACGTAGCATAAATTTTGTAATGGTACTCGTGAATGTAGAAACAGATTCTTTGTAATAAATTTAATACTCTTTTACAATTTTTGTTGAAAATAATATGTATAGATATAATGTATATTCCAGTACGGAATAAATAATATGTATCATGTGAAATTAGGAGATAAACTTCTGAAGAAAATTTATATTCCCACTCTCCTTTAACATTATTTATAACCATTCTGAACGTATGTATTTTGTCCACTCTTTATCAAAGTAAGTTACGAGAACTGAAGGCAGCAGTGATTAGACCTGTAAGGCAGCTGTACTTATCTATTGTGCTGTTAACAATAACCGATTACATAAATGGATATAATATGTGTAATCAGTGAAGGAATTTTTTTTTTTTTGTTGGAATTGAACCGTTACAATGTTTACATTGCGTGCTTTAACAAGTTGTATAACGTACTTGATATGGAAGGTGTGCTGATTTCAGATCTTGAATTATCTATCATTCTTCCGGAAGTAAGACTGTAATCCCGGATGGAAATAAAAATGAATGAAGACTTTTCTTGATACGAAGACAAACAGTAATAATCTACACCGGTTATATTTCTCACGCCGCTAGAGCGAGGTCGCATTTTGTCCAGTGAATAAGAAATGACCTAATAATAAGAGGTGGGGGCCACAAGACGGACTGCATGATGACGGAGAAACATAAATATATAATTCTTTCCTTTCAGAAGTTCAGTCGCCTGCCTATAATCTTTGTTTGTGCATTTGATATGACATCTTTTTTTTCTCCCCATGTCTTCCTTACGTTGTCATGTATACATGATATCTAACTACACGTTAAATGTAGCGCACACTTATTTCATGTCTATCTTTTGTGTTAAAGTAGGTCCACCCGCCCCTATTTTTTTCACGAAACCAAGGTCTGTAGCCTACAGTTCCTAGTAGAGGAAGAGCAAACTGCGCGCGCGAGAGTCTTGATTCATTTATGACAACTTGCATTGTATGAATGGCTTATGGAACTTTTACTGCCCTGACAGCGTGCTGCTCAAAAAAGAAATCAGTAAGTAGATGGAAATATGTCTTGACAACATCAATAAATGTGAAGGTGAATTATTTGTTTCTAACAAAATAAAGGGGAACAATTTTTAATGAGAACTTATATCGTAAGGGTGTCAAATGTTATACGTTCTTTTTATGGAAATAGAAACCGGATAACAACGAAAAAAGCAGTAATAAAATTTGGAGTGAAGCTATCTAGACAGGTATGCTGATAGTAAAGTCTGCAACTTACTCGTTATCTGTTTCGACGTAGTATAGCTAAAGGATATTGTTGGTTGAATGCCATCGTAGGGTCCGTCCCCTGAGTTGCAGTCAGAGTTCCGGTCAACGCTGTCAGCACCGCCACCCATGCCAGAACTGGCGCGCAGGTGACCGTAGTCCGGGGAGCCGCCGTGTTGCGCCGCCGCCAGCAGAGCGGGATGGAGGAGCGTCGGAGGATGGGGCAGGGGCGGCGAGTCTCGTGGATCCCCAGTACCCACCCCGATACCTCCGGGCGGACTGGAGGATGCCATGTGCTGGTGCTGGTGTTGTTGTTGCTGTTGCTGCTGTTGCTGTTGCTGCTGCTGCTGTTGTTGCTGCTGCTGCTGCTGTTGTTGTTGCTGTTGTTGCTGTTGATGGTGCGCGTTGTAGAACGGGCTGTAGGGTGAGAAAACCTGCGACTCGTGCAGGCTTGGGTTGGGGATGGCAACTGACGTTGGTAATGACACCGGCAGGATGGGTGGCGGGGGCGGATGGTACGGACGCGGAGGTGGTGAGTCCGCGCCGCTTCCAGCGCCGCTTCCACCACCGCCACCACCTCCGCTCGTGGAGGCCATAAGGTTGCCATATTTATTCGTCGGTGTGCTGTCCTGTAAGGGGCCTGCTGTTGTCACTGTCATGCCATCTTGAGCCAAGATTCGGCTGACTGTTCGCGGCGTGATGCGGGTGTCCGTCACCTTGTGGCGTTTCTTTTTGGGCGTCACTACGAGGCTCAGCGCCTCATTCTGCTCAGGCATGCCCTCCCGCCCTTCAGACATGCAGAAGGGGTTCATGTGAGGGCCTCCAAGGCCGCTCATGGACGAGTACAGCGCCGCCGCCGCTGCGGAACTGTTGACGTTTCCGGGGGCCTTAGGAGGTTGAAACATTGCCGCCGTAGGCGATGGCCTCACATGTGGCAGGTTCATAGTGTTAATATTGTTCTCGGGGTTGTTGTTTGTGTGCGTCATGCCGAGGGTTGGAAACGCATTCCCGTTTATCCTGGGGCCACCTACATTACCGCCCCCACTTCCTCCAGTTGTACCCCCTCGGTCTATTACTTTCGTACGGGGCGACTTCCGGTCCAGTAGTTGCGAGGCCATTAGGAGGTCTTTGTTGAGCTGTTCAGCCGCCGCCGCCGCCACCTCAGATTGTTTACCCAAGAAACGGCGCTGCTGCACGAAGCGCGCCACGATGGAATCGATGAGATTCGTGAGCGACGCCGTGATTTCCGTCTTGAGCACGTCCGCCAGGCCCTCCAGGTCTGAGCCGGACACTGGCGCCATAGCACTGACATTATTCCGGAACAGAGAGAAGCGCTCTGAGAAGTCCGTGGATACAGAGGAGCTTTTGGGAATTTGTTGTTGGCTGGGCGGCGGTGGCTGGTGGGGGTGGTTAGCTTGCAGCTGAGGCGGGCCAGGTTGACCCCCGCCATGCTGCTGCTGCTGACTTTGGTTCGGATGTTGTTGAGTTTGCTGTTGTTGCTGTTGCTGCTGCTGTTGTTGCTGCTGTTGCTGTTGCTGCTGTTGTTGTTGCTGTTGTTGTTGTTGCTGCTGCTGCTGTTGTTGTTGTTGTTGTTGCTGCTGCTGCTGCTGGTGTTGGTGCTGCTGTTCTGCTGCCACTGCTGCCGCGACGGCCGCGTCTTTCGCCAGACGGGCCTCATTTTCGAGGAAAAGTTTATGGCTGACGCCCAGGTACATAGCTGCCGCATTGCTGATGGCATGATGGTGGTGGTGGTGCTGCTGGTGGTGGTGTGAGAGTGGTGGCTGGGGGTGGGATTCATGCTGTGGGCCATGAGGGGGAGGAGGTTGTTGCTGTTGTTGCTGTTGCATCTGTTGCTGGTGATGTTGTTGTTGTTGCAGGAGCGATAAACCGCCGTTCAGAGTTGGGAGTAAGGGGTGCTGGTGATGAGGTGGGTGAGGTGCATTCTGATGAGGGTGTAATTTGGCAGACACCAGTTTGGATACTGCAGGTGAAAGTCCTGGCTGGTTATTGATAGGCGAGCAGGGCACGACTTCCTTGATGGGCGTTGTCACGGGCGTCGTGATTGGCGTCGCGATGGGTTTATCCGGTATGGGCATGCTGTTGCCGTCCTGATCCAGGTCACTTGTAACGTCTTCAGTGTCCTGGCAGTCCGACTCCTGCTCCATGCGCGTACACAATTGCACGTACTTTTGTTGCATCTCCGCCAGCTGCTCCTGCATCGTACGCAACTGGTTCTTGAGTGCATTTTTCTCGACGCGCTTCTGTCGCACTTCTGGGGGTTCCATCTCGTCGTCATCGTCGAGTAGTAGTCCCAACCCCAGCCCCAGTCCATAGCCTGACGAATTGTAGCGCTCGGCACTGTTGTCATGCTGCTGCGGATGATACAGTTTACGTTTCTTGCAACCATTGACCACAGGTAGCGCCGGGCTAGACCTCATGGACGACACGATATTCTCTACGCGAGCACGCTTCAACTCCAACTGCTCGGGTTTAGGTGCTACAGGTGGCGCGCATGGTGACTCCTGCTCCTTGTTCAGATCAGCAGTCCCCGGCGTCTCGGCGTCCACGTCGTCCTTGGGATTCGCTAATGACTCTGACGCTGGTGACGCCATGGAGGGTTCCGAATCGGAGGCACCACCACCGTTCATACTGTTGAGCGCGTCTTCCATAAGCTCGGCTTGTTGCTGTTTAGATACAACACCGACCTCACTAAGTGCTTCTTCCATGGCTGCGGCCGCGGCAGCCTCATCCTCTGCACTGTTCACGTCGGACGTGTCCATGTCCCCCCCGTTCACTGTTAGAGGTTTGCCAGTTTCCGTGTCACTAGTGTCACCACCCCCCGCACTCACTATACCCCCGTTCTTCAGTTCGTTGTTATTGTTGTTTATACTGTTGTTGTTGTCGGGCGAGTTCGCCTCTCCACCGTTTCCACTCACACTCACACCGCGCAATTCCTGTTCTAGTGTCATCAAATCCTTCTTCCGACCTTGTAAAATGTCTCTCAGCATGTGGTGCGCGATATCATTAGGGGGCGGACTCCCGTCCTCGTCGAGTCCCCTACGAATAACCGAAGTCGCGTTTAGACAGTCGTAACTCACTTTGCCGTCGGAACTGGCAGAGTCCATAGTCATCATATTGTCCGGTGTGGTAGCTGCATCTGCCGCCTGTTTTGCCTGGCGGCCTAGCAGCTCGTTGAGCATTTTGGCGGGCCCGAAGCCCGGTCCGAACAGACCGAAGTGTTGATGGCTCTGGCTGAATATGGCACCGTACAGACCACCGCCAAGGAAAGTCGGTCGCGAACTGAAGTTTGGAATTGACGAGTAGCTATTCCTTGGTTCGCCTGCGTCCACGCGCTGTCTCGTTCGTTTTGCCTTCTTCAACAGTTTATCTCCATACAACCCGAAACATTCGGCTTCCTCTTCTGATGACATCATAAGAATCACCGTCTCTTATTGGCCGAGGGTTCTCTCCCCTTGGCTTGTGGTAGGGGCGGTGACGTAGCCAGTGGCAGGCTGAAGGAGGATATTCCTCCACTCCCCCGCCGGTGTGCCTCCCCGCTCGGCCGCCCCTCTCTTGCTCCCGTGTGTTGTGTATACGTCGGCTTTCAGTTTCCCATAGCACAGCCTGCAAGGTGCAAAACAAGAAGCAACTGTCAGATGTGCGGCTCGTGCCTGCTGTAACACCTGTCCCGAGAGCAAGCAACCTCCCTCCCCTCCCATATTTTGCTGAGCTATTGTGATACCTCTGCACCCCTTGTGCAGCTTCGCTACTGCCCTGTGTCGCGCTGTGCATATCGTCAGACTGTGGCTCAGCTGATAGGTGCACAAGATGTTAAATCGATAGTAAAAACACAAAATCTATTATATTATGTACAGTCACCGAATCTTCGCGCGATTTGCAAGACCTGTGAAGATCTTTGAACATTAGGGCCAAACTCGATTTTCATGCGTGCAAGGATGTCTTTCACAGAGTAAACATACTGTCTTATTTCAATTTTCTCCCTGTGCTAGTTCTGGTCACCAGTACGTAAATACTTGTAGCATTTACAGTGATGATTATGATAAGAACAATGATAAAATGACTGCATTATTGGAATGATATGTAATAATGACTTCGTTATTATTTAATTAGCCCATAGGCTCATAAAATATTAGAAGCCGGACAAATGCACTTTGTCTTTGTGGACGCAGTTTTATTGCATTTCGGTCACTGTACAAACTGTATCATCGGTCACCAGTCCGTTACGTACTTTCCTCAATTACCGTTTCACGTTTCTCAATATTTTCACTTGCTCAGTCACAATTCACCATAAATATATTCTATGTACGTCATCACTACACAAAACCAAACTAAAAAAAAAACAATTTTAAACTTCTGTTATTTTATACTCGTAATTTGATTATTAAATCGTGAATTTTAAAGAAAACTGTATGTCTTTTGAAATGTGGAGTGAATTAGACATATTGCAGTTATATTTGTATTCTTGTTCTCCCCGTCCTGAAGATGGCCACATTGAGTGGCCGAAACATGTTAACAAATGCAGTAAATATACATCCATAAAATCAAAGTACATTTGTTGGCCGTTTAATATAATTTATGCGTCTAATTAATGCACGGAATGTGGAAAATATCAAATCCCCTAGGCTGTTGGGACATGTAGGCTACATACAGAATTTAATGTGATATTGTCTTCATCACAATCTTCACCATCCTGTCGGTCGCCATAACGTATTTCGTACCGGGTCTTATACAAACACGTGAAGTTACAAATAAATACTATACGCCAGTCAATAACATGACAATTTTTTTTTTATTTTAAATTTTAACCTCGTGGTTCCGTGCATCACAATTCAATGCGAATAAAAATCCAACAGATGCAACAGTATGCAGATACCTATTCACTGCAAAACTACTGTACATGTTTCGGGTGTCACAACACCCGTCATCAGGAATATTAAAAACTGCACCCGCAGCCTCCGGTACAGGTCATACTACTTGTACCGCTACTACCCTCCTACGTGGTCTGATCTGGACTCTGGAGCGGTACAAGTAATATGACCTGTACCGGAGGCTGCGGGTGCAGTTTTTAATACTCCTGATGATGGGTGCTGTGGCACCCGAAACATGTAGAGTAGTTTTGCAGTAAATAAATATCTGCATACTGTTGCATCTGTTGGATTTTTATTCACATTGCATTACGATGCACGGAACCACGAGCTTAAAAAAAAAAAACCTAATAATTTACTTGTTATGATTTAGCGACGACATCCAAAATCAGATTATACAGCGAAGAAAATATTGTGGCCATAAGTATACGAATAAGTTAGTACATAATAAATGGACAATGACGTGAAATATATATACAATGGTATATATGTCAGGGCCATTGTGTACAGAAGAAATGTTGTGTTATTGACTGACGTATACTATTTATTTGTGTGTTATAACACTTCAGGACGGAAAACTCCAAATGTGAAGTTAATTAAGTTAATTAGCAGACCTACCGTACACTTCCCCAAAACTGACTGCACTCCGTACGGTTAATTGATCAGCCGTTACAGCTTTATTCAGTATAAGATACATGAACGTTAAGAGATCGCTAGAAGTAGGACGTGCACGTGTGTTGTATTTGCGGCTCTCTGCTATCGAACTGCTGAATCATTACAGCGGCAAAAGAAAGCTGACAGTGGTAGACCGCACTACTGCCGCCCTCCAGTCAGGGGGCAGAAATGTTTTTGTCTGCATCGCGTCCAGAACGCCTCTGGGGCCCAACCACACTATAGTGGCTGTCTTTGGATAAAGCGACTGACACGTGTTTATGATCACTCACCGCCATCTGCTACCGAGGTTAAGAATGAGTGGAGCTTTGCCTCAACTTCTCTGATATGTTTCCATGCAGTGCACAAGAAAAATTTTGCTTTCTGTTACAATGTCTTTCTTGTAACGTCAATAGTCCCTTAGGGAATAGAGAAATTTCCTGTATTTTATACAACCTGAATATTCATTGCCATGTGCACAAGACTGTCCGGCTGACCCATATCCTGAGCCGTATTAATCCACTCCACACGCCACAATCCGTATGTTCGATACGAATTTTGGAAATGAGAAGGGGCGGGGGGGGGGGGGGGGTTTTTTTTTACGGCATTTTCAACCGCTAAGGTTGGGTTGGGGGGGGGGGGGGGGTTTTAAAATGAGGGGGGGGGACGGGGGGGTTG
>Ga0123357_10008766_pt1 | contig 12680 bp, 14 predicted proteins | sample TergutEmb28metaG_FD_89873 | JGI IMG/M metagenome (GOLD analysis project Ga0123357, IMG submission 89873) | Embiratermes neotenicus P4 segment gut microbial communities from Petit-Saut dam, French Guiana - Emb289 P4 | ecosystem: Host-associated > Arthropoda: Insects > Digestive system > Gut ... | reverse complement strand
GCAAGTATTTTGGGATTCGTAATCTTGTAACTGATTTGTCCTTGAATATTTACAGTTTGATAATCGCTGGTCGATTCATTGAAAATGAAAGGTAAATCATTACTTCCCATTGGGATAGCAACAATTGAACTGTTGGGGGCAAAATAAAAGAATGAAAGCCCTCTACCTTCTATTTTGATATCTCCGTTCTTATAATGAAGAACGTATGTCATCGAGTCAAATTTAATGTGTTTAATTCCAAACATAATTGTCTTATTTTTATATGTTTAGGTAATGATATACCTATTTACACTAACTTTTTTGAAAGATTGAGTCTCCTTCTCAATCCACCCTACAAATATATACTTTATTTTGGGATTTACCAAAACTTGTCAAGAGTAAAGTGTAAACGCTCGCGTAGCAATACGTGGGCTTTACTTCATTTATTTGACAACGATGGCATTCCAGAGTCACTACAAGCAAATAAAGATATTGACCCACGTTTTTGTTTACTTATGAAAAATGAAATACATATCGGAAAACTAATCCGGGAAAAAATGGAAGAAGAGGGGCGTAAAACTATTTGGTTAGCCCGAAAATTGAGCTGCGACCGTTCCAATATTTATAAAATATACGGAAAACCTAACATGGATTTAACTCAGTTGTTACATATCAGCAGGATTCTAAATCATGATTTTTTCAATGATATTTCTGTCGCTTTTAATAAAAACATCAATGCATAAGCAAAGTTGTCGCTTTTATAGCCACAGATTGTAGCAATATTCGGCATATTTTGTCGAAATATTGGCTACAAAATAATTCGTAAATTAAAACGACTTGTATTTACCTTTGCCTTGTCTAAAAAACTTTAAAAATAGGGATGATGAAAGACGGGCAAAATACATTTACTGCATTCTTGGACTTACTGAAGGTAAAACACACTAAAGAGTTTTCTGACAGATATTTCAATGAGCATCCGCACAAATATAATCTATTCGGGCTTTCCAAGATGTTGTCGGACTATGGGGTTGAAAATGCAGGAACTCGGATGCTCAACTAAAGATTAGCATTCTCACCAATCCTTTTTGCAATCCTTGCGCTAAAATGCACAAACGGGTGGAAAAGTTTTTACACGATACCAACCGAAACGTGTGCGTGCAATATTTATTTTCTTCCTTTAATCAGGATTTGGAATTTGCCAATAAATATTTGATTGCGGCTTATTTGGAAAAAGAACAGCAGGAATTTGAAAACATTATTGCCGATTGGTTTGAGAAAGGCAAATCGTTGAAAGAAGCGTTTTTTAATGACTTTGAATTAGACATGAACAACCCGGATATTGAAATTGAATTTCAAAAACACGAAGATTGGAAAGAAAAGACGCGGTTACGGGCGACTCCTACGATTTTAGTGAACGGCTATAAGTTGCCGCATAACTACAAAATCGAAGATTTGCGGTATTTTACGGAATTTAATGTCGAGGTTAAATAATCCTTGCCGCGTTGCAGGCGAGGAGCAATCGTCCGATCAATGATTGCAAAAGGCAACAAAGAGTGTTAAATATTTTTATTAATAAATTTTTTAAATTATTTTTGCGATGAAAAAAATCAATTTGAGAAGGATTTCAGAAATCCTGAGTGAAAAAGAAATGAAAAATGTGGTAGGGGTGGAAGTAATGATGAACTATGTACAGTAACATGTAATGATGGTTCCACACATTCAGCTGGTAAATGTCCTAAGTCTTCAACTGATGATTGTTCTGGGCATGATGGAGTAAAACAATGTGCGGGCCCAAAATCAGAATGTGATGTATAAAAATTAATTTTAAAATTATTAAAAGGTTGCTGCATAACTATATATTAATTATTTTAATTATCAAATTTGAATTTTGGTAACTTCATTGATATGAATGGAGCGACCTTCTAATAAATTATTTAAATTATGAATATAACTTTTTTTAAAATCTTATCGTTGATTGTATATCTGCTATCTTTTTGTAATATGGGTATTGCAGAAAACAATGCTTACATTAAACGGATTCCTTGTAATGATTCTATAAGTGTATTTTGTTGTGAACCTTCTATATTTGGAGATAATCGAATTTGTAGTAGACAATTCATTTCAAAAAATAACAATTCGGATATTACTTTCAATTTAGTATCTCCAAACGTGTATGAGATTGCTACTTTCCACGGGATGTATCTTGGTATCTATGTAACGCCTGGTGATTCTGTTACATACACCGTACAACGAGATGAAAACAAAAAAAGTGGAGAATTAGATTGTTTTTATTTGGAATTTAAAGGGAAAAATGCTGCCCATTATAATTATAACATATTGCGTAACAAAGAAATAAAATGGACAACTTTCTTCAAAAAAAACGATAATTTGGAAGAATACAAGCAGGCAACGTTGGCACAATATAATACGCAAATGAACTTTTTATCGGATTATATAAAAAAATATATAGTTTCTGACGGGTTTATCAACTGGGCAAAAGCTGATATTAATAATGAGTATGTGTTTCGATTATATCTTCCATTAGTATTGGGCAATGTAACTATAAAGGATATCCCAAAAGACTATTTTGATAATGCTAAAATTATTGCAAACGACCTGTCTAAATATTATTCATTTGCAACAAACGCTTATATTCAGTTCTACATGCCTGATATCTACTCTAATTTCAGTAAAGTCTATTCTGATTTTGTTCATAATGAAACAGGACAGCGCCGCGCTTATTTGTTGAGTTCCACCATTGGACTTTTTGCAGAAAAGCAAAACCGAAATTATTTTAATGAACTTCTTCAAGCAATAGAAAATGCGCCTAAATATGTGAATGATTCAATCTTTTTGGATTACATCAATAAAAGTAAGAAATTTTATTTATCGGTAGATGAACAATTTCCCGATAGTGTATTGAAAAACAGTTTTTTAATATCATACGAAAAAAGAGAGAAAATATCTTTAAAAGAAGTCTTGGAAATGTACAAGGATAAGGCATTATATATTGACTTTTGGGCGAGCTGGTGTGGTCCTTGTAGAAGAGATATTTCCCAATCGCAGGACACAAAAAAATATCTGAATGAGAAACAAATTGAATATTTGTACATATCAATAGACAAAAATGAGAAAGATTGGATTGAGACTGCGGATAAAGAAAAAATAGACAGAAATCAATTTCGTCTATATGATAGTAAAAATTCGCCTTTGACAAACTATTTAAATCTGGAATATATACCCAGATATCTATTGCTCAATAAAGAACATAAAGTGAAAAATTTTGCAGCGTCTAATCCAGATTTAAATTTTCTTAAAGAGCAACTTATCGACTGTATAGGTATTGATTAAGAGGCGATATTTGCAGAAAAATATTTGGACGATTATAATTTTTCCACGGAGGCGTAAAGTTCTTTGTGTTCTTTGTGCCTTCATGGAAAAAAACAATACTTTTATAAAAAATAATTCTTACATTTGCAAACTAATTTCACAAACATCCGTATGAAAATAGCATTAATCGGCTACGGAAAAATGGGACGCACAATTGAGGAAGTCGCCAAAGAACGCGGACACGCAATTGTTTCCATTATTGATATCGACAATCAGGAAGATTTTGATTCGCCCCAATTTCTTTCAGCAGATGTCGCCATCGAATTTTCCCAGCCGCAAAGCGCTTTCGACAATTACCGGAAGTGTTTTGAACGAAACATCCCTGTTGTTGCCGGAACTACCGGATGGTTAGATCGTTGGGATGAAATTAAAAACCTTTGCACGAAAGGAAATCAAACTTTTTTTTATGCATCGAATTACAGTATCGGAGTAAATATCTTTTTTGCCCTCAATAAATATTTGGCTAAAATAATGAATAATTTTCCGGCTTATGATGTCCGGATGGAAGAAATACATCATATTCATAAATTGGATTCGCCGAGCGGAACGGCAATTTCTTTAGCCGGAAATATTCTGGAAAATATCGACCGGAAAAAACGCTGGAAAGAAGGCTCGGAAGGAACCAGTGACGATTTATTGATTCATTCGGAAAGAGAAGGCGAAGTTCCCGGCATTCACGAAGTCATCTATGAATCGGATGTTGACGTAATACGCATTCGGCACAGCGCTAAAAACCGGAGAGGTCTTGCTTTAGGAGCTGTTATGGCAGCCGAATTTGTGAAAGATAAAAAAGGATTTTTGAGTATGAACGATATGTTGGATTTTTAATAAATAAAATAATGATGAAGAAAGCAACAAAAAATCAATGGATATTCTTTTCCATTGTCACTATCCTCTATCTCGCTTTCACGGTTTGGGATGGAAATTATTGGTTGTTATTGGGAGTACCTGTTATATTTGATATTTATATTTCTAAATTTATTCCATGGGGCGCTTGGAAAAATCCTAAAAACAAGTCCTTAAAAAAGGTTGCCGAATGGGTTGACGCTATTCTTTTTGCTTTGGTAGCCGTCTATATCATCAATCTGTTTATTTTCCAAATGTATAAAATTCCCACTTCGTCTTTGGAAAAATCGCTTTTAGTGGGAGATTATTTGATGGTGAATAAGTTAAGTTACGGACCTCGCGTTCCGAACACGCCGCTGTCGTTTCCGCTGGTTCAAAATACTTTCCCCGTTATCAACACAAAATCATACATTGATTGGCCTCATTGGGGTTATAAACGGCTGAAAGGGTTAGGACAGGTGAAACGTAACGATATTGTCGTATTCAATTATCCGGCAGGGGATACGGTTGCATTAAACAGCCCTTCCAATCAAGATTATTATTATTCGGTAAGGCATTACGGAAGAGAACGCGTCTGGTCGGATAAAGAAATGTTTGGCGACATAGTTTATCGTCCTGTCGACAGGCGGGAAAATTATGTCAAACGGTGTATCGGTATGCCCGGAGATTCGTTACAAGTTATTAATAATGAAGTTTATATCAACGGGATGCAATTGCCTTTACCTAAAAACGCTCAATTCAATTATTTTGTAGAAACACAAGGCGGACTTTTATCCGACAGACAACTCAGGACATTAAACGTAAGTATGGAAGATAGAATGTTGGTGAATAGCAGGCAAGATGCTTATTTCCTCCTTCAACTGATTGGAATAGAAAAAAATGCGGAGGGTTCTTTTAATCCGGTGTATCACATTCCATTAACAAAAAGCGCTTTACAAAAATTGGAAAAAGACGGTTGGGCGCGGTCGATTCATATTGAACCCGACAGTATTTTTGGAGGAGACGATATGTATCCGTTTGTTGATTCTTTAGGTTGGAAGCGTGATAATTACGGTCCTATTTGGATACCGCGGAAGGGGGCGACTGTTGAGTTAAATGATAAGAATCTGGCGCTTTATTCCCGTTGCATTGTGGCGTATGAAGAAAATACACTGGATAAGAAGGATAACCAAATACTGATAAACGGAAGTCCGGCAACGACCTATACTTTTAAATACGATTATTACTTTATGATGGGCGATAACCGCCACAATTCGCAGGATTCGCGTTCGTGGGGATTTGTTCCTGAAGATCATATCGTAGGGAAGCCGATTTTGATTTGGTTGTCAACCGACAAAGACCGTGGTCTGTTCGACGGCGGAATCCGCTGGAACCGGATTTTCAGACTGCCGAGCAAGGAATAAATACGGGATGCGATGATAAGAACCGTCCTTCTGTCAACGGCTTATCTGGCTCCGGTAGAATATTACGTTCAGATGTGCCGGCATCCGCAAGCGACTATTGAGGCGCATTGCAACTACATCAAACAGACCTATCGCAATCGTTGCGTCATTGCTTCCGCCAATGGTTGTCAAACGCTGAGCATACCGATTGTCAAACCCGATTCGTTGAAATGTCCGACCAAAGACATTCGCATTGCCGAACATGGCAACTGGCGGCATCTGCATTGGAACGCCATTGTTTCGGCTTACAATTCCACTCCTTTTTTTGAGTATTATGAAGATGACTTTCGTCCGTTTTATGAAAAGCCTGCCGGATTTTTATTTGATTTTAATGAAAAATTAAGGGAATTGGTTTGTTCTTTGCTGGATATTTCGCCGACAGTTTCCTATTCATCCGAATATGTTTTTTCTCCTCCGGCGGATGTTTTGGATTTACGGGAAACAATACATCCAAAGAAAGCCTCGTCGGTGCAGAATTTTCGTCCGTATTATCAGGTGTTTGAAGCAAAACAAGGTTTTCAGGCGAATCTCAGCATTATTGATTTGCTGTTTAATATGGGACCGGAAGCGGCGCTTTGGCTTCACCAGCCCTCCCAACCATGACCAACTTCTCACCCAAATAAATCGTCATTCCTCGCATCATTCCAAAAAATTCCAAAATATTTACCGAACCTTTTCAATAATCGCCAACGCATTCTTGCATAATTCGGTAATCTTCTCCCATTCTTTAGCTGCGATCACTTCTTTCGGGAAAAGATTGGAACCCATTCCAACGCAAGTGGCTCCTGCATCGAACCATGCTTTCAGATTTGCCTCTTCCGGTTTTACTCCGCCTGTTACCATTAATAACGACCATGGCATCGGCGCTTTTAATCCTTTGATAAAAGCAGATCCCAAAACGTCGCCTGGAAATATTTTGCACAAATCGCAACCGGCTTCCTGAGCAAATCCTACTTCCGAGACCGAACCGCACCCGGGCGTGTAAGGCACCAACCGGCGATTGGCGACTTTAGCAATGTCGGGATTGAACAGCGGACCGACAATAAAGTTCGCTCCCAATTGGATATACAGCGAAGCTGTCGGTGCATCGACTACCGAGCCGACTCCAAGAATCATTCCGGGACATTCTTTTGCTACAAACTTATTTAGTTCTCCAAATACTTCGTGGGCAAATTCGCCGCGATTAGTAAATTCAAAAGCTCTTACGCCGCCAAGATAGCAGGCTTTCACTACGTTTTTAGCCGTTTCAATATCAGAATGATAAAATACCGGAACCATGCCGGTGGCGCTCATTGTTGAAAGCGTTTGGATTTTGTTGTATTTTGCCATAATTAGTTACTATTTACTATTTTTTAATTATCAACTGTCAATTATCAATTGTCAATTTATCTGCTGACTCTTCCGGATCCGTCTCCTTTCATCAATTGTTCGACTTCGGCGACAGTAACCAAGTTGAAATCGCCATAAATGGTGTGCTTTAAGGCTGATGCTGCTACGGCAAAGTCCAGCGCCCGCTGGTTGTCTCCGGCGAAACTGATTAAACCGTAAATCAATCCGCCCATAAACGAATCGCCGCCGCCAACGCGGTCAACGATGTGCGTAATATCATAACGTTGCGATTGATATAATTTTCCGCCTGAATACAAACATCCGCCCCAAGTGTTGTGATTGGCGTTGATTGAGCCGCGCAAAGTAATGATAACTTTTTTCGCTCGCGGGAATTTGTTCATCAACTGTTTGCAAACCGATTCAAACTCAAGAGCGTTTACTTCGCCTCCGGTATTGGAAACGTCAAATCCTTCGGGATGAATGCCGAATACTTTTTCCGCATCTTCTTCATTTCCTAAAATAACGTCGCAACCTTCGACCAAAGCAGGCATGATTTCCGAAGCTGTTTTTCCGTATTTCCAAAGATTTTTCCGGTAATTTAAATCACAGGAAACGGTTATGCCTAATTCGTTGGCAATCCGGATGGCTTCCAAGCAAGCATCGGCGGCTCCCTGAGATAGTGCAGGCGTAATCCCTGTCCAATGAAACCATTGTGTATCTTGAAAGATCGTTTTCCAATCAATCGTCCCCGGTTGAATCTGTGCGATTGCCGAGTTAGCGCGGTCGTAAATAACTTTAGAAGCTCGGGCGACAGCGCCGGTTTCCAGAAAATAAATGCCCATGCGGTCGCCGCCGCGAACAATATGCTGCGTTCCGACGTTGTATTTCCGCAAATCGGAGATACACCATTCGGCAATATCATTCTTAGGCAAACGGGTAATAAAGTCGGTTGGAATACCATAGTTGGACAGAGAAACAGCTACATTTGCTTCTCCTCCTCCAAAAGTGGCATTTAATTGATTGGATTGGATAAACCGTTGATAATCGGGGCTGGCTAAACGAAGCATTATCTCGCCGAAAGTCGCTACTTTTTTCATTGTTTTTGTATAATATATTGTAATAAAATTAGTTACAAATATCGAAAGGAATATTTCTAAAATTTTTCTACAAAGATAAATATTTTTTGCCAGTTATCATGCGCCAATACAAACTTATAACTTCACTTTTTTTGATTTTCCTTTTTTTGTTTCATTGTGAAAGCGATCGACGGAAGTAACCACATATTTGTATTTTATAGTTCCTTTTATATAAGGCAAAAGTAACGATGTTTTGTTTGTAAGTATAACAATTTTTGACGGATCGTTTAAGTCTGTTTTTTCCTTATTTTTGAAACGGTAAATAACATAATACTGCGCTTTTTCAGGATTTACAGGATCGCCGTTCTGCTTCCAATGCAAAAGATAACCGTTGGGAGTCCACTCGGCTTTTAACGACTTCACGTCTTTGGGAGTTTTTTTGTGCATATTGGTATATGCAGGAATTAAAGCCGGATAAGCTTGATAATGATTTCGCAGGCTGTCGGCAATGCCGTTGGTATTTCTAACCAGCGTATAAGCATACCACCAACAATTCCCGTCTATTCCGGGAAGCGTCCGCTCCAACTGCATTTTTCGAGGCAACTGATTTCTGCCCGCGAACTGCAAGTCGGAAGCTTTCAGGGTACGCTCAATATCCTGTCCGATGTAGAGTTGGCTATTTTTACTCCGGTGTTCGCTCCACCAGCGGATCAACGTATCGTAGTCGGCAGCCGGATGTCCTATTTCCCAATAAATCTGCGGAATGCAATAATCAATCCATCCCTTTTGCATCCAGAGCAGAACATCGGCATAAAGATCGTCGTAATTCTGTAAACCGTTTGTATTGCTTCCCAAGCCATCGGGAGCGCTTTTTTTATTCCGGTAAATTCCGAACGGGCTGATTCCGAATCGTACCCAAGGCTTCGTTAAAATAATCGTCTGCCTTACCTGTTCAATCAATAAATTTACGTTATTCCTGCGCCAGTCGTTGATTTGATTCGACGTAAATCCCTGTTGCGGAGCATATATTCTAAAACTGTTTTCATCATTAAACTTTTCTCCGGCAATAGGATAAGGATAAAAATAATCGTCAAAATGGATAGCGTCCACATCGTAACGACTTACAATATCTTTCACTATGTTGCAAATCCACTTCCGGTTTTCAGGCAATCCGGGATCGAAATACAGTTGTTTGCCGTATTTTATAAATCGTTCCGGATGTTGGAAATACAAATGAGTATTGCATAAAACATCATTCTCTGAGGCGGTTACACGGTAAGGGTTCAGCCATGCGTGAAACTCCATCATCCGTTTATGCGCTTCCTGTATAACAAATGCCATTGGGTCGAAATTTCCTTCGGGCGCTTTGCCTTGCGTCCCTGTCAGATAGCGGCTCCAAGGTTCTATATTCGAAAAATAGAAAGCATCGGCAGCCGGACGAATCTGAAAAATGACGGCATTTATATGATCGGCTTGAAGACTGTTGAGCAGATTAACAAAATATTGTTTCATCTCTTCGACAGACATGTTTTGGTATTGGCTCTGACCAATGACGTGAATCCAAGCGCCTCGAAATTCACGCTTGGGGGCAGGCTGTGAAAAAGTAGAGAGAAAAAAAATGCCGGCAAAAAATAAAAGGAAGATTCGTTTCATAAAGCTCAGTAATTATCATATTAAAAGCTATTGAGAATATGATTTTCATATTCGTCAAAAATAAAATATCCGCACAAAGGTATTACTTTTTCGTTTCTCACCAAGAAATTATATCTTTGCAAATCATTTAATTTAAAATATATCTTCAATGAGTCAAACTTCTTTGTTAGAAAAATTGGACGCTTTGGTCATCCGTTTTGAGGAAATCGGCAGGTTAATTGCCGACCCTGACGTCATTTCGGATCAGAAACGCTACGTGAAGCTGAATAAAGAATACCGCGATTTGGAGAAGATTGTCGCTGCAAGAAACGAATACAAACAGGTTCTTACCGGCATTGAAGAATCAAAATCAATTCTTGAAAACGATTCGGATCCCGATATGCGGGAAATTGCCAAAGAAGAGTTGGAGGCTTGCACCCAACGACAGCCAAACTTGGAAGAAGAAATCAAACTTCTGTTGATTCCCGCCGACCCTCAAGACGGGAAAAACGCTATCATGGAAATTCGCGGCGGAACAGGAGGCGACGAGGCTGCTATTTTCGCCGGCGATTTGTTCAAGATGTATTCCAAATATTGCGAATCCAAAGGTTGGCAGATGGAAATAACGACTGTCAACGAAGGAACTGCCGGCGGATACAAAGAAATTATTTTTACCGTCGCCGGAGAAAATGTATATGGAACGCTCAAATATGAATCCGGCGTGCATCGCGTGCAGCGGGTGCCTCAAACCGAAACGCAGGGCAGAATCCATACTTCTGCGGCAACGGTAGCCGTACTTCCCGAAGCCGAAGAAGTGGATGTGGAAATCAATCCCGCCGATTTGGAATACCAGACGGCGCGTTCCAGCGGCGCCGGCGGACAGAACGTCAACAAGGTGGAAACGAAAGTACAACTTACGCACAAGCCTACCGGCATTATGGTGCAGTGTCAAGTGGCGCGTTCGCAGTTGGCAAATAAAGAAATGGCTTTGCAGATGCTTCGCAGTAAATTGTATGATATGAAATTACAGGAACATTTGTCGTCAATCGCCTCTAAGCGGAAAACGATGGTTTCGACCGGCGACCGCTCGGCAAAAATCAGGACTTACAATTATCCGCAGGGACGAATGACCGACCACCGAATTAATTATACAATGTATAACCTTCCGGCATTTGTGGGCGGAGATATTCAAGGAGTGATTGACCAGTTGATTGTGGCGGAGAATGCGGAGCGGTTGAAGGAAAGTGAAATGTAATTTTGATATTTAAGTAAGAATATTTACCTTTGTAACGTATTGATATTAAAAATAAATATTATGATATATGCTGTATTAGATATTGCAAAAAAGATTCTTGCCAAAGCCTCTTGCTCAGATTCAGAAGAATTAATTTCCAACATGAAATTACAAAAACTATTGTATTATCAGCAAGGTTTTCATTTAGCCTATTTTGGAACGCCTTTATTTAATGAAGAATTTGAAGCTTGGATGTATGGCCCTGTCGTTCCTGAAATTTACGAATATTTTAAAACTAACGATAATAAAGGTATAGAATATTCCGGCGACACGATAACATTATCATCCGAAGAAGAAACATTGTTTAATGAAGTCCATAGAGTATATGGCAAATACTCGGCAATTGGATTAATGGAATTGACTCATAACGAAACGCCTTGGAAAAGTACGCCTGCGAAAGTCGGAAGTATAATACTAAAAGATAAAATGAAAGTATTCTTCAAAAAACGTTTAAAATGAATACTTATAATAAAAAAAAGCGTCCTATTCGCATTGCTGAACCTTTAAAAATTAACACAATAGACAAGGAAAAAATCAAAGCAGATAACTATCCGGTTTTTTGTTTTAAATACCTTTCCGACATTTCTATAAAAAAATGTACCGATCCTAAATTTTTTTATGATTTTCTAATGCGGCTACAAAAATTATCTGCATTGGGTTGGGCTGAGATTAGAAAATCGCATAGACATGCTTATGGTTTGGAACCCATTCCTTTATATAAGATTAGACCTCAAGTATTACCTGATAGTATTACTCCTGATGTAAAACACTTACACGCATTCAGGGCGGGTGGAAACAATTTGCCTTTTTTAGGAATACAACTCAATAATATTTTTCGTATTCTATTTATTGAAGCAAATTTTGGGGATATTTATGAACATTAAAAAAGCTAACCCCAAACAGCAGTCCAATTCCGCTGAGGTTGGGATTAGCGTCACAAAAGTAACGCAAATATTTTAAACAACAATGTCAAAACACGAATTATTCAACAACATCATCCAAAAACAATCTTTCCTCTGCGTAGGATTAGACACGGACATACAAAAAATTCCTCCGCATTTGTTGCAGGAAGACGATCCTGTTTTCGCTTTTAACCAAGCGATTATAGATGCAACACAGGCTTATTGCGTAGCTTACAAACTTAATCTGGCATTCTACGAAACGCTTGGCGTGAAAGGACAAATCGCGCTGGAAAAAACTGCAGCCTACATTCGCCGGAAATATCCCGACCAGTTTATCATTGCAGACGCTAAACGCGGCGATATCGGCAATACTTCCGAGATGTACGCCCGCGCATTTTTTGAATCCGCAGGGTTCGATGCGGTAACGGTAGCGCCGTATATGGGCGAGGACAGTGTAAAGCCTTTTCTTGTCTATCCGGAGAAATGGGTAATTTTGCTGGCGCTGACTTCCAACAAAGGCTCGCAGGATTTCCAGTTGACGAGAGACGCGCAAGGCGAACGGTTGTTTGAAAAAGTCTTGAAAAAATCGCAGGAATGGGCAAGCGACGAACAAATGATGTATGTAGTCGGCGCAACACAAGCAAAAATGCTGGAAGACATCCGGAAGATTGTCCCCAATCATTTTCTTTTGGTTCCGGGCGTAGGAGCGCAGGGCGGCAGTCTGGAAGAAGTGGCGCGTTACGGTCTTAATTCCCAATGCGGATTACTTGTCAACTCATCCCGACAGATT
>Ga0123357_10008763_pt1 | contig 12682 bp, 7 predicted proteins | sample TergutEmb28metaG_FD_89873 | JGI IMG/M metagenome (GOLD analysis project Ga0123357, IMG submission 89873) | Embiratermes neotenicus P4 segment gut microbial communities from Petit-Saut dam, French Guiana - Emb289 P4 | ecosystem: Host-associated > Arthropoda: Insects > Digestive system > Gut ... | reverse complement strand
TCTCTTCACTTCATCCCACTCTGAATAGCAAGTATTAGAGCAATTTTTCTTAATTACCACTCTCTGATATCTGTTTTTTAGATATGAAGTTATCAGCTTGTGTGTAAGACCCTTGATACCATATTTTACATATGTCAGTATAAGCAGTCTCTCATTGTTCCAGGAACACGCTCTTCTACCTACTAGACTTCTTATACCAATGCATATATAACATACCATACCATAACTGCATGTTCAACCATCTTCCTGAAGATGAACCCTCGGGCTTGAAACATGTAGAAGACATCTAAATTGAAAATTAATTTATAAAATGTACATTTCATTGGGTGTTATTGTATAATTATATTGCAATGCACAATGTAGAAAACATTAAAAAAAACATATTCAAGATTTGAAAAGTTTATTGCAGCATGAATTTTTGATGCTTTTTAGGCAGGAAATTATGTTAAATTGGAAAACACATTACAAGGAAAAGTATGTGTTAACCATGTGGGAAAATATTGAAGTAAGTTATTTTAATGTTTAGTGTGGGAAAACATCTTAAGTTGTGTCATTTCGGTGTATGTTCAGACCCTGTGTATTGTTTGCATTTAATCATGAATTACTCTTGAATTTTATGTAAGGCCTTGTCATTGTTATAGAGATTGTTTTGTTGTATATTGTCCTTGTTTAACCTTAATCAGCCAAATAGCGTGCCAGTGTCCCATTAAATCTGTCTGTTCATGGAGAAAAGGGAAAATGCTGTCCTGTGCAGGTGCAGGCATGGGCATTTTCAGATGAAAGTACTTGCTATCAGAAGCTGCAAGGGGATTTAAGGACTGGGTGATAAAAGCTGATGTAAGCACTGATTATTTTAAATATATGATGATGCAGAAGTAACATTATGTTTGCAGGGTGGCATACAAATTTGGCATCATTGCAATGATATCAGGACTAGTTGGTGTTCCACTGGGCTCACTGTTGACACAGAGATTACGATCTCGGTACCCTCGCATAGATCCCATAATATGTGCCATTGGGCTTCTCGTCAGTTCACCACTTCTGTTCGTCGCTTCCCTCCTTGCCACTGTGAATGGGAGTGCGTGTTTTGTATTCATGTTTTTTGGTGAGGTCTTCCTCAATCTCAACTGGTCCATTGTAGCGGACATACTTCTGGTAAGCACCCATAGAATATTTATTTCCTGTGTTACAGACTTGGGGATATCTGGTGCCAAATTCATAATGAACTGCTCTCTATGTATTGTAGTACCTCTTGAGAGCTGTTAAAACATCTGTGAAACGCACCCATATTTTATGGCAAATTTAGAATGTTGTACCACAGAATAAAGCATATTGTGAATATATGTAGATGTACTGTATGAAGGTAAAGGTATGGTTTACCCTAGAGGCCATGAAGGTCCAGAGGGGGAGTAGAGGTATACGTCTTACTTTTTCATTAACCTCCACACTAGATTAGGGTGGGTGGTTAGTGCCGCGCCCTGGCAAGAGACCCAGGACCCATTGTACAGGAGGCTGGGTGGGCCCCAGCGCCTGTCTGGATGGGTGTGGAAAATCTCGCTTCCTCTGGGATTCAATCCCTGGACCATTCAGCCAATAGCGAGTAGTTGTACTGCGTACTAGTCTCTGAGACTTATGTGATACATTGGAAGAGTGTAATGTAATGCAGTACTGAGTGAGCCACGTGTTGGTCTCAAAACAGTTTCATGCACTCCAATAAATGTGCTCCATACAATTACACAGCAAGATGATTATGTTTTGTGTTGCAGTATGTTGTTATACCTGTAAGACGATCAACAGCCGAGGCATTCCAAATACTTATTTCACATGCACTTGGAGATGCTGGGAGCCCGTATCTGGTCGGAGTGGTAAGTTCTGTGCCATCATGATGCTGTTGCATTACTGATACATCCTAACTGCATTTAGTATGTTTTATTACCTTAGCCCCTTGCATTATGGAAATACTTGTAAATGCCATTTTTTACTCTATTGGTCGGGGTCAGGCATGTAGAATATCCACACTGTTAGGTGCAGCAGCTTCCAAATTCTTCTCCAGATGACATTCAAAGATGGCAGATAGATTTTGCATGAAGTTTGTAATGTTTCAGATAGAAATATGGGGACAATCAAAAAGTAACTCACAAACAGCATCCAAAGTTGAAGTTAGCAAGACAGCAGCCAGGACACGCCATGTAATTTTTTACACAGTCCCTCAGAACATTAATACACTTGTCCCATCACTTCACCAACTTCTGAGAACAGCTGTAAAAAACTGTGTCAGCTGTTGTCATAGCTGCAACTGTATCTTGTGTTCAGCCTGTGTACTGGTGTTCTTTCACTGGGCTAAAGAGGTAAAAATTTCACAGGGCAACGTCCAGGCTGTGGGATGGGCAGTCTCAGAATTCACTTCTGAGTTCCTGAATTGTCTTGTCTGTTGCGTGTCCTGTATGAATTCTTGCATTATTGTGCAAGAGCAGTAGGTCTTTGTATTGTATTTTTTTGTTTATTTTTTTATGTTGATACTGTGCATATTGAGTAATTATTGTTTATTATTATACCAACATATGCACAAATAAGTAGTGTAAAATTAATATTAAAATTACTCAGACATGTTTCAGTGTTAATACACCATCTTCAGGGAGTTTACAGTTGTGTCAGCTTAAATTATGAATTATTAAAATGATAAGATAGGGTATGGTAGTATATTGTTACGATAAGATATGCAGCCACATTTACCAAGATTTTATCATAACAACCCACTACTGTGTTGTATCTTATCATTTTAATAACTCATAACTTTAGCTGACACAACTTGTAAACTCCCTGAAGATGGTGTATTAACACCAAAACATGTCTGAGTAATTTTAATATTAATATGTTGGTATAATGTTAAGCATTAAGCAGTAGTTCTGTTCTTTGTCATTCTCTGCTGAGTCCCTTGGTGTCCACTGCAGTGTGCAGTATGGTAGCACTGACAGTTTCAGTGGGCTTAGAAAGTGAGCAAGCAGTATGCATTGAAAGCCCCTTAAACAGTCAGCATCACCTCGCCTGCTGATGGTAGAACTTTTAAACCTTTTTGGTTACAGGTGAACCAGGATTCTTCCATTGCGTGGATGTGCATTTTGATTCAGCCCATAAACAATTAATTCATCCCTAATCACATTAACAGTCTTGTTGAACATGTCTTCCCATTCAGCCACATGGCTACAAATGTATTCCAAATCAAGTCCCATTTGGGTAATTTTGTGCCCAGGATTCAGTTCTCTTTGAACCCATTTGGTGCAAATGCATTTGGTTCATAAGAATTGTGTTGCATGTATTTGTGACTCACCTTCCTAAGTATATCTGTCTACAGCCAGCAAATTTGATTGTTTTCAGTTTGTTAGTTTGGGATGTATATGTTTCCAAAATTACACCAAACCATAGCACATCACACCACACCATGCAATACTATGCCATACACCACACCACACTGTCCCTCATGATATCACATTGCACCTTATTACACCACACTGCACCACATGACACCACACCACTCCACACTACACCTTGCCGCATGATACCACTCTTCACTCACTGTCTGGCTGACCTGAATGTAACTGTAGGTAGAACCGCTGTTGAACAGCAATCATTTATTGTGATATTTTCATGTAATTACTAGTTTCAGTCCGAAACCAGTGGACATATGTTTCAAAATTTGGTACCAAAGACTTTTTGCCAATATTATCAGGCATTTCCAATTTTCAGCCACTTTACCTCACTTTTCTCATGGCCATAAATCAGTTAAGAAGCCAGAAGTAAGTTTGGAATTTTAAACAACATTGTTGGGAATTTTGTGTACTGAGTACAGAGTATATCATATTGTGTGCAACATTTGTTGGACACCATTTTGTGTACTGTGTCTAGAGTACATCATTTACATTCTTTTTTCCTGTCATTTGTATTGTTGGTAGAAGCCTACACAGCTGTTTGCTTTGTTACTTTCAGGTCTCTGAAGCACTGAAGCTTGTGTTAGCACCGTCAGAACCACCAGACATTTCGTATTCTGCCATCACCAATAGCTCACAGTCAATCTCTTCCAATGTTTCATCAAACCTGACTGATGATCCATCTGTTGAGTTCCGCAGTTTGCAGTATTCCTTATTTATGACATGTTTCGTTGAAGTGATAGGTGGTTTCTTCTTCCTGTTCACGGCTCTGTACATTACCTGGGACCGACGTCAAGCTGAGAAAACCGTTACAGGTAGGCATTAAGGTGTTTCTAGAGTAATACTGGAGGAGAGATGCATTGGTATAATGCTCTTTGAGTCCAGTCCTGTGCCGACAGACGGATGAAGCAGTTATGCTGTCTTCATCAGTGGCATGTTGCAAACAGTATGGGCTTTTAGCAACTGTAATGTTTCTCATGTATTTGGGCATGTTCATATATATTATAGCTGTGTAGTATGCATGCATGTTGCACTGTCTGAAGTTATAATATATTTAGGTGGAAAGATGCTTGGCACTGCTTCAGTAGATTCAGTTTATAAGGTCCTTTTTATTGTGAGATGATTCGTTGAATGTAATGTGTCTGCTTAAATATGTAGGATTTAAGCAAAGCTTAAGCCTGAATCTAACATTGTATGCAACACTAATAATTATTTTTTTAGTAAACTGAAGAGTAATTGCAAAGCTCTGTGGATATCATACTGTGGTCTTCTGGGATGCAATATTATGCAGTGTGCTAGGTGGATACCATTGTTGTGAATAGACTTGTTGCTTTTCTTCAGGCTTAAGAAGCAAACAGTGTGTCTCCAAAATATTGATCCCATACTGTGGCATGATAACTTGGGTGACTACAGTATTCATAGCCACCACTGACAAAGCCTCAAAATGTCTATGTGGTAGGATTATTTGTTAAAATTAAGGTCTTGTGGATTGTGACACTGCATAGCTCCATATGTGGGTCCTAATGCTTCAGAGGACATTCCTACCCCCATCTTAAAAGTAGAAGAAAGGTATCATCTATCGAATTTCACAGCATCCCTCACACAAAACCATATCTTAATACATGAAAACCTCAAGTAGTGTGTGTGGGTGGGTGGGTGTGAGAAGGGGGTGGGAGTGCTGTGTGCCTATAATATGGAGAGGTAGATAGATGTCTTATGTCCCTGAGCATGGCAGAATGCAGTCATGGCTTGTGTAGGTACCAGAGCCCACTTTATCACTGTGTTACTGCTGCTGGAACCTGTGCTAATGGTGCTCTGTCACAGGTTTAAGAGGGCAGGTGATCTTATTGTCAGTCCACTCTTGAAGTGTATCCACTGAAACAAAACATGTTCATTACCGCTACTTTTCCAAAGTGTGCTTCGTGAAAGAACAGTGTACAGAACAGTGGAGAAAATCTTGATCATTACTTTCAGTGCTGGACAGACAGAAAACACTTATCGTGTTACTGTCAGGTGTGTCATGTAATCTTGTGTTCTTCTAATATGTCATGATACACATAAATAGGAACACAAAGTGCCAAAATAACTGCTATTGGTGTTCTAAATGCCCCCATGGAGTTCATGATGTTTCTTTTCCTGACCTTAATGTCAGGATCTATTGTGAAGCAAGCATGTCCTATGTTTTTGGAAGAAGCAATATGTTTAGTTAATTCTGACACTAATTAACTGAATAATTATCTCTGTGGAGCACAGTCCGCCTCGAGAAGCTGACAAGTCTTCAGCTAGTTGAGAAATTCCCTGCATCTTGTGCAAACCAGAGGTTTATTGCCACATTCATATACATATTTATATGTGAGGAAATTTAATGCATATTGATTATGATGCATGTCGATGCTTCTCTCTTGAAGCTGATTTAATGTTGCAGGTTGCATGAGCAAATGTTGCTTGTTATTTTTCTTTACTTACAGCTGAAGGTACTGAGTACAAAATTCAGTTAATGAAGGCTGCACCCGATGATACTTTAGGTCCGTTAAGTATGCACTTTATGTCTTCAGTAGCACTAGTTGTTGTTTAAAGTTGTTGTAGTCAAAGTGCATTGTCTTTGTTTTTTTCTTTGTCTTATTTTCCTAGTACCTTGTGAATTGTTACTTTTATTATCATCCATTGACAGTGTATCCTGGAGTGCTGATGTAATTTTCAGAGTAATCTCATGGTATGCACTTGGATTATTTGGCAGCATTACGTATGTAGATTTGTAATTTTAGAGGACATTGAAATTGTGGAAGGAAGTGTTTATTGAAAATGTATTGGTTTGAGCATTCTTATTGGGCATGTGACACCGTATAGTGTGATAGATACATATCACCATTTTAAAGGATTGTACTACCTTCTCTAGAGCAAGAGAGTAATAGAGACAGTAGGTTTCACCATGCATTTGATAGATGTCTACCATACTGCATGATGTCACATCCCAGAAGACTGTTGTGTTGATACGCTCTTCTCCGAGAACCCTACAAACTATGTAGCCTAAATTTGTGTAGTTCAACATTTGTGCCCCACCTTGTCATCATCATTGTTATTGTCTAGCAGTCAGGCAGTTGGGCCCATTGTTCACTGTTCCAGCCATGTTCATCCAGTATTATCTTCAGGTATTCCTTTATTCCTTGGTGCATGTGGTGTGTCATTTTTAAAAGTTTTGTACATCAGCTTCCTTGCATTCTGTCAACATGTTATGTCCATTGGATATTTTAAAATTTTGTCCAGTATTTTTAAATTCTGTTTGTGTATCTTCATTTCTTTTGTGGTCCACACAAGTGTATTTTTCTATCCATCCCGTGAATGTCATCTCACAAGCTATAATTCTGCACCCTTAGGATATCCAGTACTGCTTCAGAGGAACACCAGATTCAGTAAATGGTGGCCTGCCACTCTGTACCATATTGTCTGAGGATTTAAATTAGTTTAAATGTTCTGGGAAGAGGGGAGATAGGGTGACTTCATATTCACAACAAATGCTTGTTTTGACTTTATTCATCTTGCCCTTCCTCATTTTTAATACATTTTATGGAAGTCCTTCAATACTTGCAGAATATGGTGTGATTTACATTAACACAACATAATCAGTTCTGAAGGATTTAAAACACGCGCCAACATTCCCTGTAACACAAATGCCCAAAGAGGAACATAAATTTCATTTATGAAAAATTTCAAAAGGTGTGATCTTACAATGGTTCATGATCCCTGTGTATCTTAATTTCAGTAATTGTACAATAAATACTATCCAGGTGCACATAAGTGGGTGTAAATGGTAGAGTGAAAACGGAATGTGACGGCACAAGCGCAGAAACCAGATTTGGTCTTCCAGCGAAACGGACGAGTCCATTTATATCGGTGGGGGTGTCAGTCGAGTACTGGCTTTTTTGGAGTGCGGGTCGGCGGAGAACAATTGTAGTAACACTGAATGGACTGTTCCGAGTCAAGCTGAAGACTGCTGGCTACCCACTCCATTCGCCTCTTTCCCCTTCACTTCTCCTCCCGTGCTTCGCCGTGTACCACCAGATTCTGTTTCCACTCTACCCCTGTTTTATTGCAATATGTTTTCGTCATGCATGACCTTCACTGGGGAGTTTGCATTTAATAAGTTTCCTGTGTGAAATAAAATGTTCCTGTTTGATCACACAATTTTGATTGTTGTCAGCATTTCAGAACCTTTTTACAGACAGACAGACAGACAGACAGAGCACCAAGTGAAACCGCAATTAGGGAGGGAACTTTCTTGATGTTCACACATCTAATCTTTATTTGCAGCTTATGTTTCTGTGATAATTACAACATCAGATATATTTCAGTACCGATATCAGATTAACAAATACAAGTACACTGTGCTCTGTTTAATTTTTAAGTCCCCAAAGTAGCCGCTGTCACTCCACATTCCTTGTTTTGTCCTTATTTTTAAAATACATTGTACTGTCAGTCTTGCTAAATCTGACATTTTGTAAACATTGAGCTGGAGTTCCCATGTCTCAGTATGTCTGATGACATTCAACTTTGCTGCTAATGACAAGCTTTTCATATGCATCTTTACAGAAGCATTTTTACACACATTTTCACACTATCAACTCATCATGAATAATTATGGCCAGAATGCGAAAAGAATAACCACATTTCACTAAACATTAGAGATGCAGCTTATGCTACACTGTATCAGTTAAAGCACAACACTGAATTATGGTTATGCGCTGCTGCGATCTCTTGCATTGTCTTCCTTGAAAGTGTGATCATCCTGCCACTGAACTTGAGCTGCTAGTCAGCTGCTGATGCTGACTTGTAAAGTAAAAGGTGTGGGGCAAGGTGCCTGTAGTGAAACAGTGCTAATGGCTGGGGGGATGCCTGTATCTTTTTGAAATATTTAGAAAGCTTTTACTCGTATTTATATTGTCATGCTAGAAGGTTTCTGACCTTGTATTTTTTGTGCAGATAATGGCAAATGTGTATCAGTTCACGCAGCCCTGATAGCAATGCCGTTTTCCTCCATTTATGTGTACATAAGTGGTATTTATTTTATAGTTATTCAAAATTTACATTTATCACTAGTAGCCTTTGCTGTACCTTATGGCCTGTACCTGCTATTATATTATAAGTTCCTGTATTGCCTAAAATAAGGCAAGTTGTGCTATAGAAATCATTACTATCATCATTTTCCACTTGTTTGTTGTCATCACTGTTCACTAGTATGTCTGTAATCCACAGGATTTTCAGTGTCAGTGTCTGCATCCTGCAGTCATACTGCCTGTTTTCATAATGCATTGTTGTTTGTTGGGTGTGAAGGTGTGAACTACGCCAGATTGAATTTTGGAATGCGCTAAGTTGGCACACATGCATAATTGAATACTGTGTGACATGCAACACTTCTTGGCAGTTCTCTGCAGGATTATAATATACTGATCAATATGTAGGTAAAAGGATGATTAGACACTGCTGAATGTGTAGGTATAGCAGCGGTAGATTGGTAATTAGGTACCGGCAATTTGAAGGAGCTTCTTCCTTCCTCCAAATTTAGGGCAGTGTGTCATAGCAACACATTCCAGAAGACTGATCTGTTTTACGACTGAACGTGTACACAAAATAACAAGTTTTGTGCTGTGTTGATCCTGTGACTAAATGTACTGTTTATCTTATACACATCGACAAATCCAGAGTAGTGTGTGTGTGTGGCAGAAATTGTGGAATGTGAAATATGGGAGAAGTGTGGTACATTTTTGTAAGATTCGGAATCATTTCTCACAAATTTGGGTTCCCTGTCCCCACACCCGTTTTGCATATACAGACGTTTCCCACTTCAGCATATTTCTCTTGTGCTGTACCCTTGCTGACTTTTTTTTTTTTCCTTTTCCTTTCCTTTAGGCAGAAATGGTATGTGGTTAAACTTGAATTTGTGGTTACAGCAGCTGCCATGCATTAACTGATGGCGGCGAAGACGGTGGGTCAGAATTGGCAACTGATTAGCAGTTATTTGGGTTAAGTAGTGGGGATGACCATGCTTCCCATGGTAGAAGCTTATAACCGTTGCACATATGTTAAAAGAGGATGTATTGGGCAAGTGAAATTGAATGGCTGGTGGTAAGGCATAGTAGAGATAAAAAAATAAAGGGTGTTTTGAAAGGGTGTGACTTTGCATGTTGCGCGTGGCCAGAAGGGTCAAGCAGTTGTCGCTGTAACTCTGTGTCAAAATAAATGGGTTTAGTTCATTTTTTGAAATAGTGGAAATTTCTAAACTTTGACAGTTTTAGACCTCTTAAATATTGCGGGGGAGAATGGTTGGTAGTCAGGAGTACACATTAAGAAAAATGGGTAGAACGCTCATTTGGGGTTCATACAGATCACAACACGGCGGGCAACGTTAGGTCATTGGTAGCCAATCATGTAACAGAATTAAAAAATTTTAACTTTTGGACCTATTAGGAAATGGTGAAATTAAAAGACAGCCAATTGGGAATCAGGGAAGTGAAAAAAATTCAAGCAGTGGAAAAGAGGGTGCCTGTTACCACGTGGGGACGCCAGAGGACAGTAACTGTTGAGCCTGCGTAAAGTGAAGTGATAAGTTTGGTGGATCTGATCGGTGAAGTGATAAAGTCCCGGTGCCACCGTCACATATTCACAAAACACCTATGTATAATCTGGACAACGCTATATTAAAAGATACCAATAATCAATTTAGTGCCTAAAGTACCAGAAATTTTGTAGCTGTTTGTTTCCATAAATATTTCAGGTCCTCTCAGGAATTACTTAGATTCCCTGAAGCCAAGAGTCCATCTCTAAATTAGAGCTAGAACAGGTATAAGCTGCAACAAATCACAGCATTGTGTCACCATAATTTAATTTTGTGCTTTTGAGTGGTGGCGCAAGTTTAATCACATCTTGTGTTTTTAGTGAACTGGGGTTATTTATTTTCATAATTTTTTTATTCTCTTGGCTGTAATTAGTCCTGATAAATCAAAAGCACAAAAACTTATGTGAGATATGCTGCTGTACAGTTGTTCATCATTAACAGTGAAGCTGCATGTCATTAGATGTGAGAATACTAGTTTAGTATGTGAAAAGCTTTAAACTTAAAGTGGGGTGACAATATTATGTATATTGAAAAGTACAATCAAAATTGAGGAATGTGGAAAAATAGCAACCCCTTTAAGGGATTTGAAATAAAATAGTAAACCATGTGCTGCTAATCTTTTATCTGATATCAGTACTGAAATATATCTGACATCGGGAATTAATTATGATCGAAGCATGACCCGAGAGCACATTTTAGATCTATGCTCATTAATTCTTATGGAAAAAGTTTCCATGCTTAATGCTGTTTCACTTAGTGTGCCAATTTTTCTGGAACCATTTCAGAGCACTAAGTGGAGAATGCCCATCTAACGTATTTCTCACCTCATAAGACACTGCAATTGATAACACACACCATATATAGCAAGGCATTTTTGCAGATTTAACAGCCTACTAATGCAATTTGATCTTATAGTTAAGATGCAGGGTAATTTGGGAGGACTTTTTCATGGAAAAAAAAGTGTTTCCTGAGGTAGGAAATCCAGTAATTTTATAATGAAATGTTCTCCTCCTATACATTTTTTTCTTACTCCATGAATCCTTTCTGGTGTCTTGAGGTGTTTTTGTCTACCTCTGCATGAATGCGTCATGGCGGTGCTTCACAACTGGGGATCTACGGATTAGAGGGCCCATGGCACCACAAGTTAGAGAAACACTGTCATATCAAGATTTTGCTGTGGTTTCTTTGGTGATCTTAGCCGTGTTTATTGCATTCCATGTAACCTGTTCCATAATGTTGGCAGGTGATAGATACATGTCCTTACACTTTGTTGCCGGTGACCTTTGTTTGCGTGCTTGGCAATCTTGTTCAGAGCTGCCCCACACAAAGTGCTACCATGCTGACAGTCTGTCTGCTTTCAGGAAATGGTCACCCTACCCACATGTATGCAGATGACGCGCAGACGTCCACGGAGCAGTCGCACGGTCTCATGCCTTGATGCAGATGTCCAGCATGTCTCTTCTGTACAAGTTATAATTAGAAGTCCTGGAGGTGTATTCAGATTTGTGAAGCAGAAACAGTTTGACTGTTATGTGTGTTCTCAGCCACTGGATGGCATCTAATTTTCTCATGAGTGCAGTTTACTGTCTGGCAAAAAGTGGAGTGAACATCTTTACATTGGTTTTGAGCAACAGTGAAATTTGTGTGCAACAGAAATTTTGTGAATTACAGTAAACAGTCCACAGACACAGTACATTATATGCAAAATAGACGCTTAATGTTGTTTGTGCTGTCCAATTTCCTAATCTTAAAGCGCTTAAAGACGATATGGAGCTCTCTTTCATTCTTGAAAGGGAAGATTATCAGAGATCATTTTTCAATGTCACTGAGTGCACACTTTATTTATTAGAATGTGTATGTCCATGTGTGCAAGTGTGTATGTGTATAAGTAATAATGATGCATTTATAAAGACAGCATATTTCTATTCTGAATATTGCAGACTCTATGTGTGCATGTGTGTGCAGTGTTAAAGAGTAACGCTGCTTTCTTATGGTACTGCGCCCATTACAGTCCAGGGATCTGTGTTTGGCGGCTGTGGTTAGATGCCAGCAGCACGCATTGAAAAGTGGAATTATTGATAGTCATGAAAAAAGTGGATTACCCACCAGCAACTTTTTAACTTGCAGTATGCAGATACATGTGCGAGCTTCATGATTTGGGTTCTTTTGTGGGCTTCGGTACAAGAACTCAGTAGAGTAGGATTAAAATCTTCTGATAAACATGGTGTTGTCACTTACTGTGCACTCATTCATTAGTATTCAGCCTTGAAGTTCTGGGCTTGGCAGGAACCAGAGCCCATTCATGTGACCAGTATGGCTGTGGCACACTGCATCCTGGGCAAGTTCTTGGGGATAGTTTGCCATTGCTTTCCCCTGCCTTTAGACATTCCCGCTTTAGCCGCCAGGTGCCTCTGTCCGCAACGACGTGAGAGGACCTAGCAGCGAAAGGTGGAACTGTGGGCAAGAAAGATGTCCGGTAGTAATTTTGCCTAAATTCTGACTTCCACGTAAATTTAGGGATCTTTTACTTGCCGCAAATCTACAACATGGGACCGACGGCTTTACTTCCCCTCCGAAGGAAGGCGTGCTGAGGATTTTTTCGCCCTAAAAATCCGACGGTTTCGGCCGGGTTTGAACCCGGGTACTA
>Ga0123357_10008761_pt1 | contig 12683 bp, 13 predicted proteins | sample TergutEmb28metaG_FD_89873 | JGI IMG/M metagenome (GOLD analysis project Ga0123357, IMG submission 89873) | Embiratermes neotenicus P4 segment gut microbial communities from Petit-Saut dam, French Guiana - Emb289 P4 | ecosystem: Host-associated > Arthropoda: Insects > Digestive system > Gut ... | reverse complement strand
TGGACGACGCCTGGGCGCTGTCGTCCGAGGTGGCCGCCGACTCGCACATCGAGTACGTCGACAAGCCCTTCACCAAGGTCGTCGCCATGATGCCCACCCGCTACGCCGACATGTGGACGGCCGCCAAGGGCTGCTACAAAATCCAGCCGGCCATGGCCGAGGGTGGCGAGGTCATCATCTATGCGCCGCACGTCAAGTCCCTGTCCGAACAGCACCCCGAGATTTACGACATCGGCTACCACTGCATCGACTATTTCACCAAGCAGTGGGATCGCTTCAAGGACGTGCCCACCGCCGTCCTGGCCCATTCGACGCACGTCCGTGGCGCCGGGACGTTCGACCCCGCCAGCGGCGTTGAAACTAACCGCATCAAGGTGACGTTGTGCACCCAGATGCCGCGCGAGGCTGTCGAAGCCGCCAATGCCGGCTACCTATCCCCCGAGGAAATCGATCTGGACGCGCTACGCGCCGACCCAGACGTGTTCGTCGAAGAGAACGCCGGCGAGGTGTTGTATCGCCTGCGCGGTTAACTCGCTTTGACGCGAGCCTTCTCGGCCGCCACCGAGAAAGTCGCCGGCGGCCAGGTCAGGTTCATGTCTTGCAGCGTCTCCGCCAAGATCTGGGCGATCGCCCAGTTGCGGTACCACTTGTGGTCGGACGGTATGACGTACCACGGAGCGAAATCCGAATTGCAGCGCGTCAACACCAGGCCGTAGGCCACCATGTAGTCGTCCCACTTGGCACGCACAGCCAAGTCACCGGGGTTGTACTTCCAGTACTTCGTCGGGTCGTCGAGTCGGGCCATCAACCGCTTCTTCTGGACGCCCTTCGAGACGTTGAGGAAGCATTTGACGACGCGGGTGCCCGACTGCGCCACCTGGCGCTCGAACTCGTTGATCTGCCCATAGCGGGCCTCGATCTCTTCGGCCGGCGCCATCGCCTCGACGCGCTGGATCAGCACGTCCTCGTAGTGGGAACGGTCGAAAATGCCGACCATGCCTGGCTCTGGCAACGCGTTTTGGATACGCCACAGGAAGTCGTGGGCGCGTTCTTCGGCCGTCGGTGCTTTGAAGGCGCGGATGGACACGCCCTGCGGGTCGACCATGCCGATGACGTGCTTCACGACGCCGCCCTTGCCGGCGGTGTCCATGCCCTGCAGAACCAACAGGACGCTGCCGGCCGGCTTCGGCGTTGCGCCGGGGGTTGTAGTGTCGTCGACGTGGGCATTGGCGAAAAGGCGTTCCTGTAGGTCATCCAGCACGGTTTTGGCAGCCGCGTCGGCGGCGTCGGCATCCTGTTTGCCACGCCCGGGGAACAGTGGAGTTGCCGCCGAGTTGAATGTCGATACGTCAACCGGTCCGCGCGGGCAGCGAAGAACCGAACCAAGCGATTGCGGAGTTTGGGACGAGCCCTTGGTTGATTTGGATTTGGACATAACTCAAGTATGCACCCGCACAAGCCAGGTAGGAACGACGGCGTGCCTAATGCCCCAGCCGCCACAACCCGACTAGCGTTCTTCCTGTGAATGACCGCTGGCGCGATAGCAATAGCTTCGACGTGATCGCGGCTGCGGTTCGCGGTTTCCGGTGGCGTCCGGAGGTGAAGGCACACGAGATCGACTCGCCGCAGCGGATCGCGCCTTACGCCGTCGCCTTCGAGGCAGATGTCGTCATCGGCGACGATTCAGTTGCCTCCGGCCGGCTGGTGGTGCTGCACAACCCGGCTGGTGACGACGCCTGGGACGGCTGCACCCGTATCGTCAGCTATGCCCAAGCAGACGTCGATTTCGAAATGGCCAACGACCCGCTGTTGCCGGACGTCGCATGGTCGTGGCTGACTGATGCGCTGCACAATGCGGGCGCCGAGCACACCGCCGCCAGCGGCACCGTTACAACGGTGACGTCTCGCAGCTTCGGCGAGTTGGACACGAAACCAGACAGCGCCGAAGTCGAAGTTCGCTGTTCATGGACTGTCGCCGATGAGCCGTCGATGAGCCAACACGTGGAGGCCTGGCAGGAACTGCTGTGCCAGTTGGCAGGCCTGGAGCCGCTGGCCGATGGCATCATCGCCTTCCCCTCACGGCTGCGTGGCACGCCATGACGGAACCCCCCGCCGCGTCACGGCTGGTCACCACCCCCCGCGAAGGTCAAGCACAAGTGATCGCCGACGCCGAGGCGCTGCACCGTTTCATCGACCAGGTCGACCCGTCCTCACCGGTGGCCGTCGATGCCGAACGTGCCCAAAGCTTCCGGTATTCGGCGAAGGCTTACCTCATCCAGTTCCGCCAGGCGAAAGTCGGCACGCGTCTGATTGACCCGATAGCCTTAGCCGGTTCGCAACCTCTGGCCGACCTCAGTGAGTTATCGACGGCGTTGGCCGGCTGCGAGTGGGTGTTGCACGCCGCCAGCCAAGATCTGGGGTGCTTGGCCGAGGTCGGTTTGGTTCCCCGTCGCGTTTTCGACACCGAACTGGCCGGACGCCTTCTGAACCTCGAACGGGTGTCGCTGTCGCCCATGCTGACGCACTATCTGGGCGTCGAACTGGCCAAGGCTCATTCGGCCGACGACTGGTCGCGACGGCCGCTGCCGCCGGACTGGCTGGCCTACGCGGCGTTGGACGTCGACTATCTCTTGGAGTTGCGTGACGCCGTCGCGGATGATCTGGATGCCCATGGCAAGACGGAGTGGGCGAACCAAGAGTTCGACGAGGTCTTGACACGGTTTGCTGTCGCTCCAGAATACTCGGGCGACCGGTGGCGGACGACGAAGGGCATCAAAAAGCTCCGCCGCCCGCGCGACCTGGCCGTTGCGGAACGACTCTGGGACGTTCGCGACGCGCTCGCCCGTCAGCTCGACATCACGCCGCTGCGCATTCTTTCCGATGCCAATCTGGTGGCTGCGGCAACCACGTTCGGGCACATGAAACCGCGGGATGTGGCCGTGGCCATCTTTTCGCAACCGGGTTTCACGGGACGTCTGGCCAAGCGTCAGCGCGCCCGGTGGCTGGCTGCCGTCGACTCGGCATTGAAAGACGATCCGGCTCATTGGCCGCAGCGCGCCAGCGGTCCCAACATGCCACCGCCCCGCCTTTGGGAACGTGAATATCCGGAGGCCGCCAAGCGCTGGACGGCAGCCCGGGCGGCCGTCATCGAAGCGGCTGAGGCCAACGACATCCCCACCGAAAATCTGATGACGGTGGCCACGCTCGGTGAAGTCGTGTGGCCTGACGATGCCGATTTCTCAGAAGCTGGGCTGCGCCGGATTCTCGCCGGTATCCACGCCCGTCCTTGGCAAATCGATTTGGCCGCCCCCGCGATAGCCAAGGCCTTAGCTGCCGACCACTGAGGCCCAAGCGGCCGTCACAGCCGACGTGACGCCGTCCGCGTCCAGGCCGACATCGGCCAGCACCTGTTCACGGGTGCCCGCCGGCAGGAACCTGTCCGGCAAACCGAGGCACCGACTCGGCACATCGACGCCGCCGTTCTGCATTGCCAGGCGTAGCTGCTGCCCGAACCCACCGACCACCGTGTCGTCCTCCAGCGTGACGACCAGACGATGCCCGCCTGCCAGTTTCACCAGCGGCTCGGCAACGGGCAGCGCCCACACCGGGTCGACGACGGTGACGCCCATCGGCAGACGCGCGGCCGCATCCAGCGCGACGGGCACCATGTCGCCGTAGGCGACGATCAGCACGTCATCGCTTTTGCCCCGGGCCATGAGGTCCAGGCCGTCGATTTGGTCGACGGGCTCGCGATCGTCCGGCACCGGGCCCTTCGGGAAACGCAGGACGGCCGGACCGTCCCAATCAAGGGCGGACGTCAGGGCCTGTGTGAGGCGCTTGTGGTCGCGGGGGGCCGCCAGTCGCAGCCCGGGGACCAGGCCGGCCAGCGCGACGTCCCACTGGCCGTGATGGCTGGCGCCGTCGGGGCCCGTGACACCGGCCCTGTCGAGGACGAAGGTGACACCGGCATGGTGCAGGCCGACGTCCATCATCATCTGGTCGAAAGCACGGCTCAAGAACGTCGAATAGACGGCCACCACCGGGTGAAGGCCGGCCGCCGCCATGCCGGCCGCCGCCGTCACAGCGTGTTGCTCGGCGATGCCGACGTCGAAAACCCGGTGCGGGAACCGCTCCGCGAATGCGCCCAGACCGGTCGGGCTGAGCATCGCCGCCGTCAGGGCGACAACATTGGGGCGGTTTGTGGCGAGGTCCAACAGATCGTCGGAGAAGGCGTCCGTCCAGGTGCTGCAGTCGGACGGCACGCGCTCGCCCGTCGCCTCGTCAAGATGGTCGACGGCATGGAAACGCTCTCGGTCGTTCTCGGCCGCGCACATGCCGTTGCCCTTGCGCGTGATGGCGTGGACGATGACGGGGCCGCGGAATCGCTTGGCCTGGCGCAGCGCTTTTTCGGTGGCTTTGAGGTCGTGACCATCGAAGGGGCCGATGTATTTTATGCCGAGGTCGGAGAACATCGATTGTGGGAACAGCAGGCGGTTGAGGCCCGCCCGGAAGGCCTCAAGCATGGTGTAGGCGGTCTCGCCGAACCGCGGCATGCGCCGCGCCACATGGCCGATGCCGCGCATCGTCCGTTCGTAGCGCGGATCGGTACGGATGCCCGACAGCTTCTTGGCGAGGCCGCCGACCGTCGGCTGGTAGGAGCGTCCGTTGTCGTTGACCACTATGACGATCGGCAGGTCGTCCGCCGCGATGTTGTTCAGGGCCTCCCAGGCCATTCCGCCCGTCAACGCTCCGTCACCCACGACAGCGACGACCTTGCGATCATTCTGCCCCTGCAGGTTGAAGGCCCGGGCGATGCCCTCGGCCCAGGAAAGTGCTGTCGAGGCGTGGGAGTTCTCGACCCAGTCGTGCTCGGGCTCGGCCCGCGACGGATAACCCGACAAGCCGCCGGCCTGACGCAGGGTGTCGAAACGGTCGGCCCGGCCGGTCAGCATTTTGTGGACGTAGGACTGGTGCCCGGTGTCGAAGATTATCGGGTCCTTGGGCGAATCGAACACCCGGTGCAGCGCTATGGTGAGTTCGACAACTCCCAGATTCGACCCCAGATGCCCACCCGTGCGCCCGACGTGCGTCACCAGCGACGCCCGGATCTCGGCGGCCAGTCTGGCCAGCTCGGCAGGCTTCAGCGCCCGCAGATCAGCGGGGCTTTTGATTTGGTCGAGCAATGGCACACAGCCGATTCTAGTTGGTCAAACCAACCTCGCAGGCTCTAATCCGGAATGAAAGTGGCCACGCACTCGACGTGTGAAGTCATAGGGAATATGTCGAAAGCCCGAAGTTCGCGCAAAGCGTAGCCCAAGGTGGCCAAGGTGGCGGTGTCGCGGCCCAACGCGGCCTCGTCACATGCCACATAGGCGATGGCTCGCGGACGGGCGGCGGTCACGCGCTCGATGACGGCGCGTCCGGCGCCTGATCGGGGCGGGTCCAGGACGGCCACGTCGGCGGATGACGGCCAGGGCTCGCGTTCGACCCTGCCAACTTCGAACCAGGCGTCGGGCACGTTGCGTCGGGCCAGTTCAACGGCGTCACGGTCGCTTTCCAGGCCGAAGACTTCCACCCCAGCGGCGGCCAATGCACCCGCGAACAGCCCGACGCCGCAATACAGATCCAACGCCCGCTCCCCCAGCTTCGGCCGCAATGACTCCAGAACCGCCGCGGACAAAGCGTCGGCGGCACCTGGGTGCACCTGCCAGAAACCATCCGCCCGCACGGCGTAATCACGCCCCAGGGCGCGTTGTGTCACCACCTCATCACCGCCGAGGACGCCCCAGCCCGGCGACCACACCGTCACGCCATCGGCGACAGTGACGCAAATCTCGGCCTTATCGTCCAACTTGGCTGCCCGCTTCAGTTCGATCATTTCGTTGACGGATGGCCCACCGGGTGCCGCCAGCGGGCAACCAGTATGCGGCAGAGGCACCAGGTCATGCGAACGGGCCCCGCGAAGGCCGACGACGGCGCCATCGGTCAGGTAGCGCATCCGCGTGCGCCAGCCGAGCCCGTCGGCGTCACCGGCGACTGCCTCGACTGTCACCTCGACGTGCTGATGCCCCAGTCGCCACATCTGCTCGGCAATGCTCTCGGCCTTCAATGCCCGTTGGTGCGGCAAATTGATGTGTTGCCAATCACAGCCCCCGCAAACCCCCGCCACCGGGCACGGCGGCGTGACGCGGTCGGACGATGCTTCGATCACGTCGTTCACGACGCCCCGCCAGAACGAGGTGTGACTGTCGTCTGTCACGTCGACGTCAACCAGCTCGCCCGGAATGCCGCCACGAACGAAGACCACCCGACCGTCGTCCAGGCGTGCCACGGAGTCGCCGCCCTTGGCGATCGAAGTCAGACGCACTTGCATGACGACAAGCCTATTCCCAGCCTGACTAGACTTGGACCTGTAAGGAGCGTTCAGTGCACATCGTCATCATGGGTTGCGGCCGGGTCGGCTCGTCGCTGGCCCGCATCCTGCAACGGCACGGCGAGACCGTGTCGGTGATCGACCTCGACGTCGAATCGTTCAGGCGTCTCGGGCCTGACTTCGGCGGGCGTACCGTCAAAGGGTCGGGCTTCGACCCTGACGTGTTGGTCCGTGCCGGCATCCGCGAGGCCGGCGGTTTCGCCGCGCTGAGCTCCGGTGACAACTCCAATATCCTGGCGGCCCGCGTCGTCCGCGACGAGTTCGGCCTGGACAACGTCGTCGCCCGAATCTACGATTCCGGTCGCGCCGACATCTACGAGAAGCTGGGCATACCGACGGTGGCGACGGTGCGCTGGGCCGCCGTCCAGGCGATGAGCCACCTGCTGCCGATGGTCGCCGAACCGATTTGGCGTGACCCGTCCGGCGCCACAGTCATAATCCAGGCCCCCTTCGACGCGCGTTGGATCGGACGGGCCGTCGCGGACGTCGAGCACGCCACCGGGGCCCGTGTGCCAACTATCGTGCGGCTGGGCGCCGGCTTGGTGCCGTCGTCCGACACTGTCATCGAGCCGGGCGACGTAATCTACCTGAGCGTGGCCGTCGACGCCCTCGACAAGATCGGCAGGGAGTTGCAATGAGAGTCTCGATCATCGGCGCCGGCGACGTCGGGCGGGCCATCGCCAAGGAACTGATCGGGCAGGGGCACGACGTGCTGCTGATCGAAAAAGACCCCCACGCCGTGCGATCCGACACGGTGCCGGAAGCCGAGTGGCTGTTGGCCGACGGGTGCGAGCTGGACTCGCTGCACGAGGCCGAACTGGCCACCAGCGACGTCTGCGTGGCTGCCACCGGGGACGACAAGGCCAACCTGGTGCACTGCCTGCTGGCCAAGACTGAATTCGGTGTGGCACGCACGGTCGCCCGCATCAATCACCCCGAAAACGAGTGGCTGTTCACCGACAAATGGGGGGTGGACGTGGCCGTCTCGATTCCCCTCATCATGAGCGCCCTGGTTGAGGAGGCCGTCTCAGTGGACGACGTCGTCAAGCGTCACTTCGGCTGATCCGGTTGACCTGGGAGGTTCGCCGCCAGGGCAGCCGGGATATCCATGCCAATCAGTTCACCCGGCACCCGCGGCGTGTCGCCACGACGAACCACCAGGTTGCAGAAGAACTCGTACAGCAGTTGCGCCTCATCGCCCATCTTGTCGGAGTTGACGGCCTGACCCATCAGAACGCCCCGCAGCAACCACTTCGGGCCTTGTGCCAGCCAGGTCAGGCTGCGCTGCTTGACCTCGCGCCCATCGGCTGCCTTACCGGGCAGGACGCGTCTGATCTGGGTGCCGAGCGGGCCCTTTTCCAGCGTCATGGTGCCGCCGGCGGCTTTGGCGGCCTCGGCCATCTCGCCTCGTACCTGCGCCAGCATCGACCCACGAGCCGGCGCGGCGAACAGCGCGACTTCGAGTGCGGACTTCTTGTCGACGACCATCAGTGCCTGCACCTGGTTGTTCGCCTGGTTGACTTGCAGTTGAAGTTGCATGTCGTCGAAAGGCGTGACGACGACAGAGCCGAAATCGAGACGCTGCACATCGTCGGCGTCCAGATCGACCTCGGTGATATCGAACGGGCCGTCCGCACGCCAATCGCGTGAGGCGTCGAGGGTCTGCCATTCGTCCAACTTCGCGTCGGTCTCCTCGGCGGGCGCCTCAGCGTCGGCGCTTTCCTCAGCATCGTCTGAAGTGTCTGCCTCGTCGGCGTCGTCTGTCTCATCGGCGTCGTCGGCGACCGGCTCTGCCACTTTGGCCTCCTCCAGCTTCTCGTCCTCTTCAGCCGGTGAACTCTTCTTGCGTCCGAACATCATGCTCCTAAACGGTTTTGGTTGCCTCAAGCCTACCTGTCGAGCTAGTAGACTCGTGCTTGAAGGAGTCACTATGAGCATCGGCAGCAAGATAGCTTTCGCGGTGGTCGGCGCCGTCACGGCCGCTGTGGCAGACAAGGCCCTGACCGGCACCTGGACGCGCCTGACCGGCAACAAACCACCGAATCTGGCAGATCCTGGCGAACCAGCCGGGCGCACACTTGCCTGGGTGGGGCTGAGTGGGCTGGTTCTGGCCGGCACCCAAATCTTTCTGAACCGCCTAGGTGCCAATCGTTGGCAGGCAAAAGCCAAGCCCGTGGTCGTACAAATCGGCAAAGGCAAACACAAGTGACGCCGCCGACCCGCTAGACGCAGTCGACGCAGTACTCCTGGCCGTCACGCACGGCGGCGATCTGTGTGCGATTCTTGACAAGGAAACAGCCGGCACAGATGAATTCATCAGCTTGGCGCGGCAGCACGCGTACCGTCAATTCCTCGTGGGAAAGGTCGGCCCCAGGCAACTCGAACGATTCGGCCGCCTCAACCTCGTCCTCGTCTACCTGGCCGGATTGCTTGTCATTGCGCCGTGACTTTAGCTCTTCGAGTGAGTCTTCAGAGACTTCTTCGTCGGGCTTACGGGGGGCGTCGTAATCGGTCGCCATGGTTTCCTTCCATCTGCTTGCTCTGGGTGGGGGCGTCACCTTCTAGAGGCCCTGTATTCTAAGCACCACGCGCGTCAGTCTCAAGCGCCGCTCAAGGCTTGGACGCTTCCAAGATCAGAAACCAGGCCGGCCAACCTATAGGCTTGGGTGCGAAGGAAAGGTCAGCATGGCCGATGCGTTGTCACCGCGCGAGATTCAGTCGCGCATTCGCGCTGGCGCTTCCCCCCAGGACGTCGCCGAAAGCTTAGGCTTGCCTGCCTCAGCCGTGGAGCCATTCGCCGGGCCGGTACTGGCCGAACGGGCCTACATTGCAGGCCAGGCCACCAAGGGCCAGATTCACAAGTCAGGCACTCCAACACATCAAACACTCGCCGAGGTCGTGGGCGACCGGCTGGCCAGCCGAGGCTTGACCAGCGCCGACGTCACATGGGACGCTTGGCGCGGCAATGACCGTCTGTGGACGCTGCGGGCGTCATACCGTTCAGGATCGGCGCTACACGAGGCTGTCTTTCGCTATGACCCGACCGGGCGATTCTCGACCGCCGTCGATGACGAGGCGCGTTGGCTTATCGGCGAGCCGTCGTCAGTGCGCGGGCCTCAGCGAGTGCGTCGCCCTGCCGCCCATTCCACCGATATCGACAGCGAACCGACGGTCGATCTTGACACTGCCCGGCAGTTCGCCGAGGCGGCGTCCGCGGTCGATTTTGAGCCAGATGACTACTCCCCCGGCCGCTTGGCCGAGGTCGACGGCGTCTACGACCTGGTGACAGAACCGGAAGTCGGCATGGATGTTTTGTATGACATGCTGGCCGGTTTCAACGAGGATTCGGTGCGCATCTACGAAGGGTTGACGGGCACAACCGGCAAGCTGCCGGCGGCGACATCGAAGGCTGACGCGTCCACTGTCAAGGCTGCGCCGGCTGAGGTGCCAACCGAATTGCCGACCAAACCTCACGACGAGGCCAAAGAGCCCACACAGCGTATTCCGAAGTCGAAGAAGCGCGCCACCGTCCCCACTTGGGACGAGATCATGTTCGGCAGCCCCCAGACGGGCTCGTAGCCGTCAGTCGAAAGGCAGCACGGCCGGGCTGAGCGTCGTGCCCGTCGGTTTGGCCTGGTGCAAGCGGTGGTGGACACGGCACAGCACCTGGTATTGCACAGCCCCGCTGGCGCCGTCACCGTCCATGTCACCAACGACCACCTGGGGGCCCTCGAGCACCATGACGCCGTCAATGACGCGGGCCGTGTGCGTGCCGGGGCGCCCACACCAGCACAGCGGCTGTATCGGCGTCATTTCGACCCGGTCGGCTATCTCGACGAGGCGCTTCGAGCCGGCCCACAGTTCCGTCAGACAATCCGTCAGCAGCCCGAAGCAGAATACGTCGACGTCCCATTCGTCGGCGGCCAGCGCCAGGTCGTCGATCTGGGCGGGCGTGTAGAACTGGGCCTCGTCGCACACCAAGAAATCGATGCGCTCGCCGCGCTCGCGGACGTCGCGGATGAAATCCAGGAAGCGGAAATCCGGGTCGACTTCGATGGCCGTCTCGTCCAGGCCGATGCGCGAGGTGATGTGGGCCTCGCCGCCGCGATCCTGGCTGGTGAACAGCCAGCCTTTGCGGTCATGGGACGACTGGGTATGGGCCATTTGCAGCGCCAGCGTCGATTTGCCCGAATCCATGGGCCCTGCGAAAAAGACGAGCTGACGAGGGTTTACCTGCCTGGTGTCTGCCGTCATAGGCTGCCTTTCAGTAGTGGAACCAGACGCTCCTGGCTGGTCACCGAGCCGTGCATGCCGACCATTTGCGCTTCCCGCGGGCGTGACGCCGTCAACGCCACCCAGTCGTCGTGGAACGCCACCACCACATCGCCGATGCGCTTGGCAACGTCGGGAGTTGGTGGTGTCACACCAAACAATGGTAAAGCCTGTTGGCGGGTGTAGACGTCGGCCCGGCTGCCCCACCAGTTCGCCCAGCGGGCGGCCACCGCGTCAGGAGTTTGCGTGTAGAGGTAGCGGAAGCGGGTCTCCCCCGCCACAAGGTCGACGCCGGCGGCCAGCTCGGGTTCGTCGTCGATCTGCACCTTGTGGGTGGGGGCCACATCGACCATGCCGTGGTCACCGGTGATTGTGAACGCTGTTCCGGCGGGCAGGGTTTCGAGCAGTTGGCCGACGAAGCCGTCGATGCGCCGCAGTTGACGCCGCCACGCCGACGACCGCCAGCCCCTCGCATGGCCCGTGTGATCCAGGCTGCGGACGTAGGCGTAGGCCAGCCGATGTGTCTTGACCGTGTCGGCGACCAGCGTCGCCTGGCCGGCCCAATCGTTCTCGTGGTCGATGCCGACGAAATCGGCGCCGCGAAGGATTGCCCTTGTCAGGCCCGAGTTGGCGAATGCCGACGAGACGACCACCGCCGTTTTGACGCCCTTGGCACCCAGACGCTCGAACCAGGTGGGCACGGGTTGGGCGACTTCGGGGACGAAGCTCGGGTCGTCCCACAGCATGGTGTTCATGGCAAAGCCCGGGCGCGTCCGGAACGCGAAGCCGACAAGGCCGTGCTGGGCGGCGTCCGCGCCCGTCAATAGCGACGTGATGGACGCGGTGGTGGTCGACGGCAGGCCCGCTTGAAGGTTCGTTCGTGGTAGCGACGTCAGCGTGGGTGCCAGCGACGGGTCGTCGTCCAGGTTGGCGGCCCCCAGACCGTCGACCAGCAGCACGACGGCAGGGTGCTCGTCCAGGTGGGCGACGGCATCGGCCATGACGTTCGTGATGCGACCCATAACTGGCTCGTCGAACACGACGCCATATGGGCGTCTCGCTGCGTTGTCGTCAGTCGTCATAGGAACCGCTATGACTCCCTCCTCCGCCTTGCGACCCATCCCATCTGACGCCGTCTTCTTGACAAGCCGGTCATGAGTCGCACCACGGTCCAGCCCAGACACTTGGTTCACACACCAATCTTCCCACACCGCGGCGGCGCGCCGGAGGTTGGTTTGGGCGTCTCGGTTGGCAAAATTGAAAGACGCCGAAGGAGGACCATGACCACCCTGCCAGCCGACGCCGATACCGATGGGCGCATCCAAGACACCGATATCTCAGCCGAGATGGAATCGAGCTACCTGGAGTACGCCTATTCCGTCATCTACGCCCGCGCCCTGCCCGACGCCCGCGACGGGCTGAAACCTGTCCAGCGGCGCATCCTGTACTCGATGGACGACGAGGGACTGCGCCCTGACAAGGCCTTTGTCAAGTGTGCCCGCGTCGTCGGCAACGTCATGGGCAAACTGCACCCGCACGGTGACGCGGCGATTTATGACGCGATGGTGCGCCTGGGCCAGCCGTGGGCGATGCGCCTGCCGCTGGTCGAAGGGCACGGCAATTTCGGGTCGCTGGATGCCGGGCCCGCCGCCCCCCGCTACACCGAGTGCCGCATGGCGCCGGCCGCGCTGGCGATGTGTGACGGCCTGGACGAGGACACCGTCGACTTCCGTCCCAACTATGACGGAAAAGAGTTGGAGCCGGCGGTGTTGCCGGCAGCCTTCCCGAATCTGCTTGTCAACGGGGCTTCGGGCATCGCGGTGGGCATGGCCACCAACATGGCGCCTCACAACCTGGGCGAAGTGGTGGCGGCACTGCGTCACCTGCTTGACCACCCGGACGCCAGCCTGGACGACCTGATGCGCTTCGTCCCCGGGCCGGATTTCGCGTCCGGCGGCAAGATCGTCGGCCTGGACGG
>Ga0123357_10008759_pt1 | contig 12685 bp, 4 predicted proteins | sample TergutEmb28metaG_FD_89873 | JGI IMG/M metagenome (GOLD analysis project Ga0123357, IMG submission 89873) | Embiratermes neotenicus P4 segment gut microbial communities from Petit-Saut dam, French Guiana - Emb289 P4 | ecosystem: Host-associated > Arthropoda: Insects > Digestive system > Gut ... | reverse complement strand
GAACGGGGTCCACTCAGCCTCGTGAGGTCAAACTGAGGAGCTACTTGAATAAAAAAGTAGCGGCTCCAGGTTCAGAAAACAGAGATTAACGGCCGTGGGGACTCGTTGCGCTAACCACGTGACCCCCCCCCCCACTATCCGCAAAAGTTGGCACTAACTTCGCCTACCGGCGGCGGCCGCTCTGTCGGTATGGTTCGCTCGCGGACTAAAAGCCACGGAGTTTAGTTTAGTTTTTTATCACTTATAGGGCGTACAACGTTTTTCTTGGTGCGTCAAACGCATTCGAAGTTAATTTTGGCAGCTCTAACGAGGGTGTTACACACGTTCATAAATTATATAAAACGGAAAGAGATATTCCATTCCATCAACTGCACAATTATTCTTGATTCCAGTGTACAGTGCTGCTCAGAGCAGACAAACAGACTCTTAAACTTGGTTTTGCATTGTGTAGAACTGCAAACGGCTTCAAAGAATCACGGGTCTGCATTCAATGAAGTGCCATGTAAGAAGAATATGTAAATTAGCTAAGATTTCTCAGGTAAGCTGATTGCATGACCGGTTGTGCAGGTACGGAATTTAGGCCTCAGACTCCTTTTAGAACTGGTCAGTCCCCTGGACTGAAGTTTACTGTGTTTTGCTCGGATACAACAAGAAATGGGAGACTTACTTACTTACTTACTTACTCCATGGAGCAGAGTCCTTGAGAAGCTAACCGGTTTGCAGCTAGTCAAAAAATTCCCAGCATTTTATGGAACCCGAAAGTTCATTACCGCTTTCACAAGTGCCGGCCACCTGTCCCTATTCTGAGCCAGCTCGATCCGTTGCATACCTCCACATCCCACTTCCTGAAGATCCATCTTAAAATTATCCTCCCATCTACATCTGGGTATCCCAAGAGATCTCTTTCACTGAGGTTTCCCCACCAAAATCCTATACACACCTCTCTTCTCCCTAGAAAGTGCTACATGCCCAGCCCATCTCACTCTTCTCGATTTTATCACTCGAACAATATTGGGTGAGGAGTACAGATCATTAAGCTCTTTTTCATAGTTTTCATAAGAAATTGGAGACACAGCTTGAAATAGGCCACGACATCTCCCTGTAGAATAAGCTGTCAATTCACCGTCTGTGTTTTCATACAAGACATCCTGTTGCATTTGCGTACAAGGTAAAACTACGGCGGTCCACTAGTTATTGATAAAGCAAAATTTTTTTGTTTTACAATATAACTTAATATTTCTTCGGACATAGTTATAATTTTCCACTTTATCATAAGCCAAGATATGCAGCTATATTTTAAAACACAGCAACTTGTTTCATCAATAAAGATTTGCGTTGGACAAGATTGTCGTTTTTTGATCTCAAATTTTATAATTATTCTATCTCTTCTTATCCCAAGATGCAATCTTTGTAGGCAAAACAACGTTATTAATTCGTCCAAATTCTACTGCTCTCAGGATGAATTCGCGTTATTTTACCGTTATTCATTTTCCCCCCACGTATGAATACGTTTCCAATAGCCAACAAAATGACGACTGTTTAAGTAACTCGTCACTGGCCGCACTAAGCAATTTACTCACATTCGTTATTATTCCGTCCCTGACCAACATCAGCATCTGGCAGACTGCAGGCTCTGGTCGTGATAGACACGAACATCTCACTGCACTTATACGTTCAGCACATGACAGCAACTATATTCATTGAATTTGTAATTTTAGCCTTCTTGAATACTCGATCACTTACTGGCAGAAATGACATAATGACGTGGTTGAGAACCCCACGACTCACTTCGACGGTAAACTCTTCAAAAAATAAACAGGGGCAGGCACATTTCTTTTTGTTCCTGTTCAGACTCCAATAATAAATTGCATTTTACAAAATACCACAGGTCACGGGCCCGGTATAGCGCAGTCGGTATAGCAACTCCCTACAGACTGGACGGTCCGGGGATCGAATTCCGGTCGGGGGCGAGATTTTCCCCACCAGTCCAGACTAACCCTGGAGCCCACCCAGCCTCCTACAGAATGGGTACCCGGTCTTTCCCTGTGGATAAAGTGGCCTGCGCGTGGCGTTGACCATCCACCTCATCTAGCGCGGATGTTAAAGAAAGAGTATAGCTATACCTCTACTCCCCCTCTGGGCCTTCGAGGCCTGTTCTAGGGTGAAATTTACTTTACTTTACCACAGGTTACGAAGTAAAACCAGATGTTTTCATGGCTGCGGTCTCCTAGGATATGACATGACGCTGTAGTCTGACAGGCCTGCACCAGCGTTTCGGAGCAACGTACGGCCTCTGTCTTCGGTCTTCAAGAACAAGTCACGAACGTGTTATCACTCAAAATACCGTACATGACTCTAAGGCCACATATCCACGTTTTATGAAAGAGGGTTCTTCTAAATACAGCTATAAATATTCTGTGTCCATAAACGATGGGAATTTTTTCAATATATGAGCGACTAACAGGTGCTTTGTAAAAGTGCTCCTTGAATTTATAAGCCTAGTTTTCGTTGCGTCTGCTTTCATTACTATTACAATAATTGCTATTTTTATTGTGGAAAGTTTTGATTATCTTGTGGGTTCGCAAACTGAGAACAGCGACTATTAGCACCACCATGTTTGTCTGTCTGTCCGTCCGTCCACAAGGACAACTCTGCTTCCGCTGAAAGGATTTTAATAAAATTTAGTATCAGAGTATTTTTCGAAAATCTGTAGCCAGAATTCAAATTTCATTAATATCTGACATGAATAACGGGTACTTTACATAAAGACCAATACACATTTTTGATCATAACTTGCTCAGTTCTTCGTAGAATGAGAAATGTTTCAAGACAAAAGGTTGTAAATAAAACCGAAACATAAAATTTTATGTTCAATAAAGATTTTTTTTTTCTTTCGAAAATCGTGCCGTTTATGAGGTAATGTGGAAAAATATTGTAGAACCGGGACAGGTCACAGGTGACAATATAATACGGCGCATGCGTTTAGTATGCTGGATAACTCCGGCTATAAACACACGCTCAGATTTTGTAATGCTTAGTCTTTTCCACTGCAAAAATGGTTAAACGAACGCGCCTCAATATTACGTTATACGTAAACTGCCTGCCTTGTTTCATCATCACGTTACTGTGCTAACAAAAACGCAATTGCTTTTATGACGTCCATCATTAATTACGAGAAACACTGCAGCAGGATATGACGAAATACTTGGATTTCCTGTGAACACGTCAGTGCCATTTGTTGCGAGACACGATGGCGTTTGCACCTTTAAAAAACAGTCAGACCAAAGTCATACACAAAGTTACGTTACACCTGATGGTCGGTCGGTCGGTCGGTCACTCAGCCACCTTGGCGTTGAGTTGGTCTGCGCATCGAAAACTGCGGCCTGTCAGTCTTGGGGCGCCTTTTAAAAAACCAAAATACTCTTCTATCAAACGCTCCCCGATTTCCGAAATATCACTGTATTTTGGAAGGTTCCCAGGCTTCGCCCCTTTGTCCTTCTGGTAGGAGCAGCATGTAGATGAAGATGAGCATGGAGCATTTGTTGTATGATACTGACAGATTAAAACAGAATTACTCGGAGAAAAACTGTCCCAGTGCCACTTTGTACACCAAAAAACCCCGTATGGACTAACCTGGGATCGAACCTGCCCCTCCGCGGCAAGAAGCCGTCAACTAACCGCCCGAGCAATGGCACGCCCTGGCGCGCCTTCTCTGATGACACTTGGTGTATAAAGTTTCCATTCGTACCCTATTGAGAACAAAGTTTGCTCTCGTTACAAAGACTACTCGGTGAATGCTGCATGGGGAAATACGTTATTTGTAGCTTGCGGAATACATAAACACGCTCTGTGGCAAAATGCAGACTTTTTAGTGTTAAACCTGGCGGTAAATATAACAACCACTGGGCTTTAAACGGTTAAAGCTCAATGCTCGCTGTTCAACAAATAACGGTTAAATCTCACTGAAAGATTTGAAAATCCCGGCAAGAATTTGAGGGAGCGATGTTTTAACAAAGTTTCAACGGAGAGAAGAAGAAGAAGAAATAGCAAGTTGGGGCCAGAGGGTTGTGCGTGTTATTGTAAACACTGCTAGCTCTGCCCTGCTCCTGTTTGTACGTGAACTGTGCTATTGTTAGAAGCAAGGTAGACAAGATACACATTTATCATGCCATTCAGAGTAATGGAAGCAGAGTACAGGAACGGGGCTACAAACTGCAACACACGAAGTTTGTCTAACCTTCTATGAACAAATTATGACGTTTTGCTGACCGTGCATCTCAGTATATTTATCTTAGTAATTAACCAACTTGATGCACAAAATTTTGTTTTACAATAAGTGAAGACATGTTCTTCTGATGAAATAAAACTTCTATGAACAGTGGGGAGAAGGCAACAATCAGTCCCCAGGTGCGGTACACCATATGAAAATGAAATAAAGTACTTTAGTATTGATTCTATTCATATCGCATACCGTATACCGCATTTAATTTTGGACAACTTCCTGAAGAATACACAGCGCTGGACCGAAAACATGTGTGTGTGTGTGTGTGTGTGTGTGACAGAGAGAGAGAGAGAGGGAGAGGCAAAAGACCATACATGATTGTAATTTTGTAAGCAGGTTATATACCTGTCGGCAGAATTATTGTACCTACAAAGAGAGGATCAATAACATTCTGGAAAAAAAAAACTGTACTGCGTTTGTACTGGTAATGAGGACTGTCATAATTTGCACCTGTCACCAGATATTATTACGACAACAAAATCAGATAGAACAAGAATGATAGAGCATGTAATTTGTAGAAAGAGAAACGAATGGATGCAAAATTTTGGTCGGAAACTCAAATAACGGGTGGATAATATTTAGAAAAAAAAAAACTCTAAATATTAGGGTTGGAAAATGTGAAGTATAATTACCTCGTACGTTTTTATGAACACTCTAATGAACATTCTTATTCTATGAAAGAGGAATTACTGGACTCTCTAAGCATATAAGAGCTCCTACAGAAGGACTCTGTTCTGTGGAATTCCTTAGTCACTTGGCAGTTGATTCATTGATTGTTCGTCGGTAGTGATATATGTGCATCGCTTCTCTCTCACGCTCAAATAACCGTAACGTTGTGTCACGTTATAACCCAATATTAAACGGGGTTGTGAATCATACCATTGGAGGTGATTTATATCGCCAGGTTTCAAAATTCTTGGAATCGGCTAATAACTTTGGTCTCTCGGTCTCGTAGCGTCAGTGGAGCCAACAATAATCCGTCGGCCGTGCAATGAAATATCGACTGTGAAACCGGCTTAGGAGAGGAATTGCCACGCTTTTGTGAGTTGTTGTTGTTGTTGTTGTTGTTTTGTGTGTGTGTGTGTGTGTGTGTGTGTAGGTCTTGATAAAGGACAATTACTCGCCAAAGAAGTCTTACAAAACACCGAATGTTTTACTGCTTTAGCCATGATATGAACAAAACATATAATTCTGAAAACGGTTCTTGTTTCTGGAATATCTTTGATTTGTGGCATTGACGCCAAAAATAAACGACTAATAACTGACAAATAACAAGCCATAAATTATCCGTACAGCGTCACATGCCTGGTGTTTCCGTTCTGCTGCTCTCCCTAGATCTTAAAACCGTGAATATTTTCCAAAAATCGTACAGTGTTTTAAGATTAACACTGTACGGTATTTTCCTAACTTAGCTGATTTACAACCGATCATCATCGAGATAAAATAGAGTAAGTGGGGAGATATACAACTGATATCTCTTAAACACTGATACTCGACGATCAAAATCGAACATGATCGATGCCCAACTCTTTCTTCAGCCCCAGCTCGTATCGCATTGTGAACGCAGTTTATCTCAGTCGCAAAGACCGACGGTAGGAACAGATCACAAAGGTTCGCCGGTTTCCGCGCAAAGTGTTTGGCATTTCTCTCCGATTTTAACCAAAACTGGAATATGGCGACGAATTTTAGTACAAATGCTATAAACGGTGGAACCTGTCTTACATGCTAGATGGACATAATTGAATTCCGTGCTTAGCGGGACGTTTTCAGAGTCCTGAGGACCTTAAATTTAACTTCAAGTACCTGTATTAAATGGAACCTGTTTAAAACGGAAAAATATTGTCTCTTGCGGTTCCGTTATAGACAGGTTTCACGGTACAAAATTTAACGAAAATCGACTTCGTGGGAGTCGCCGATACAAAGGGACAGACAGACATACTTGAGGAAGCCAGCATTTGCTTTTTGATATTGTTTTGCGAACGCGCCTAATCGGAAGCTACCATCACCCAACGTCATAAGACGATAATTTTCTGCACCAAGCAGACTGTCTAGAACAAATCCTGTCACATTTGAATACGGAAACAAGGCCAAGTAACAGAAACTTACGTATGTCAAATACAACTCACACGTGGAAAATGTCGGACGCAATAATAGTTCCGGAGTAAGACTCGTCCTAGAATTCTACATTATACTTCTCCATGATGGTGCAAAGCAGTGAAAGCAATGTACGTTCATCCTGTCACGTCACTGTCAATTTCACGCAGAACCCGCTTCAGCCATTATTATGACCAGTGAGAGAGGTCCCCCGTAATAATTAAGGCTATCATTCTTCCATAGTGACGTTGTCCTGCCGTGAATACGCCGGAAGCAACTGGGGAGCAAGAGGAGATGGCAGACACCCCTACTGTGGTTTCCTGACTCCAGTAGCACGGACAGGGAAAAACGCCTCTTGTCGGATAATTCACCCAGTAATGATGATGATGATGATGATGATGACCCATCTTGCACGTAATAGAGAAGACCTTCATCATGTCTGGACCTTAACTAACGTTCGCTTCGACAATAAGGTTTGGGCAAAGCGTGGAAAGGGCTGCCATATTGCTATAAACCAAGTAATGCAAAGGTATCATTTCCTTAATCTCTTTATTTATTTACTTATTCAATTAATTGCTTATTTACCATCATTACCGAGCGCGTTAGATCAACGTTAAAGTGTCTAACTTGTATTCCGAAGATACCCGTTTCATATCTCCGTCGGATTAACCTGATCTTCAGTAATTCCAGATGAAGGCTGGCATAGTAGTTTTAAAGAACCACGATCACTTTGTCAGCAGAGTACAGTTTTTCTGCGCTTAATTGATCACCACGGCAAGAAGATGTCTTGGCAGCTGAGGCATACTTCCATGCATTCTGAATCTCGTCACTGGATGGTCGGGGGGGGGGTCAGTTTCACTCCATCGCCGCCTTATGCCACGGAAAGAGCCCAGGTCTTAATGTGGGCCCAGATCCGGTCTGGACGTTTCGGAGAAGAGAAAAATCTCCTTCCCCTTGTGTGATTCTGAACCCTAAGGTAAAGTAAAATAGCCCCTGAGCTCAAAGGTCTCAGGATGAAGAAGTATGGCAGGGTGACTTAACAGACAAACCTAAATCTTTTATTTCATTAACTATATTATGCTTATATGGTAATGAAAGCCATCTAAATGTGAAAGAAGCCCTAGAGATGAGAAGGGTACTATGTTATTGAAATGAAGAAGTTGTGCTTTCGCCAACCAAGGGATGATCTATTTTTCACTCCCACCCCATTTTCCCCTGTAGAGTTTGCTCGCAGCCTGACCTGACCCGTCCCCACTAACTCTTCTAGTTCAAGTCTGAAAAGAACCCTTCTTCATCCATCGTCCCTGGAGCGAAGGGGGAAAGCTTTTGACGGGGACCGGTTTGTTCTCAGACCACAACACAATCCCTGCAGCATGGAGCTAGAACTCCCCCCTTCCCTCCCACCGAGTAAATTAACACCGATGAGACGTGTCAGCCTTAACAAAGGAGATTGTTTTGCTTCTTCGCCCCGACGTCATTTATCTAACTCCAACAATACCTGTCCCAGATTTGACACATCTATCAAAGCAGAAAGAATAGGAAGGAGAAAAGGCCAGGAGGAGCAGACGCTGTTAGCTGAAGAGGATGCAATACTTCCATGGAAGGTATGATGGAGTGGCATTGCAGCTGCACTTATAAAGGTATACATAACCACCATCACCCGGTATAGTGATTAGCCTAACAAGGGGATCAGCGTTCCCTTTCCGGCAGGGGAAAGAGACCTTCGTCTACCCCGAAGTGTCCGGACCGAATGTGTTGTCCGCTCCGGGATTATCTTAATTTTCATCACTTCACTAAATGGAAATGTGCTCGGTGGATGTTCTTCCACAGCTAACTCAGCGGCCGCAAAGCAATACCTCGGCCGCACCCGCATAGCAAAGCACATTCGAGGGTGAAGGGTTGCCGTCGTTTAGCACAGACTCAGACACCCAAGTAAAAAAGTAAATCAATGTGTAGAAATGAAAAAAAAATATTCATCTCACGATAAGAAACAGACTTTCTGCTACTTGCCGGAAGGTCCGGCGCAAGTCGAATTTAGAGAGAGAGAGTGTGTGTGTATATATATATATATATATAAATATATATATGACATATGTAATACATAAGTACATAATGCTGTCCACCTGAATTCCAAACTCCAACACACTGGAACCCAATAGGCCGCAGCAAGACCGCCCTGCCGACCTTGTTATCGCCCAGTAGTATTCTTCCGCCCCATAAGTCTTATTGCGCTTTCACTCCCACAAGGAAAGATAGGGCGAGCTTTTAAAAATATTATTTTCTGAATCGTTCTACGTATTCAAACTACCGCACAAGTGCGAAATTACGTAACTTGAACTTGGGTAAGCCGGGGGAGAGTCTGTACTGCTCCACGGAATTAGTTAGCGTTACAATACTGCCCTATAGAGTTGGTTAACGTTATAATACTGCCTTGCGGAGCTGGTGAACGTTACAATACTGCCTTGTGGAGCTGGTTAACGTTACAATACTGCCTTGTGGAGCTGGATAACGTTACAATACTGCACTGTGGAGCTGGTTAACGTTACATTACTGCCTTGTAGAGCTGGTTAACGTTACAATACTGCCTTGTGGAGCTGGTTAACGTTGCAATACTGCACTGTGAAGTTGGTTTACGTTATAATACTGCCTTGTGGAGTTAGTTAACGTTAAAATACTGCACTGTGGAGTTGGTTAATATTACAATACTGCCTTGTAGAGTTGGTTAACGTTACAATATTGCACTGTATAGCTGGTTAACGTTAAAATACTGCTTTGCAGAGTTGGTTAACGTTACAATACTGCCATGTGGAGTTGGTTAACGTTAAAATACTGCTTTGTAGAATTGGTTAACCTTACATTACTGCCCTGTGGATTTGGTTAACATTATTATACTTCTTCCTAGAGTTGGTTAACATTAAAATACTGCTTTGTAGATTTGGTTAACGTCAAAATATTGTCCTGCAGAGTTTGTTAATATTACAATACTGCTTTATGGAGCTGGTTAACTTTACAATACTGCCCTGTGGAGTTGGTTAACGTTACAGTATTGCTCTGTGGCGTTGGTTAACGTTATAATGTTGCTTTGTGGCGCTAATTAACGTTATGTTGCTTTATGGCGCTGGTTAACGTTATAATAATGTTCTGTGGAGTTGGTTAACGTTATAATGTTGCTTTGTGGCGTTGGTTAACGTTATAATATTGCTCTGTGGAGCTGGTTAATGTTACGATACTTTACGTTACAGTAATGCTTTATGGAGACAGTTAACGTTAAAATATATTTAAAATTCTGCTCCATAGTCAGTTAACGCAACAATGTCTTCACAACAATATTTCCTGTCCTCACAAGTCAGATAAATGACAAATGACAAAAACGTAGCACTTTCACTTTGGCTTTTCGAGCCATGGGTTGTTACGGATTTGTTTTCACTGACATATTTTGTAGGTACACGATCCGCATATATTTAGCTTTGTTCTACATCAATTTGAAACAGCTGTGTACACAGTTCTGAAACGACGAAGATCAAAGCTTTGCTGCAGTTGTTTCCTAAATGCTTGTTTTTTGATGCAGACAAGTGTACAATATAAATTTTCAAATTAATCTATTCATTACTAGCCTCTTGCGATATGAGATGCAAAGCGGACACACTCTTGTACATGAATATGATATTTTAACTTCGAACGACACATTTCAGATTGCTGTAGAAGAGGACACACATCCAAAAGACTGAAAATGCTATAATATGTGGTGAAATATATTATTATTATTCATAAGCAAATTATGGATTACATGCACTAATTGCAATATATAATACTGTATTTGTACATGGCAACTATTTCGGGAATTAGTTTCATGTGAACGGTAGTTCCTAGATGTGCGGGTGGTAAAATCGAAAAAACGAGATGGGCGGGGCATGTGGCGCGTATGGGGGAGGGGAGAGATGTGCATATGGTTCTAGTGGGGAAACCTGAGGGAAAGAGACAATTGGGGAGACCTAAACGTAGATGGGAGGATAATATTAAGATGGATCTTCGGGAAGTGGGAGGGGGTGGAGACTGGATGGAGTTGGCTTAGGATAGGGACAGATGGCGGGCACTTGTGAATACGGTGATTAACCTTCGGGTTCCATAAAGTGCGGGGAGTTTCTTTATTAGCTGCAGAACCAGTTAGCTTCTCAAGGACTCTGCTGCATGGAGTAAGTAAGTAAGTAAGTAAGTAAGTTCCTAGATGTGCATCTAGGAGTCGAGTATTAAAACATGACATGTTTTGAAAGACGGAGAAGGAAGTCGACGAGAGAAATGTATTCACTGTTATTTATTGTTTTAACTTAATTTGTCACCTAATGTCTAGTGCTCAGAGCAATTCATAGCAACTGTTACACGTCGAACATCGGTTGCTAGTCTGAACGACGGTTAACTATGATCCTGTTACAACATATGTTCCTAAACATTTGTTCTTCTATAAAAACTTGTCTATACAATAGCAGATACTGTACATGGTCAGTGGAACTGGACATTGCTGTAACTGCTTTACTTCTTGGAGAATTGCACCAGTGGCCAAGTTGCTACCAATTAGCCTCCGGTTTTTCGAACACAAACCCATACACACACACACACACACACACACATATATATATATATATATATATGCATGCGTCGAAACATACACACATTATATAGACACATTACATATATATGTACACATACATACATACACACACATACATACATACATACATACATACATACATACATACATACATACATACATACATACATACATACATACATACATACATACATACACGCAAGTGCAGGTTATCAAGTATTTCTACACAGAGAAAGGCTTTTTGTAATAGAGAGTAAATAAATTTGTCAGCCTATTTTCTTGCTGTATAAAGAAGCTACGAGTGTCCATGTCTGTCAGGTTCCCGAATCCTTATTGATGTCTGAAACAACGCACGCATTTTCGCGACGTTTTGTACGAACATCACACCGCCAGAGACAGCCACACATTCGCTTCTGTTTTGAAGTCCCTGCCACTGAAGCCACTAACAAGTTCAAAATGCGAATTTCTGAGCTAGAGGTAACACTACCGCCCATCAAAATAGACACTTCGTGTGACGATAAAATACCTTGGAAGAATATAAAACTCTTACTTAGACCGCTCAATGATCTCTGTAAAACGACAACAGGGGAACATCAAATAACTGCCCATGTCACGTGATAGTGTTTTGATCAATAGCCTTCATCATAGCCTAAGGCCTTGATGAAATTTCTCAGTAGCTACAGCCAGGATCTTTCTGATCGATCTCAACAGCCAAAAGAACGCTGGAATCCCAGACACGAAAATTTTGGACGTCTGAGAAACAATACATGCTCAGAGTAATAACTAATATATTATGTATGTTAAAAAACAAAACAAAATATATAAAAAGATGTAACATTGATACTAAATAGTATGAATATTTGTTGACAGATATCGCTGACAGAACAGACGGCCTAGACGTTCCGGGAGCCTTAACCCGCTGCAGCCGTAAGGGCCTGTCCAACTCTGTATAGGGATTACTTCACCTAACATTACTTCTTTGTACAGAAACAAATGTAAGTAGTCCCAAAACACTGACCAACCCAGCTCATGTATTATATGGTAAGGATTCCAACCCTCAGTAAGCAGGGACCTCCTTCTTTCTGCCACTAGACCACGTAGCAGATGTAACTCACTCTTAAATTCTTCACATTGGTTTATCTCATCAGTCTACTGCATTTTTCGGATTATCGGTAACCGCTCTTAAAGTCCTACATAAATAAGATCTTTGTTCCTTATTACCTCTGGAAGCTAGTTACACCGACTTGTGTACATAAGCAAGACTTACGTGTTTTAGTTTTAGCTTAACCCTTTGACGCCTAAAGATCCCTATAGTGGTCTACCGCACCGCTAACCTCTAAACGTTGCATTTTATATATTTATTCAACAAATACAGGTACTGAATATTTTAAACATGGTACAAACTGTCCGTTTTTTTCTCTTCAAATATGCAGTTTGTTTCATAATTCTAACGTATTTGGTTCCTGTTTTATTCACATTTTATATACAGAATGGGCTAAAATTTAAAAAAAATAATTCCGGCGCCAGAAGGTTAAGGATTTTTTCTATTATCAAGTTCACGTTAAAGTTCAACTCAATTTCACTCGGCCGATTTGACGGAAAGTAGATTAGTTAACATTCTGTCGGAAGAATTCGCCCTCACTAAAACACACGGCGTCTAATATATATATATATATATATATATATATATATATCCCCCAATG
>Ga0123357_10008758_pt1 | contig 12685 bp, 6 predicted proteins | sample TergutEmb28metaG_FD_89873 | JGI IMG/M metagenome (GOLD analysis project Ga0123357, IMG submission 89873) | Embiratermes neotenicus P4 segment gut microbial communities from Petit-Saut dam, French Guiana - Emb289 P4 | ecosystem: Host-associated > Arthropoda: Insects > Digestive system > Gut ... | reverse complement strand
GTGCGTCGTACGACGCACACCTAGCCACTGCTCCACAACACATTCCCACACAACATGATATGCTGCCACAACACTTCGTTTGCAAATAAGAATTGAATTGTGAATACCGTAATATAACTTTAGCAAGGAACAAAGCTCCCTGGTGATGATCTGACAAGATAGAAACATGTCGGAATGTTTTAAAGTGTTTTAAATGTGTTTTATGTGAAATTATATGTGCATTCGTTGGTTGATAAATTGAAGTGATTCTACGAAAATGCACGGTGCTACAATAAGATTTATAGTTACTTTACTAATTCAATCCCATTATCTTTCGCCAGTAAACCTATACTGTACTGGTATATTTTATTGGGCCGTCGTTACACAACAATGTGGTGCAGTGTTTATATTATGTAACTAACAACTGAGCTCAGTCGTTTGTTGCGTAATATAAACATTGCACCACATTGTTGTCTAACGACGGTCCAATAAAATATACCATTTTACTTACACACAACGGGATGGAGAACCCGCAATTTAGACTATATTGTACTGACAGCATTATAAAATTTACCAGGAATAAATTATGAGAAGCCGAGGGTTCGTACTTGGAATTTTCGGATTACATATAGATAAGAGAATCAAGTTGCGTTGCCGCCACTGATATCTCTCGCTCTCTCTCTCTCTCTCTCTCTCTCACTACACACCTCCTTTTGGCCTTTGTAACACCGGATACTCTCTTCTTTTTACATCCCATTCTTATTTCTTCTCGGGAGAGTGGGTGCCTCTTTCTTTGGCTCTTTCTGGTATAGCCGATGTTGGCTTTGTATGTGTGAGAGAGATTCGTTGTGAAAAATTCATTGGTTGGCGTGACTGGTTTGGTGGTGTGACAGGGTTCGGTGTAGCCGACCACCCACACAGAACGAAAACGCTCCAAAGTTTGGTTCACGGCGGAGCCCCCTGAGAGAAAATCAACTTTTAAGTACTGTGCAAGCAGGATCTGGGTCTTCCCGTTGCCCTGACTGAACCGAAAGAACACTGTCACGGTCCAAGTGTTGCTGTTTGTCTTCCAACTGAAACTCAGGTTTAGGCGTCTTAAAAACAAGTCGTTAAGGATGTGGTGCGTTCCTTTTGCTCCAAATTATCATCACACCTCCTTCACGTTGGAGACCAGACATAAAGACAGTAATTTAGTACTATTTCTGCAGTATGTATAGTAAAATGAGAGAGATGATCAATGCAAATGATGGGTGTTCCGTATAAGGTGTGCCAAATTATAGGATATTAGTATGAGGGTCACTTTTATTTAAAATCCCTGTATCAACGCATGGCCGAATATCAAATAGTATGCCACTACGAGCGCACGTTCCAGTGGCCGCGCGGTCTAAGACGTAGGTCTGCGGCCGCTCGCTTGCTGAGATTGTGGGTTCGAATCCCACCGGGGGCATGGATGTTTGTCTGTTGTGAGTGTTGTGTTTTGTCAGGTAGAGGTCACTGCGACGCACTGATAACGCGTCCAGAGGAGTCCTACCGACTGTGATTTGTCGCTGTGTGTGATCTAGAAACCTCAAGAATGAGGAGGCCATGGCCCGAGTTGGGCCGCAGCGCCACAGGAAAAAGAAAAAATGCCACTACGAAGCATTTCAGTTTAATGACTGTCACTGAAAATTTTACAATACATGGGTTTTATTCTAATGTACAAATAAAATACTTGCTTGTTAAATAACACTTAACGTCTCATAAACGCGTGTTCGATAAATTCCTAGAAAAGAGGAAACAATTATATCTTACCCTACTCTTATGTACAACGGCAACATAAAATTGCGTCAGATAATACCACCGAAGAAAGAGAAAAAAAGAACGAAATAAAGACAAATTTTCAGGCGCCCATGCTTAGTCGCGAAAAGAGTCTGTTAGCTTCGTCATGTCCGTCTGTCCGCATGTATCAATGCGGGTCCTGCTGGATGGATTTATGTGAAACTTGATATTAGGGGCTTCGTGAAAATGTCGGGAAAATAAAATAAATTCTTCAAAATCTGGTAAAAATGTGAAGTACCTTACAGTAAGGGGACCGCGGTAGCACAGTGGTTAAGGTGCTGTGCTACAAATCGGAAGGTCGCTGGTTCGATCCCAGCTGGTGCCATAAAATCCTTCCAATGGCACTATGGCCCTGGTGTAGAGTCAACCTCTACAGAAATGAGTACCAGGATCATTTCCTGGGGGTAAAGGCGGCCGGTGGCTAAGGCTAACACCCGTACCACCATCCTGTGCCGTTGTCATGAAATTTGGGAACCTTAACTTCCTGGAACCCTCTGGGCCACTCCAAGCCTGTAACGGGATTGCTTTACCTTTTTACCTTAGAGTAAAGCCTAAGAGGGTCTATTGTTACAGTGGCATAAATTCGCTATGCAAGTATTTTTGCAGTAATCCGTATTTTCGTCCCGCTGATAGAGACATGTAGCTCAGTAATGCGCATAGAACGCATCTTTTTGTTACCGTGGCAACAGCTATTAAACAGAGTAACCACAATGGTAGGTTATAGCACATGTCTGTCTTGTTAGCTATATTACTAAGTTACTTATGCTAGCTTTACGTAGTTATGTTACGTCACAGAATATAGAAACACTTTTGATTACATGATATCAGAGAAGGTAAGTTTTCTGTTACGTTGCATTAAATATCTTTCAAAATTATCTCTACCTCTATATATATACACACAATTCTGCGGCACTCAAAAGATAAGTTGCTTCCTATCTGATAATATATCACTTCCCCTCATGCGGTCAGCGGACTCCATGATCCGTTCTAATCGTGCGGTATCGCGCAGTGTCCTGCAACATTTAAAGGCTCGTAGCGACCTAACGGCTGACAATCGGACATACATTATGTGGAACATCCTGTATATTTAACGACTGCGTTCTGCAAGAAGCTGGAGTTCTGCACGCACAGATTCGTGTAAAGAACGTTTTACAACTAAATAAATACATAAATAAATACTTAAATAAATAAATAATAAGAGTTTGATGTTTATTGGACCGTGCCTCATTGTGATAACTGAAGAAGAAGAAACCAACTAGATGCCACTTATTATTTTATTATACTTCTTATAGGCTCAACATGTTTTGGGCATTACTTTGCCCATCATCAGGAACTCGCGACTATGAGGTTGATTACCACATTGGTCGTTTCGTTCTTGGTTTGCTGTAGGTCGGAGGTTAGGTGCGGTTAGGCTGGAGTTCCTGATGATGGGCAAAGTAATGCCCGAAACATGTTGAGCCTATAAGAAGTACAATAAAATAATAAGTGGCATCTAGTTGGTTTTTTATTCATCAATAAATAAGAGTGTTTTATTGATTGCATTTTTCAGTTCTCACGGCAGCGAACATGTTGGTTACTGCCTTCTGCGATGTGAAACAGTGTAGTCTGGCAGTGTTTTGAATAAACAGGGTGCCTTAAATATTCACCCAGAAAGCGGTTGCTTGCAAAACGTCAGTTTGTTGGATGTCACGTAACAGTCAACAGCAGCCTTAATAGTTCGGAAAGTTGCTTTGCGTGGGTGTAAGACGTGGTTGCCTATTTTCAGGGAGGAACATCTAAAAGCAAAGGCACCAGGAAGACACTACGAAGTACGATTAGTGGAACTCTGCGATTTGTGCATGTTAGGTAGAATTGTCTGTGGGCCTACAGCACATTTGAATCGAATAGCCTATTGTAGAATGATTTTTTTTTAGAATGGGGAAACTTAAGTTATGGAAATTTGGACGATAAATTCTGAATACGGGACGTGAAACGAACCGTGTGTGGATGTTGGCTTGGAGCACCTAGCAGTGATTGTTCCTGAATGTAAGATAGTCTTTTAATATGCTGCAGAATATGCACTGAATGCGGATGTTGCGGAGAGATTTTTGAATTTGTCTGGCGCACACCAAGACAGGCCCTGGGACCAAACAAGCTTCCTGAAAAAAAGGGTATGGGGTCTTTCTGCCGCGGGTAAAGCCGCCAGGTTGCAACTTTGACCACCCACCCTCATCTAGCGCCGGAGTTAAAGAAAGAGTAGATTTATACCTCAACTCCCCCGCCAGACCCTCGTAACCTGTTCTTGGGCGAACTTGACGTACCTACACTAATGGTGTTTTTAGAGCGGTCGATGTATATGGAAGAAGAAGAACAAAACTGGGAAAAAGCCCAAAAAATTAGATATGCACAAAGACACGTTTCTTCGATACAAGAGAGATGATGTACGTGTATGGTGAGGTCCATGATTATTTGACTAACATTCACATTTTCGATCCGAAATTCCTTCTTCTGTGACGATAAGCAAGCTACCTGTGTAGGATTTTTTAATCTGACATTCAGTAGTGTTTCCTGAACTGTTATTGTACGCCGCTGTACACATCAGATTTATCGCTTTAACAACGACTGATCCGACCAAAATATTTTGCTCGGTTACCGTCTCCTTTTTGCACTTTCCTGAAGAACTTTCGATCAAATTATTTTATGGTAGACAAATTTGTATAAGGTTATGTTTAATGTCACTGATCACTCACATACGAGTATATCGGAAGGCCGTAATTCTTTTATTGGCAGAAATTTAAAATTGCAAAGATTTCGAGCTACTTAGTTTTATGATACGAGGGTGAGTCAAATGGAAACCTTAAATACATTTTATCTGCAGAACATCATAGACGATATGATGTGCTGATCCAAAACTCATATCCAGATGTGCGGCTATTTCATTCACTGTTACGCGGCGATTATCCTTCACGATGGCTTCAACCGCTGCAATGTCCTCTGGTGTCACTAATCAGTGTGCCTGACCAGGTCGAGGAGAGTCTGTTACAGAACTAATGCCGTTCATGAACTTCCTAGTCTACTCGTACACTTGCTGTAGGGACAGACACGCATCACCATACTGAACTCTAATTCGTCGATAGATTTCGATGGGTTTCACCCCTTCACCACTTAAAAAACGGATTACAGAATACGGTTCTTCTTTGGTTCATGTTGCAAGCGGGGCAGCCATCTTTACACTACTACTGCGCCGTCGTGTTGCATTCCTGCATAGTACTACAACCTATCGGCCACTCTTCAAGCCATGAGTATCATTGTTGTCAACTTACAAGACAATCGAGCTGAGTTTCGAATTTTTATCGCACTTTTAAGGCTCTCCTTTGAATCTCCCTCGTATATTGAGCTTTACAGGATGATCAATTATTGGGCATAATTTTGGTGTCCGAATTTCAAATATGCGACCTGCGGAAAATAGGCAAATATAGGAAATTCTGTAATGACGTGGCTTGTGACTCAGGTGAAAAAGTGCATTTATTGTTCAGGGCCACTTATTAGATTTACTCGCTACCCGTGATTAATTACGCGCGTGCGTGTCCATGCGCTGTTAAGGATATGTAAATTTTTACAAATTTTAATAGAGTCATGTCATTAATGTGTACCGTGTGGTAGGGAAATATTTTCACAACTTATATTTAAAAATTGTAACTTGGCGGTCGTGTAAAATTCTGAGCTGGAAACGATACTAATGTTTGAAATGTAGGATTAAAATTGCTTTTGAAGTTTTAACTATGAAACATGTTTCAGATTTACAGGAATATATGAAAAAACCTCAAGATAAATTTGTTGCAAAAGTAATATAGTGAAACCTAGATTTTAATTTTATAAAATTTAATAATTGTCCATCAAGATGCGACTGTATTCAGTTTATTATATTTCTGTAGGCAGCTCTACATATTTCGGGTGTTGACACCCATCACTAGGGGCTCGTACAGCTGTAATTGCATTAAATACCATCCGCTGTCGTTGTTGAGTTGGAACTGCGTCAACGGGAGCGGAATGTAGTAGACCCGGTTGACCGGTGCCAGAAGCTGTAATTACAGCTGTACTAGCTCCTGATGATGGGTGTCAACACCCGAAACATGTAGAGCTGCCTACAGAAAAGTAATAAACTGAATACAGTCGCATCTTGTTGGAAAACAATTATTAAATTTGATTCACGATGCACGGACCCATGAATATGTAAAAAAAAAAAAAGGGAAATCTGTCTTGAACGGAACGTGTATAGGAAGGAATCCTGACTTTAGCGGACAAATTTTACAGCTCCTAGGGTATTTATGTTCAAGTACCTGCTTTCAACAAAACATGCCTACAACGGCAAAAAAATCCTATCCCATGATATTCCGTTAAAGGCACGGTTCGCTGTTTCTTCATAAGGACTAAAGATAGAATTAGATTATTTCTTAGACCCTGGCGTGAAGCTAATAGGCTGTGCTATTGAAGTTAAATATAATGAAACTGATAACCATGGCGACGATGACTTCATTGGCTGGGACAGCAGAATGTAAACGGTTTTGCGAGGAATTCGATCTGCTCTCAGCAACGACATCTGTGTAACTGTGTCGCTTCCAGACAAGCTTCTTGGATATTTGAACCTTGAAGATTAGACCGATAGGTTGTCCCGAAACGTCGGTAAGGAATTACCTCTACACGCCGCGTAACAACCCAGAAAATTGCATTTCCAAAGTTTCTTTACGTTTGTCGCAGTATTCAGTGTTGTTCTGATAACTTCCTGGGCCACATCTTTTTGTCACAGGGCACGGAGTAATTGGGCACGCGGTGGTGCAGCTGGTTGAGGCACTGCGCTGCAAACCGGAAGGTCGCGGGTTCGATTCCGGATGGTGTCATTGGATTCTTTCATTGACGTAATCCTTCCGGCCGCACTGTGGCCCTCAGGTTGAATCAGCCTCTAACAGAAATGAGTAACAGGAATATTTCCTGGGGCTAAAGGCGGCCAGTGTGTAGGGCTGACAACCTTACCACGTTCATGTGTCGACTATCTTGAAATCTAGGAGCCTCAGACTCCTGGAACCCTCAGGGCCTGTCCAGGTCTGTAATGGGATTGCTTTCACTTTCACGGAATAATTACAGTGCCTTTCAGACTACTCTTGTCTAAACACTCAGCAAGAACGAACAGAAACGTAGAAAACAGAACAGCATCAACCGTTATCAGTAGGCAACTTAACAGCACTTTTCCAAGCCCAAATATTCATTATCCAGGAAAAATGGCACTGGTCCCCTTGAACGTAGCTCGTCCTGAGACTCGTAGAATTCACGAGCAAAGTTGGCCATGCAAGACGTTTGTTAATGAGGCTTTGCATGAAAAGATCGGCCTTCGGAGAGCGACTGTTGCTTAAAGAGTGTGGCAAGAAGTCATTAGGAGGAACTGAAAAGAGGTAAATGGCAGTCTGAGCTAGGTGGGTTTGAATCTAACAGGGAGAATGAATGACTGCGTTACAAGGCCAAAGGCTGGTCATGTTTCAGCAGATTTGACGAACATCTAAGTGTGATCGAACTGAACCGCACTTTTACAGGTAGAGCAGTGGGGTTCAACGGAGGGGAAATGCAGCTAGAAGCGTTAACATCTTCAAATATGGCAATACAAAAGGAATGGAATATGAATGTCCCACATTGCGGCCAAGCGAACAAAAGTAGCAGTATATTTATCTTAGTAATTAACCAACTTGATGCACAAAATTTTTATTTTACAATAAGTTTATTTCATGCCTCTACATGTTTCGAGCCCCATGTGCTCATCATCAGGAGGTCAAAATTGCATTACACAGCTTCTGGTATCATCACACCAATAGGTGGCCGTCCCACGCACAGGTTGAGGGAGGACTGGTTGTGTCTGATGATACCAGAGGCTGTGTAATGCAGTTTTGACCTCCTTATGATGAGCACATGTGCTCGAAACACGTAGAGGCATGAAATAAACTTATTGTAAAAAAAAATTTGTGCATCAAGTTGGTTAATTACTGAGATAAATATACTGAGATGCACGGTCAGCAAAACGTCAAAAAAAGTAGCAGTGTCGCCAATTTTTTTTATATATTGCTGACCGTGCATCTCAGTATAATCTTAGTAATTAACCAACTTAATGCACAAAATCTTGTTTTATAATAAGTTTATTATATGCCTCTACACGTTTCGAACACTATGTGCTCATCATCAAGAGGTTAAAATTGTATTATACAACATCTGGTATCGTCACACCTGTAGGTGGCCGTCCGGTGCACCGGACCGATACCAGATGCTGTATAATACAATTTTAACCTCCTGATGATGAGCACATAGTGTTCGAAACATGTAGAGGCATATAATAAACTTATTATAAAACAATGTTGTGTGCATTAAGTTGGTTAATTACTAAAATTCTTATTATTTAGTCAGTATGTGTCTGAATTGCCTATAATTGCACCAGTAAAACACATAAGTGCTCGCATGACTTATAATGTGACATTTCGATATTTTTAAGTTCTTTTTACAATATAAAGTGAAGGAGACCAATTTAAATCTATACAAAATACATTATGTAACTGGATTATCAAATTAAAAATGACATTTAAAGATATGAGGTTTTCAGTACACAGCTGCTGGAAGTGAATTATTGTTTATTTGCGATTGTATGGATATTCGAAATCATTGCTGAAACTTTCAGTAATGGATGCAAACTACCAATTATTTTTCATAGTATTAAGGAAAGGAAATGTCTTGTCAATGTTATGTACTTGGAAACGAATAAATCCACTGTACTGAGTAGTAATTGTACGAATAACAGCTTGTTAAGACAGATGTTACTTACGACAATTATGCATATTAATGGCAAGTTGTTAGCACGGTAGTTTGTACAGGTATAAAGTGTTCTGACGGATTCATTCAGAGGTTTAAGGAGCGGTCGTGGGTGCGTGCAAGATGGTTAGGGGATATAATGGGAGAGTGAACCAGTAAGTTTAAAAGCAATAAGCGGTAAAGATTGTGTGTATATTTTGAGGAGAATTATCAATGAGATTATGTATTGTAAACGGCATGTACTGCGCACAAAATTTAACAGCGGTAATTCGTGTGTCCTGAATGTGGTTTGTTATGATTGCCATATTGTTTCAGTTGCTGTAACAGAATTTAGTGACAAAACTTTGAAATAAACCACTGACAGTTTCTTTCACATCTTCCGAATTCGTCTCTGATACCAACCTGACAAAACCCTAGACATAAACAATTAATTACTCTTTTAAGGTTGACTGTGAAACCTCTCGGTGTGGTTAAACTGGACTGACATCAGATTTGTGACGTGGGCAAGAACAATTTTTATGACAACTTCAGCACATGTCTCACAAACAAAATTTAAGGTCTTTCTACGTCTGTCGCATGATTGAAGCTGCTGTGTATGCAGGCGAATACTGGCAGCTCCGACGCTAATACTTCAAATGTATGCTGTTCTACGTGCACATGGTTTCACACTCTCCCTAGTTCTGACATCAGCCTTAGCTCGCTAACTTTACCTGTACTTGAAGCTGGAGGCTTTACGGAATAAATACAATTATACAGTCATTCTATCCCAGTTGCCGCGCGATCTAAGGCCAGGGTCTGCGGCCGTCGGCCTACTGGCGTTACGGGTTCAAATTGCGCCGATGGCATGGATGTCTGTTTCTTGTGTTAGTCGTGTTTTGCCAAGTGGAGTTCTCTGCTGCTGGCTGACCACTCCTCCAGAGGAGTCCTGTCATGTGCGGTGCGCATGAGTGTGATCGTGTATCCTCGATAATGAGGAGGCCGTGGTCCACTAGGGACTGTTATGCCAAGGGGATGTACGTAAATTCTGTGCAATATAGTGGAGGGGAAAATGAAATATTTACTGATGAATTACGTACAGAATTGCTTTGGTATTTAATTTCTGCTGTACGTGGAGGCCTTATGTCACTAGAGTGACAGTAACGAGGGAAATTAATTGAAGGGATTGATACAGAGCGGGCCATAAGCTAATTGTGTTTAGGGAGCCATTCTTGCAGCGATTGCTTTTCCCGTGAAGCCTCGCGATTGGCTGTCGCCGTAATACTGCAGTTTCAGCTGGGTTCCGTGACTGAAAGTAGGCAGGAGTTTGGTCCAAATTGTCAAACACACAAAAAGAGGACAAAACAAATCGTGGATAAACACAAGAACCAAGACTTTATGCTGAGAGTAGCATCTGAGAAGAATTTTAATGTTTTGCTGACCGTGCATCTTAGTGTAATCTTAGTAATTAACTAACTTAAAGTACACAGTCTTGTTTTATAATAAGTTTATTATATGCCTCTATATGTTTCGAGCACCATGTGCTCATCATCAGGAGGTCAAAAGTGTATTACACAGTGCCTGGTATCATCACACTTGTAGATGGCCGTCCGGTGCACCGGACGGCCATCTACAAGTGTGATGATACCAGGCGCTGTGTAATACACTTTTGACCTCCTGATGATGAGCACATGGTGCTCGAAACATGTAGAGGCATATAATAAACTTATTACAAAAGAAGATTGTGTGCTTTAAGTTGGTTAATGACTAAGATCTTAGAGGAATATTGCAATTTTGAGCTCGTTAGTTCATACTTTTGGAAACATAAGACAACGAAGCATTAATTTTCAACAGACTGTATCAGTTGGTTCAGATGTTGTTAAAGGGGAAAGAAAGACATGTGGGTAAGCGTACCGAATACAGTAAGAAGAAAGAAAGTTGTCTCACGAAATAATTACGTGTACATGAACAGTTTTCAAATACCTGGGAATTCCTTGTCACGGTTTCCGAAATTTTCTAGAACGTAAAACAAAATTTTAGTATAAATTTTTCCGCAGTATATGTTACATAGCATCTACAGGTGCCGTAATTTTATAAAAAAAGAAGTATAAATTGTGGCCTATTGGAAGTGACTCTTTTTATAGTCTTACTTGGATGGTCTCGCTTGTATCACGTGAGACTGAAGGTTAGCCTTTTGCCGGTCCACGTTTTGTATTCTGGACATCACGAATAGTAAACAGAAACGTTATCTGACCACGAAGGTAGGCGTTCCTAATTTTAAACTTAACAAAGTTCGTGGTTTCATCTTTCGTGTCGGCATTAATACCGACAGGGGATACTATAACGACAAACTTCTTTCGTGCTACAGTGTCTTTCTTGTGGCATTGCTCTCGGAGTCACAGTCTTCTTGAAACATCTGAGAAGAACACAATGTTTGTTTTATTGTTTGACATCTGTCTGCACTGATAAAGACCAGAAGCGTTACAGGCAAGCGTGGTATTTATTTGATTTTCTTTCTTGTTTATGGACTTAACGTTTTCAGTGGCAGAATAAATTTTCTGTGGAATTGTGATATGTTTCTTGTAAACCCACCAACAAAAATGACAACGATCTCCAGCGGTGATAGGTAACAGTCATCTTCTGTTTACCGCCTGCGTCATGAAATACAGTTGAACTATGTTACTGAGAGGAATTCTCTAACGATCACATTTTCACAGAACGAATCATAGTACGTTATCCAACAGGAGAAAGACGACCTGCACTGACCGCATGCTTCAGAGTCCTTTATTCAGAAGCTGACAGTATCACAAGTTTGTCGAGGATTTCACCGCTGTTTATAGGACCAGATTAGCCATTGTGTATTTAAAAACCCACTATTGGTCCTTATCATCAGTCAAGTGATTCCAGATGACACATTCTTATCGTAGTTTTTCAAGTTTAAGGTTATTCTAAAAATTACGCCTAACTCTTCAAAGCGGCCTGTTTCTTTCACTTTTCTTGTCACACATCTGTATGCATGTGTAAGCGCTTTCGTAAAATTGCAAAAAGCCACTATTAGCTTCATCACTTCTGCCTGTCTGTCCGCATGAACAACTGGACCTCGCATGGAACAAATGGGCCTCCAATGGACGGATTTTCGTAAAATTTTGTGTTTGATAATTTTTTTCTTCGAAAATTTGTCAAGAAAATATAAGATTGATTAAAATATGACGAAAGTAAAGAGTGCTTTACGTGAAGGGCTATGTGCATATCTTGCCGAATTCTTCTTAGGATGAGAAATGTTTCAGACAAACGTTGTAGAGAAATTCATGTAATAAAACCATCTAGATGGACTAATTTCTCAAATTTATTTTTGGAATAAAACTCTACGTGTTTCGGACAGTTCCTCTGTCCATCGTCAGGAGTTTTTCACTGTACACACAGCAATGGTATGTGTCATACAGGTTTGCTGACAGCTGCCAACAAAACTGTATGAGATATACCATTGCTGTGTGTACAGTGAAAAACTCCTGATGATGGACAGAGGAATTGTCCGAAGCATGTAGATTCTTATTCCAAAAATGAATTTGAGAAATTAGTGCATCTAGTTGGTTTTATTATATGAATTCATCACGATGCACGGTCACCTGAACGTCAAAGTTGTAGAGGAAATCAGAACACACATTTGATGTTCAATACGTTTTTTCCCGAATATCGTGTCCTTTATGAGATAATGTGGAAAAATATTTTATAGCCAAACAGGTTACAGATGATAATACAGTACGAAACATGCGCGCTGCGTGCGGTATTATTGAGACTACAGATAGATACACACTCGTAATGCGTAATATTTTGTGCTTTTCAACGCCAACGACGGTTACGCGAACGCGCCCTGCTGTAACGATATGCTTGCGTTGCCCGTCTTGTTATTGCCTACCACGGATGCCACGTGACCGCTCATCTCATCCCCCTTGATTTCATCCCGCAGTAATGTACAGGGTGGCCGAGAAGTCACCGTACACCCAGAAAATACGCACCTCAGACTCAATATAAGTTTACAATGCACAGCGCAGCACGCAGTACAGTGTAAAATGGTAGGTTGGCAACAGTG
>Ga0123357_10008756_pt1 | contig 12686 bp, 13 predicted proteins | sample TergutEmb28metaG_FD_89873 | JGI IMG/M metagenome (GOLD analysis project Ga0123357, IMG submission 89873) | Embiratermes neotenicus P4 segment gut microbial communities from Petit-Saut dam, French Guiana - Emb289 P4 | ecosystem: Host-associated > Arthropoda: Insects > Digestive system > Gut ... | reverse complement strand
ATAACTCAACAAATAAGTCGCAAGCTCCTGAGGATGGATGTATTAACATCCGAAACATGTTGAGCATTAAATAAAGAAATAATAAAGCAAGTGACATCAAGTTAGTCTCTCTTTACTCAACTAGCAGGATGATGCACGGTCCAATAAACATAAGATTCAGCGTAATTGTTTTAAGGCAAATTTCAATATTATTCTTCCAGTAAGCCAAATTCGGTGAGTGGTCTATTTACTTCATTTATTGCCCATAAAAGTTTCTAATACGTGTCCCATGCACGTTGAAATTTCTCTTCAATAAACTACGACAAAATGTACAAATTTATCTTCGCTGTCACCATATCACTTTGTTCAGTGACTTTTGTGTTCTATATAAATTAATGACTACTTGCCAGACTTTTTACGAACTGTCAAAAAAGTTTTCTCGTACACAATGGCTGCTTCTCGTTTTACTCAAAATGATGACGATGATGATGATAAAGTTGACGACGATAGTAACAGTAAGTACGAATAAAAGAGTAACAGGGTTTTATTATGGGAAATAACACGACATGTAACATATAATGTAACAAAGAATACCCAAAACATTATAGTGTACGTCCTAACAACGTGGTTTGTGTCCTGTGCATATTATAAATATCCTTAACAAAGTGATAAAAAATTTTACCATTAATAGGCCCAAAACAACAAAATCCAGAATATTAAATTAACATAGTGGATTATAAAGCAATATCATACGGAAAAAGTAACAACAGTACAAATGATCCTGTCCGCAACTAGAATGGTGCGCATGATTTGAAAATTGTATATACGAAAAAATGTATTTCTGGTAACATCCACAATGGGGCAGTATTCGTAAACAATACACACCGTCCACAGATTTATTTGTTTTAAAGTACAACTTTTTAAAAATAATTGTAATTACTTCGGTAAAAGCTCGAATTATACAGGGTGAGCATAAAGTATTTCCCTGATTACAAACATCTATTACAAGAAAACTACTGTACGTGGAATACAAACTTTTTTAATTGTAACTCAAGAGGGTTTTTTACATACCCCCACAAAAGAAGCCAAGGGGGGTGATATCTGGCGATCATGGTGGCCAGGGTATCGGACCATCTCTCCCAATCCACTTGTTTGGAAATGTTACATCCAAAAACCAAAATGTTACAAATGTTACAATAAACACATAACATAAAATATTAGAAACTAACTTAAGTAATGGTAAAAAAGTATGTTTGTATTCCACGTAGTTTTCTTGTAATAAATGTTTGTAATCAGGAAAAGATTTTATACTCACCCTGTAACTTAAAGTAAAATGTATATCACGTCAGATAGGAGAAATAAAATAATACTGATTGTATCAATAACAGGGTTCTTAATAATGCTGTCCCAGCTGCGCAGAATGCAAAGTGCAGAATGAGATAAAGAGATGGACTGATAGTGGAAGGTGTAGGTAATAACCTCTTCGATGGTGCTACTCAGGCATCCCACTGGTGTTAAAAATAACACCTCTGAGTGGACGGCGGGTACCTGCATCGATATTTGACAGGTTCAGGGCAACAACGACCTAACGTCGCTATGTACAGAGCTCAGTAATTAAGTAACATACTAAAAATGACACATGTGGTGTCTATTGCATTTTTGTGTAATGCTTAGAAACAGAACATGTGTAAGAATAAGTTGCAGCGTCAAGAGATTAACCTGACTGCGAATAAAGTCCATGGAGGACTCTTAATATTGGTGGGTTAATTTCTGGGTTCTCAAACATCGGGTTTCCTTAAGGAAGTACTTACAACTATGATTGTTCATTGTTACAGTCCCGACGGTGTCAATGGAACTTTTCACTGACTCAAACTCTAACAGATATGAGTATCATGAATGTTTCCTGTTGTGTAAAGACGGTCGGTGCGTAGGACTGACAACCTTACCACCTTTATATGCCAACTGTCTTGAAATCAGGGAGTCCAAAGCTCCTGGAAACCTAAGGACCTGTCCAGGCCTGTAAAGGAATTGCTGTGCTTTTTTTTTAGTGTTTATCATTACCATGGACAGTACTACTATTAGCAATATGACTACTAGTACTACTACTCATACTATTACCACTACTACTACTACTACTACTACTACTACTACTGTTACTACTACTACTACTACTACTACTTTTTTATTGTTTGCCATTCCGAAGTGTTTAACATGTATATATATATATATATACAATGATGTGTCAGTTTTGTTGTGTTTGACACATCATTGAATATTTAACTACTATTACTACTACTACTACTACTAATGTAATAATACAATACCTTAGTTATTTTCTTACACAACTCGATTGGTTTTTACTGGTTCCGAAGGATTTCGCTAGTTAGTTTACTTGTCCGTTCTACGAATTATGCCAGCTGAACTTAGCTCCCACACAGATCGAAAATTTGTCATTTGTACGTCTATAGACATTAATTCTTTGATACACGAGGAGAGGCTGAAGATAAGCACGTTCGTTATTCTTACTAATGGTAAAGAAAAGTAGCAACAGCAGAGACTAGGGTACTCACAAGAAGTTCTATACAACACGAACTTCCTGGTTCATGAGCTGTAGGCCAGAGGGACCGATTTCTTTTGTAAATAATTGGATAGTTTACAGGACAGGCACTGGCACAGACCTGACGAAACAAACTTATGACCTCGGCTGACAATAAGGTTGCATAATGAAGATACACGTACTGCGTTGATTTGCTTTGCTGACAGGAAAAACGTTAATGACATTAACCAGGAGTATGCTGCCTCTATATTCAGATCTAACAGTCCAACGAATTGCTGCACACGCACTCACGCACAAGCATAAGCGTGCACGCGCGTGGACACAACGCATCACTGGTATCCGCCAAGTAGTTTACGGGATGAAACACGCAAAGTTTTAGACTTGAGATTGCAAGTCAGTTCGGTTGCTTTGAGATACAGGGCGGATTAAACTTATTTAGAGAAGATAACCGTACCTCGTGATAAGGTAAAGATTATAACTTCGAAAAGTTAAGTTCAGAAAATCTCCACTTCTGTACTTAACGAAATTCCCGTACGCTCTGCTCAGTGTGTATGCAAATCGCTTGGCTAAACTACGAAATAACTTTGACAAACAGGATTAAAGATGACAGTAAGTTACACCTTCATGGAGCAGAGCCTCTGTCTAGCAGACAGAATCGCAGCTTCCCAAGACATTCGCGTCTTGTATGTCTGGTGTATACTTCAGAAGTCTTGACATGCAGAAGCATATTTCAACTTAATATTCGGTGACAGTACAGCGTTCACTTTAAATTTGGTACATTCAGACATCTGCTTTACCCAGGATGAACATCATGTGCCCCAACAATGGACAAAAATTTGGGTACCCTTTCTTCTAAACAGACGTTCTTCTAGTCTTAAGATCAGGTGACGTTTACAATTTCTTTACAGACTCGAGGGCGACCGAGTTATAGATTTGTCAGAAGTACACGGTAACTTACTATATAATGCTTCTAACTTGCTAATCACACAAAAATTACAGAATGTACAAGCAATTGCGTTGTTCAAAATGTTTACTTCTTATTTCTATTGCACAGTTTACCGATCAGCGACCGGATCTAGGTACACTTCAATTTCAATATAGGGCGGCAGTCGTTTTTAGGCGCGTTCGCAAAATGTGTTAGCGATTATTAGCTTCGTCCTGTCTGTCTGTCTGTCTGCCCATTCGCATGGAACAACTCAGCTCCCACTTGTGGATTTTAATTAAATTTCTTATTTGAGTATTTTTCGTAAGTTTGTCGAGAAAAATTCAAGTTTCATTAAAATCTTACTTGAATAGTGGGCACTTTACATGAATAGCTATGCAAGTTTATGACAATATCTAGCTTAATTCTTATTAGAACGAGAAACGTTTCAGACAAAAGCTGTAGGGAAAATAAAAACACGCATTTTTTCTCGACAACTTCTTTCGAAAATCGTGCCATTTGTGAGATAATGTGGAGAAATGCTGTAGAGCCGGATAGGTCACACATGACATTACACACGCAATGCATGCTGGATAAATAAGGATACAAACACACACTGAGAATATTTGATACTTACTGCTTTTCCACGGCAACAGTGGTTGCACGAAAGCGCCTCCATATTACGTTTTACGTACCTTATCTGACTTGTTCAATCATAATACTACGCCAAGAGGTTGGTTACTTGAGTTAATTATTAATAAAAATTTAAATAAAATTAAATATCTAACGCAGGTCATACCTACATTTTCTGATACGCACTGATGCAGTACCACACTGTAGGCGCATAGCACGATAATACATCGACTTGTCGCGCTCTGAACATCTTATTTTATCCACTTCCAAAGAAACAGACATTCTTTTACATTTTTGTTGTTATTTTTTCTTACAAGATCCCTTATGAAAACTGAATTTTTCATACTAGAATTAAAATTTAGCCCAATATTTAACACTCTATTGGAATTTATCAGTACCAACTGAATGGAACTTTCTTGTAGCTCGTAACACAACAAAAAACAAACAAACAAACAAACATCGTTCAACTCACCAGTTTGCGTGCTGGTGTCAAAGAAGGTGCTGGTTGTCTCGACCGTCATTGTGGAGAAAGTACCGTCTAAAATTTGCGCTGCTGAGTCCCTCCTACCTCGGGAACGCGACAGATCCTCGCTCTGTGACGACTGTCGGCGGAAGTTCCGGCAGCGGATCATCTCTTCTGTGGTTGACTGACGGCGGAAGCCACGCGCTATGAGGATTTCCTCAGTGGTCGACTGGCGACGGATCACAGGCGCGTGACTGGTGGGGGCAGGTGGAGCTCTATTGCAAGGCGAAGGATCGCGAGAGGAGCAAGTTGACGAGGACTCGGGCGACCGAGGCTGTATGCCACGATACCCGCCAGTGATCGAGGTAGACTGTCGCCGAAGTCGGCCCCGTCGTCCGCGTCCGACAGGAGACACGTCGCGGTCTGCTCCGCTGCGATCGGGCGACAAGTGCGACCTCGAGTCCCTTCGACCGCGCGTGTAGCTCGCCGAATCTGGGGACAGGGAATCTCGCCGGGCCTTACGACCTGAGGTGTCGTCGGATGTTGCTCCTGCAGGGAGGTCGGGTGACAGCGTCGGTTGAGAACCTCTACGCCCCCATGGTCCCGGGCCGCTTTCATCTATCGCGGTGGACTGACGAGGCAGACGCGGAAACTTGCTTGGCGACGATTCTTTGGCGCTGGGACGGCGCTCCGGTGACGCGTGTGTGCGAGAATCACGACGGCCTTTGTAGTACACCTGGATAAAATGGATTACACCGTGCTAAGAACAGTTAGAGATGGGTGCAACAGAAGTGCATGACCTTCAGTAATACTACAAATTTATATAATCTGAAGGGGGGCGAAGTGGAAGTTATACAATAAAAAGGGTGAAATTGGTATATTATAAAAATCATAAAAATACGTAGCACTTCATAGGATGTAGGTTAATAATAATAATAATAATAATAATAAAATCCGTGATTATGGAAAGGGAACATGTATGTTAATAGAATTTGCAATCTCAGAAGAAAGAAATGTCATTAAAAAAGAAACCGAGAGGATTTTAAAATACAAAAAATCTTACAATAGAAATACAGCGCATGTGGAATGTAAAAACAAAGGTGATACCAGTAATAATAAGGGCGATTGGGACTATTTCAAAATCATTTAGAAAATACGTAAGCAACATAACAGGAAAACATGAAGTCAAGGAACGCCAAAAAACAGCCATATTGGGCACTGCACACATACTTCGGAAAGTATTAATGTAAAAATACAATAGATTCAACACTGAAACTAACGATATAAGCACCATGAATAGCAACAATAGAATAGCTGCAACACTGTATTCCCTAGGGATATAGTTTGTCTCAGGAATATTGGTATAAATACCCTGCATAAAGGAGATGATGATGATGATGATGATGATGATAATAATAATAATAATCGATGAATGGAGAAGAGAAAAATTAAGTCAAAGTTCAAAGTAAGTGCAGAAAGCCTGCTAAACAATATGAAACTAATGAATTACATGACAGCAAAGACGACGAAAGACAAGCAGATGATGAAGAAGAAAGGACTGAAGTATTTTCCAAATACTGCGCTAGAAGAGGCATGCAAGCCTTCCGTCCGCGCGGCAACCGAGATCGGCTTCAATAGAGTCCGAAAGCGTAGTTTCGGTGGACCTCTTCTAATTATTACAATACTTGAAGAAAAAAATCGATTCACTAAATCGAGTATGAGGTTACTGTACGGATATTAAAAAAACGTCAGTACGATTGTTAATTTGGAAATGTCGTTTGGCAGTGATATTCACTTACAAGAGATAATTCCAACCGTCTCACAACTAAAAAAAAAGGCAAGGGTAAAGTGATCCCGTTACAGGCCCTGTGTGGCCCAGAGGGTGGGTAGAGGTATAGCTCTACTCTTCCATGACCGCGGCACCAGAACGGAGTGAGTGGTCAGCAGCACGCCCCGGCCGACTTTACCCCCGGGAAAGACCCGGTACCCATTGTACAGGAGGCTGGGTGGACCACAGGGCCGGTATGGACGGGCGGAAAATCTCGTCCCCACCGGGATTTTTTTTTTTTTCGATCCCGGACCGTCCAGCTCGTAGTCACTCGCTAAACCGACTGAGCTACCCGGCCCATAAATGTCTCACAACTAATCGCACTAACATTATTACAAAGTAGTCAGAAAATTTTATGTATTGACCGAATCTTTCAAGACTTCGCGTATAAAAATGACACTTTCACTAGTTTCTCAAATTTATTTTTGGAATAAAACTCTACATGTTTCGGACAGTTTCTCTGCCTATTATCAGGAGTTTAGCACGTTGGTTTTATTATAAGAATATAACATTATGCACGGTCATCTGAATGTCAATAGACGCTTTCATACAAAGCACAAAAATGCGCATAAAGCAGCATACTATAAAGGACCAGAGCAGACGAAAGACATCGGACTTTCAGGGCTCACATAACAGACTTACGAGTTTGAACACGGGGGTTACACAAACTAATATCGGTTCACATTGGTATTTCGAAGCAATATACTGCGTCCATCTTTGGCTTTCAGCAGCCAAATCCTGGTAGACGCTGAAGATATTTTGGGGGCACGTCGTTCCACCGAAATGTCAATGTAAACATACAATCTTGCGCGGTGTTATAAACCACAAACTATAATTTACTTAATACTGAAATTTGAGAACTTGCTTTTTGTAGTACGTGTTTAACAAAATTAATCATTAAATGATTTCTGACTCTCTACAATATGATCTCAAAAGTGCGTTGATTTGGATCCGAAATGAATGAGCAGGAAGACATACGATAAATACATGTGTACGCCATTAGAATAATCTGATTTGTTCGGACCTGTCCTGAAATTCCAGGAACCTCTTCGAAATTCAACGTCGTTAGCAAATAATAAAAATTATGTGTTTCATCACTTTGGCCGTTTCGTTTATCATTCAAATATTTAGCAACTTCTTAATTAAATTTAACACTATAGACCGAGAGAAATTTTTACTGTACTTGGAAACAAAAGATGCACTTTGACCGCAAATTGTAGTAATCAATTCCCGTGTTACTTAGTGTAAAGATTGGTTAATTGCCGAATATTATACCTCGATGGTCACTGTGACAGGAAAATTAGAGTGTTTCTACGAAATAAAGAACGAATATTTTCACGCTATTTAGAAGAATTTCATAGGTCAAAGCCTTCAAGATTCAATCATAAATGCACAGTCTTACTGCAAGTGTCAGGTAAATTAGCTGCGTGACTAGGATATGGGATAGGCGACCAGAGAATAGAGGTTACATTTCAAAGAACAGAGAAGACTTTTCTCTTCGTCCCCGCTTGCAGTCGGCTCTTTAACCCAATATCATAACCAATTGTTACCGAGATTTCATTCCAGAGGATAACAGAAGGAAGCGTAACGCTACGCACTTGCCTCCACATACTACTGACGTTTAAGACAGACTGGAAAAAGGACCAGAAGCGATTATAATACTAGCTCTTTTACGTTGTGACGTTAGGTATTTAGATCTACCTTCAGCATGAGGGTGAATGTAATCTATGAATTGGAAAGCACGTAAAAGATGCAGTAGTTATCGCGTGAACTGCAAATCAGTTGCATTACCTGAGCATTATTTTGGACGGACTGTGTGAGAGGGCAGGGATACATCAGTGTAACAGGTCTTCCGGTTGGGATTTGAATGTAAAACTTCACAGCAATCATACCTGCGTGGTGGAGTCCCGTCTGGTGGCCAGCAACGGGTGTGTGGTTGTCACTGGAGTGCTGGCGGTGCTGGCAGCAGTGGGAGCTGCGGTTGTTGTGGCCGTCGTAGCAGGGGGTGACGAAGTAACCGTGGTGGTGTTGGTTGAAGGTACCAGAACGGGCACTGAGGCGTTGCTGGGAGAGGTGGCGGGGGGCGTCGTGGAAGAGGTGATGATAGTGGGAGGCGGCAATGCCTGTTGTGGCTCGACTGTGGCTGTGGACCCGGAGAAACATGCAACATGGAAACAGAGTTAAAATGAGTGAGTAATGAACTGGTGCAGCAAAGGTAAGTAAGTCACATTTTATTCGCGCAATTTATTCGTAAAATTCGCTCCGCTCTTAGAACAAACAGCGATTGTTTCCGGAAACATAACTAGAGATGTGTGTTTTTTGTAAGTTACGAACTTAATTTTGAAATATCCTTTAGATAAATTTGAGGCTCGAAAGGAGACATTTTGATGCCCATAACTCTACTGAGTCAGCTTAAAATGTCTCAGTTATTTTGCAGCCCTAGGATGAAACAAATTGTAGTGATACATGTAACTGATCTCACTTCCATCTAGTGCCGATGTCAAGAATGGGTGGAGGTAAACATCTGTTTCCCCTATGCGTCTTCATGGAGTGGTCAGTTACAAACTTATCCTTCTCATTTCCGTTGATATCTCACAGACAGCACACTGCATGTTTAGTAAAATGACCAGTCGGTACGTTGATTAGGGAAAGAAACGTTCTGTAATTTTCAAATCTTACCAGACTCAAAAAGGGGCCAAACTGTCTGGTCACAAAGCAGACACATTCAACGTTGGAGCATGTGGTGTGTATAATTACAGCTTAGCGTTAAACGGTTAACAGAAGTATCTTTGTAAACATTGTAGGGATGTATTTTAAAAACTACAAACGGACTCTTATGTGTTATTTAGGGGTTTTCGATCTGTATAAATGAATATGTAAATGGCAATCAAAGATGAAGCACAAAACTTAAGAACAACACAAAATTCTATAGATCTATATGCCAAGTAAAAACACGGGACTTTTTGAAACGTTGAATTGGATTCGAAAGTTTGTAAAGACGAGGGATTCCCAAACTGAGTTTTGTGGAACCGTCGAATTGCGGGAAAGCTTTCCACGGTCCAAAAGTACACAGTGACGAACAAGTCACTTCACACTCGTTGTTTAATATTTTATTTATTTACTTTTCAAAGAAGTTGACAGCAGCTAGGATCAGGTCTAAATAGCACAGAATGGCAGGATGACAAGTGTATAAAACCGTATGTGCAAGGTGGGCGACCTATCTCATTGGAAGTGCTGTCTGGGATTTGATGTTTATTGGACCGTGCATCATTGTGATAGTTGAAGAATAAAAAATCAGCTAGATGTGACTTGCTATTTTTATTTTACTTCTTAGAGACTCAGCATGTTTCGGGCATTAATATGCCCATCTTCAGGAATATGTGACTGTATTGCTGAACTACCACATTGGCCGTTTCGTTCTTTGTTTGCTGTGTGTTGGAGTTAGGGTGCGGTTCGGCTGGGATGGTATCCGGGTTGCCGGCAGCCCGGATACCACCCAAGCCGAACCGCACCCTAATTCCAACACACAGCAAACAAAGAACGAAACGGCCAATGTGATAGTTCAACAATATAGTCGCCTACTCCTGAAGATGGGCATATTAATGACCGAAACATGTTGAGTCTCTAAGAAATAAAAATGGCAAGTAACATCTAGTTGGTGTTTTATTCTTCAACTATCTGGGATTTGTTTGATGCAAAGACGTATCACAATCAGGACAGTTGGTGTCTCAATCGAAATCAGAACCGGGAATACCCCGAGAAGAAGCCAGAGTCATTACTGCTTCAATAACCTACTTAGATGCATCTGTCAATTCAATTCTGACGTTCGGCCCATAGACTAAAATTATGAATTGAAAATTCAATTATGACGTAAACATACATTTACACAGGGTTGGGAATCAATTAAAATTCTTGGACGTCTGCAATGAAATAAGTTAGTACGAGCTCAACAGGTAACTCATATGAGTAAGAATAATAAAGGTAAAGCAGTCCCGTTACAGGCCTGGAGTGGCCCAGAGGGTTCCAGGTAGTTAAAGTTCCCAGATTTCGTGACAACGGCACAGGATGGTGGTAAGGTTGTCAGCCTTATGCACCGGCCGCCTTTACCCCCAGGAAATACTCCTGGTACTCATTTCTGTTGGAGGCTGAGTCGATCCCAGGGCCTTAGTGCGATCCGAAGGATTTTATGTAAATGAAAAATCCACTGACACCAGCTGGGATCGAACCAGCGACCTTCCGATTTGTAGCACAGCACCTTAACCCCATGAGTAAGAATAATACCTACATAATTTAGGCGTGGAAATTTACCGCTTTGAAGAAAGGGATTGGTGTTTTTATATTAGTAGTGTTGTCCCGGAATACGAATTTCACAACACCTTCTGCCGTTTCTAAAGCTTCTGACTGGCATTCGGTAGTTATCATGTAGAAACATAGGCGGGAAACAGATTATCCCGACTTTGATTTTTTGTGGTATTTCTTAGTCCTCTCAATCGAAGGTGGTAACAATTCCAGTAAATGGCTGCAATAACTTACAATCCATTCCCTTCAAAATATCGCAGGTGACCACTATCACGTATACAATTTACAGCCTTACGTACATAGACAATTGTAGTTTAATAGAAACGCGGTACAATTCTGCTGTCTCCACCCTGAAGACGGAAGCAATTAGTTCCTCTAAACGCCTGTTAATAGTCATCAAACAAAGCTTATGAGTCCCTTACAACGTCGGGTAATGGCCTACGAAATATGCAGAACATCATGCGAAAAAAAAGAGAAGTGAGAACCTAAAATACCGTAAACTACGGATTACTTCGACGCAAAATTTTTACAGAGACACTGCACAAAGCACGATCCATTCGACTACTTGTTTCTTCGTACCTGCCGTAGAAGGTTGCGTGATCAGCAAGCTGACACTTGGTCCACTGTCCGACGCTGTACTGGAAGTGGAGGGTCTTTGTTCCTGCCTGTAGTACTTCGGTTCTCCTGTGCGTGAGTCCCTTCTCCTGTGGTGATGGTGATGGTGATGAGGATGGTGATGATGCAGTTTAGATGGTGAGGGTGTCACAGCAGATGACGTATTCATAGAATCCCTCCTTACGGATCGCGATGACTCACCAGAGCCCCTCCGTGAGCTGGTCAGATTGGTGGAATCTCTGCGATTGCTCCGGGATGACTCACCGGAGCCCCGGCGTTGTTGGGAAGGATCTCGAGGTGTTATGACGGTGGTTGATTCACGTCGCGACAACCACAGACGTGCTAGGTCAGACCGGAAGTTGCTCATGGCTGTAGAGTCGCGGCGCGACTTGGGATGTTTGACACCGGAATCGGCCGAAGACTCACGGCGTTTTCTGAGAGCTGCTACCGTGGACGAGTCGGTCGTGGAGCTACGACCCCACGAAAGGCTCTTAGCGATGTCAGCGAGAGTCTCGCGACGGTGTAACTGTGAGTCTTTGCTTCGGGAACCTTTGGTACTCCCGCCAAAGTCGCGAAACATGTCAGTGAACTGAGCCGCCAAAGAGCTCCTGCGTCGCCTCGTCACATTTCCTGCAACATTCAACATAAAAATCAGGAGCCACGTCATTTGCGAAATATTACCTATGGTTCCGAAATTAGCTACCATACAGTTTACGTAACTTCTAGTAATATTTTAGGCGCCTTTGCGTAGTTGCGAGTAGCGGCGATACCTTCGTCATGTCCCTCTCTCTGTGTTTAGGCACGTATCAGCGCGGATCCCAATAGACTTGTGTGAAATTTGAAACTGGGTACGTTCTTGCAAATCTGTCGAGGAACCCCAAAACTGGTTAAAATCGGGATAAAATGTAGGGCAGTTTACGAGAAGACCTAAGTACATTTTGTTGTTGCCGGTGACATCAAATAGCTATAAAAGAACTCTCTGCTACTGAAACGGTATCAGGATGTTAGTTCGTCCATCCGTACATCCGTATATCTGCCCGTTTGTTCGCATGCATCAGCACGGCTACCACTGGAAGAATTTATGTGAAATTTAATAGTGAGGATTTTTATGAAAATCATTCGAGAAATTCCAAATTTTCTTAAAATCGGGTAAAACTATTGGGAAATTTACACGAAGAAATCAACCCCGTAAGTATTCTTGTTGCTGGCGACATTCAATCGCCACAGAAGCGTCCAATTCAATGTTACGGCATCAGGCTGTTAGTATAGACGAGGACGTAAAAACTTTACGTATCACCCCCCCCCCCCCCCCCCCCTCCACAATTTTTTTTTCTTTTTCTCTTTTTTTTTTACTTTTCGGCCAACAACAAAAAAAAGATGTGATTCATTT
>Ga0123357_10008755_pt1 | contig 12686 bp, 8 predicted proteins | sample TergutEmb28metaG_FD_89873 | JGI IMG/M metagenome (GOLD analysis project Ga0123357, IMG submission 89873) | Embiratermes neotenicus P4 segment gut microbial communities from Petit-Saut dam, French Guiana - Emb289 P4 | ecosystem: Host-associated > Arthropoda: Insects > Digestive system > Gut ... | reverse complement strand
TTTACAGAACAATACGACCAATGTGATAATTCAACAGAATAGTCGCAAGCTCCTGATGATGGATATATTAATATCCGAAACATGTTGAGCACATAAGAAGTGAAATAAAATAGCAAATGACATCAAGTTGGTATTTTATTCTTCAACTATCACAATGATGCAGGTCCAATAAACATAAGATTCACAGAATTCTTGTTTCACGCCCTTTGTTTTACGCGTTTCTGTTGTACGCCCCTTGCCAATTTACACCACTTCTAATTTTCGTTCTCCCATTGTCGGTTTAACGCTGCTAAATGTTTGTACGTACGTTCCAATCACCTGCCATCAGTTGCCCTACCGTTAGTGTGGCAGCTTGACGAACTTAGAGGCGGATACTGAAGTATGGCGTGGCGATTGATCGCCGGGAAATAGCTCAGTTATTAAGGTATTCTTAGTGTAAATTTATGGCATGACTTGGGTTCGAAGTTTGGGCCCATGCTTAGTGTTAGGCTTTATGTGGATAATTAATGAAAGGCTGAAACTTCGTACGAAATGTCGTATTTAGGTACAGATCAGAAACGCACTGCAGGTTGGTTTTAAACTTTTATATCATGAAAATGGCGAAGATGAAAGACTTCGAGATTGTATCCGACAGGTATAATTTCAGCAGCGCTGATTGGCATCCGACTGGTGGAAATTACACATAGCAGTGTGTCTGTATATAGCATAATTGTAAATCTGCAGCCGTAGTTTTTGCTGGGGCCACCACATAGAAGGGAGATAGGCCTTATGACTTCTTGTAAAAACCTGTGTATGTTTCATATTGGAGCATTGTGCGCTTTTCCATGTAGACGTTCTAACTTCCCAGTCGAACACCATATATGTTATTCTAACACGAGACTGAAACCAATAATTGCCGAATTTATCGTAGATTTCTCATCACAGTTTTCACTGTCTTTAATTAACAAAGTTTTCACACTGTCTGCTGCCTGTGTTTATAATGCGTACAGATGTTTCATACACAGTTTGTAGTAGGCACTCTAGACTGTGCAGTGCACTCTCTAGACTGTGCAGTAAACTCTCTAGACTGTGCAGTACACTCTCTAGACTGTTCAGTACACACACGCACCACGGGCAAATATGCTGCCATAACACCGACTACTTCCATACCAACCGACAAGATAGAACCATTACTGTAATTTTAGCCAAGCACTGTATAGAGCTCCCTGATGATGGATCCCTTGTGATCCGAAACATGTTGGAGCAATTTTTAAATGTTTTATAATAATTATAATTGTATCTACGAATTATATATTTGTGCATCTGTTGAATAATAGATTGTTTTAATAGTGGAGAATGAGTAATGCAGATTAGTAAACGTTTACAAAATGAGAGTGCGGCGTTATACTGACCTGCCACAGATGTGGGGCTTATACCGTAGCCTCTTCACGAATTGAAACACGTAACACTGACCTAGGTTTCCTCGTAGATGGTAACAACTGGATGCGCAGTGGGTTTAAGCAGTCGTAACTCAGCTCTGGGATTAAAGTGCTGTGTGGGGGGATTCAGGGTGGTTACGTTCTTTATTTGCAGTGTTGCACACTTGTCATATTTCTTCAGAAGGCTAGCTGTCACCATATGGGCACCCCCTACTACAACATTTCTTCTCACGCACAACCCAGCGACAGGGACTAATGTATTGGACAGTCGCAAGCACAAGAACTGTACGCAGTAGTGCACAAAATTAATCTTCGTGTATTTACGGTAACGAAGTCGAGTCATTGCCTTAGAAAACTGCAGAAGTCAAATTTTTGTTAACCTGTGTACGTCAGATTGTTGCAAATCATGCTGCAATAGATCAGAATGGTTAACTTGATACAGTGAATGCATACCGGCCATTGAGATAACTCCATATAGCCAGAAGCAATTTAAACAGCCTGGCATTGTATCTGTACGTACACAAATTTCGCGTTCGTCATTCACCGTAGTACCTTGAAATGTTGTTCCAAACAAAGAGTGACTGTTACTGGTATTAGTGATGAAATGTAGTAATTAAAAAGTGAAAGACAAAGCAATGAGCGGCTCGTGCTTGATACATGCTGTCGGTGTTGTGCGTGCTGCATTGCGAACAAAATGCCGTTGGAGTATTCGTAATGAAGGGTGGAGTATTTAGGTGTACAGTTATTAATGCTAGACCCGCACGACCAACAGCTGCGTGTATTTAATTGCAATAGCTAAGAAGCGCCGCCCCATTATCGGAAAAGTCCGAACTTTCAGTGAATTTCTTTATAACGTCAGGAACTTTTGCTCAGAGAATCCGAAAGCGAGATTTGTGACTGTATTTTTGTAGCAGATTATACAAACGCTGTGAAGAACATAGTGGTGATAGGAAATAAGGAAGTAGACAAAGAGAAGCACAGGAATTAGTAATGAAGGGATGGAAATAAAAAAAAATGAAAGACAAAACTGGAATTAAACATATTTTACATTTTTGCACCAAGACTGTCTTTCTCTGATATTCTGACAATTGTGTCCGTGATTTCACTGATTTGGTTGTGGTCATGTTTTGGCGTCTTTCATCTTAATGGAATTGTTTTTAGTCTCGTTTCGATTTAGTCCTTATTCCAACGGCAAGCCTTGCTGATGGCCTGTGTCATGCGGTTAGTTTTCAGTCGTTGTGATTGGCCATAAAGTGTCAATATTCACTGTCATATTGTTATCACATATCAGTAAGCCAGAGATGTGAGCTGTAACTCGCCTTCATATCCGTACGGCAGTGTGGATACGCATAAAATTTTCAATTACTGATTCATGAACGATTTTAATCACGTTGCACATAAAATATAGAGAGAGGCTCGCTTGATGACGAGTTTAGCGGGTTGCTATACTACCTGGTTATAGCCTCATCACACATGTCTAGCAGATTCCAAATTTTTATTTATTCCGTGAATTATCATGAAGGAAATAACTCATGTAACAGTAACAAGTACACTATTCTATAATTCGTGTGTACTTTCTCTTACCTAGTTCATACATGTTTCGGCGCCACTATCTCGCCATCTTCAGGGAACTGACACCAGAATTTCTTTAAAACACACAACAATAAAATAGGTCAATAGTGCGGAATTTAGAGGTTTTGGTTAACAGTATGTGCATAAATCTGATATGATGTTGGTGAAAAAATAATGACGTGTTTTTTTATTGCTGCATGTTTTGAAGAATTTTTTTTTGTCAGCTCTCTGAAGTTGGCCAGATAGTAGCACTAAAACATATAAGAAGAAGGTTGCACATGTAAATTATAGAATAGTGCATTTGTTGGTGTTACATGAGGTATTTACTTAGATTCCAGATTGTTATGTTTCCCAGGCTCTCAGCGTAGAATGTTAAGTTTGATGCGGTTCGAAATTCGTCAGTGTTATTTACATACTGATTTTTATGTTAAGTGCCATTTTCTTAGCTAATTTTTCTTATTTTGTAAAGAACGTCGGACATACAATACAGCCATGTCGGTGGGTCCGTATGTGCGTGCGTGCTTGTCCATCTGTATCCCCCCTCCCCCTCCCTAAGGCACTCTGATGCATTAGGAATTATTTTGAATCCTACTTTCGTCCGCATTCCTGTAACAATTTCTATAAAATCATTATTACAGATTTCAAATCTCCGTTAATAAAACATGAATTTTGATATACTGACGTAGCTGTAACAGCATGCACGTTCGGAACTTTTCTACGAATATGTTCAGAACAGCTAACAGCAGTTAATAGCATAGCATGACATACCTCTTTCTCTAACAGGAAGAATGGGTATGTGTAAGCCAGTTCGGAGTTCACGTACTTAACGAAAGAATTTTTATGCCCTATTTTACATCCTGTATTTGTCGTGATGTAAGTTATTGACCAGGTCACAGAGAAAGAAGTTTTGTTTTGCTGCCCTATCAACAACGAATTCCACACACCAGAAGTTTATTTCTTTAAATGTACGTCACGTCGATGGGTGTTTGAAATACAATTCCCTGATGGATGAGCCATTTTTGGAAAAATTTGTGGGTTTGAAGTTTGAGTTGAGCTTTTTTGCTATACGAACGAAGAACGCGTTCAACCAGAAACCCTTGCTATTGACCGTCAGTACCAAAAGGCACTGAATTTCCTTGAATAGCTTCGGAGCTCAAACATGCGAATGGACTGCGAGTAGTTCGTTCCAACTTGTTCATTTTATGCTTGTCTTGCAAAGAACGCTTGAAATGCTGAAGAGCATGTCATTTCTCAGAATCTAGTCTGGTTTCGCTCCGCGCTAGGTTCTGTGAGTAGCGACCGGTGGTGAGGTACTGTTTGGTCAAGCACTGACACGTATTGCTCACGGCATAGGCAATATTAAGAAATGGTGGTTGGTGCTCTTAAGACAAATGGGCATCATCATCATCATGATGAATGTTTTATTGATGCATGTGCTGCATCGATGACGCTTGTGCGCAGTTCCGAACACAACATGCCTTACCGCACCCAGACATTTTTTAACGCGGTGGACAGTTCCACTTGGAACATAGTATGTTTTGTGTATGTGCTCTGTGTGTGTGTGTGTGTGTGTGTGTGTGTTTGTGTGTGTGTGTGTGTGTACGTGTGGGTAGAATGTCAGCAACAACCATTCTTTCTACTAGTGCTGTCGTTTTTTGCAAAAACAGAACAGTACCGTTGGTTACTCCTCGACAGCAGGTGGAACTGAAAGAGTCCCGTGTCTTCGTATTAAGAGGTGAAAGAACAACATTGCTTTTTACTGAGTTCTGAATTTATAATATTCATCTAACATGTAACTGCCAGCTAAGTTGCTGGTACTCCGTCGTAAAAAAAACACTGCTTCCCAGTGAGTACAAAGATGAATTCACTGCACTGGCCTGTGGCCCGCTTTAGAAGTTAGGTGTGGCAGTTGGCAGCATGATCACTGAAATGTTGTGACAGAGTAGGCACTGGCCACCCGGGATTTGTTGACGTGTGACGCGGAACTTCTAAACTGCGGTGCCACGGGACGCACGACGGCCTCTTCTACGTCTGTTAAGTTACATAATTGGTGTACTGCAAACTTATGTCTTTGTACGCGCTGATTTCTCCACTACTGTCTGTCCCCAGTCGATCCTTCGAGCATCAAACAGGAAACCGACTACGTGTATGGGACTTTTAACAGAAAGTATTTCGTACTTGATTGTGTGTTTATCGTGTATCTTTTTACCAAATGCGTCGCTCATAATTTCAACAAACAAACGGAAAGTATGGATAGATATCGCGCGGCAGCCATATTCTTGTTTTGTATTATACGCTAAATACTAAAACGAACGTTGCATGTTTTCGAAAGTCTGTTACAACACCGCCTTCCAGGAAGTAACATTCAGTTGTGCAAGCGTCACTTCTGTCTTAGATGAAGAAGAGGCATCCATTGTATATTTACAGTTTGTACTATCTTCTGTACCCTTGATTTGTAGCCATAAATGAAATAACTTTTTTTTCTCAAGTCACTACACGACTGCACGACGCAGATGGCGCCCCGGGACTTAATTTCCTTTTACTCTCTTTAGGCAAATGCTGTGCTGCATACGTCACGGAATTATCGTGGCCATTACAAATTTTCTACACACGTGACGAAGTTTGTGGTATGTTTTTTAAAGTCACAAGCGTGATAATATATTACTGTAAGAGAGGCTATAATTTTATAATGTCTGTACAATCTGCTCTCACTTTGGTTTCAGCAAACATATAATGTCAGAGGCAAATTTTGTGGTACAGGTGTGTGACGCAATTTTATGGTAATGCGGTACATTATGTTAAGATGGCAAACAAGACCGATGATGTCACTGTTTGCAGCAGTTAGGTTGGCCGAATTACGACCCACGAAAAGGGGGAGTCCTTCCCGTTTCGTTGTTTAGATAGGCCAAATTAAAATGTGGCCTTTTATCAGGATTTGTTTTGCTCAAACATTGTACAGAAAAAAAAGTTCACTCCCCGAAGTAAAGTGAGAAAGGGGAGCGTGTGTTTGTTGGACTTGGATGCTACATTTGGACGCCCGTGTTGCGTGTAGATGACGAAACACATGTGATCATTAATTGACCTGCATTCCCTTCAAAGTTCTTTCAAGCATGACACTGTGATACAATGACCTCAGTGAACTTTAGCAGTCCCGCAAGTTGCGAATCACATTACGTGTACTGCAAGTAGCGTTATGCATCCTGTACATGAAATGGTGTAACAGTTGTTTTGAGGTGGTCACATTTTGGTATGGAATTACACTACTGAACTTTCGTTTCCGGTGAGATGTTAGAAACTGTGCCTTCTACAGTTTGTCCTAAAACTCTCTGTATCTTTTCACAGCCACGTAGTTCGCTTGACTGTCGATATGTAATTCAGACAAACATTTCTTCATATAATAGAGTTCGGGGATATATATATGACCTTCTCTAGGAGCGTGGTTGTGACGTAGATGAACCTACAGGTTCGGAAACCACGCAGTTTAGCACCTGCATATCCTCTGTCTCTGCTTCTGACTTTGTCTGTTTCTTGGATATTATTGGACTGTGGTTTTGACGGTACTCTCGAATCTACTGAACTTTCCAAGGGGCCTGTAGCGAGTGTCTTTCTTTTAGGCCTACACATGTTATGTATCACTTTTAGGAACGCTACTGTGTTGTGTAAATTACTCCTTAACTGGCAACGAAGTGACTTCTGTAAGATTTTTTAAATTATAAACTGTGATTTATAGACGCTGGACACTGCAAATTATTAAATTTTCAGTGGAAGTGCGACGTATCAGTTGACGTCACTCGGACTGTTTCAGAAATAATTCAGTTATTTCTTGCTTTTTATGTGTCATTTCTCCTTGTTTGCACGCAGCACACTGTTTTGGCAATTGTTTTAAATTTGAGAGTGTCTGTTTGTGGCCGCCATGTTGCTTCTGGCGTGGTGAAGGCTTGTTACAAATCCTTTGTGCTGCGTCTGCTTGGTTTTTACCTCGCATGTCTGTCGTCCCATTTCTGCAAGGATTGTAATGCGTCTCTGCCCCTATACGTGACTTGGAAAGGACACACACGTCTCGTCTTCGAATTATCCTGGGATTTCTATCTTCATTCCTCTGGAAATCCTGATTTATTACTTTTTTGTTTTTCTTGTGTCTTCCAGTTGAGTCTAAACGTAAACATGGCAGCAGTGTAACAGCCTGTTGCTACCGAAAGGAAGCGGAAGTGACATTAGGTTTGGCATCACGGCCCATTCACGCCATAAGGTTGGGTGTGTGAGGAAGGGGGATTTTTTTAATGTTTAATTTAGGGGACAAAGAAAATTAGTGGTAGGGGCACAATGCGAAGCACGATAAGAGAGGGCTGGAAAATTCAGGTTGTAATAAGAATAAATTGGGGAACTGTGCTTTTGTCCCTTTTGTTTTTTCTGCTTGTGTGGTGTAAATAAAACAGGGTTACGACTGTCTAGATTACACGGATCGCTTAATTGGTTGGCGTTAGTGTTGCTTGTGTTTGGCCAGTACGAACTAAAATTAAACTACCCCGATCGATGTCAGCGTGGACCTCAGTGCAAAATTTAATGGAAAATGATTCAGTGGTCATGGAGGTGGGGCATGCGGACGGAAAGGCATGGAGCTGGGGCATGCGGACGGAAAGGCATGGAGCTGGGACATGCGGACGGAAAGGCATGGAGCTGGGACATGCGGACGGAAAGGCATGGAGGTGGGGCATGCGGACGGAAAGGCATGGAGCTGGGGCATGCGAACGGAAAGGCATGGAGCTGGGACATGCGGACGGAAAGGCATATAGCTGGGGCATGCGGACGGAAAGGCATGGAGCTGGGACATGCGGACGGAAAGGCATGGAGCTGGGGCATGCGGACGGAAAGGCATGGAGCTGGGGCATGCGGACGGAAAGGCATGGAGCTCGATCCCAGTGTTTTGTGCTGATTTTTTGCACCATGTACCGATAAACACAAATGAGGTAAAATAAATCGTAAACATACGATAGCAGGCATAATATAAGATTAATTAGAACATATTTAGTTTATTCAAACTTGCCACTTTTGCGGTAAAAACTAAACAATTAGTAGTTGCGAATAGTAACCGGTAATTACACATCATTACCCGAAGAAGTAGTAAATGTCATAAATCCCAAATAGTAGCCACTTCTAGCTGTTAGTATTAACAAATTACCAACGTCTGTTGTGATCAGAATGTAGTATATTTCCTATACTTGTTTTATTCACTGGGGGCACGCGGAGGTGAAGTTGGCTGAGGCATTGCGCTACAAGCCGGAAGGTCGTGGGTTCGATTCCTTTTAGGGTCATTGCGATTTTTCATTCACTTAATCCTACCGGTCGACTCAGCCTGCAATAGAAATGAGTACAAGGGCGGCTCGGCCGGTAAGTAGGGCTGACAACTTGACCACCTTCATGTACTGATTGTCTGGAAATTCCGGTATCCTTAACCTGTCCAGGCCTGCAATGGGATAGCTTTATTCCGTCTTCCCCAAGCTTTTATGCATGAATGAAGTTTTGTGGCGTCCACCGGAGCCTAATTTGATATAAGTGTTGCATCTATCATACACACAGCACAACACGTAATTTAAGATTATATGCCCTGCCTGTTACGAAATGACCATTCTGCAGCAAATTAACTGCAGTATTTCACGACAAATGTAGAAATTGTATTTTCGTGACAAATGGAAAGTATGTCGAGGTGTCAGATAAAGTGAGAGAAGGTACGAAAATGATAAGTGGGAAAGACCCCGAGGGACTATCGAATGCTGAAATTCAGCGAATTGTTAGTTGAGGCAGGAAGCGACGAAAAATTGATGTATCCTCTTATGGAAGGCAGCTGCAGTATTAGGTAGGGTACTGTATTTGCAACGAAGATGTCTTCCGTTTAACACATGAAAATCTTTTGGCTAGTGGACACGGAGGACGAAACGGAATTTTGGCCGAAAGACAAGCTACAATTTACAAAAGATCATTCTTATTCAAACCTTTTTAAATATAATTCGTATGCTTTTCAGAATACCCGCGCAGTGCTCTTGAGGTCAGAACTTTACCGACTACTTCATTTCCTCAGTCGGACACTTCAAAAGCACAGTTCCGAGCAGCAGGGCTGTTCCTTAAGTCAGCCCAATCACAATCAGAATTGGAATTATAATTTATGTACAGTACAATCCACAGACTGCATAACGAGCAGCTGAATGGTCTGTACTACCCAACAAATATCATTCGGGTGATCAAATCAAGAAGAATGAGATGGGGAGCGCGTAGCACGCATGGGAAGAGTCAAGGCACAGGCGGGGTTTTGGTGGGGAAACCACAGGACAGATCACTGAGAAAAACTTGGTGGACCTTCAAGCAGTGAGATTAGGGGCATGGACTGGATTGATCTGGCTCAGAGTAGTGACAGGTGGCGGGATTTTGTGACTGCGGTAGTGAACCTTCAGGTTCGATAAAATTCGGGGAATTTCTTGGCTAGCTGAGAACCGGTTAGCTTCCCTAGAAGGACTCTGCTGCATAGAGTAAGTAAGTAAGTAATTAAGTAAGTAATAAGTAAGTAAATAAGTAAGTTAGTAACGTGGATTTGACTGGCGTGTAGTGCCAAGCAGATGGAGAATTTAATTTTTTTTTTTTGCGTATCAAAATCAATTGACTAAGCACGTGGTTTTTACAGCGTACTTTAAAACAAAGTGAATCGCAAAGTGCGCTCTAGCTTTACATGGACATTGTTGCTATTTTCGGGGCCCCCTCTGCTGCACAAAGTGATAACGGGCATGAGTTTACTGACGCAGTTGTGAAAAAAGTTGTTCAGTGTGGAATAAATGGAAAACTGGCCATGGGAAACCCAGACACTGTCAGACTGTCCGAAGATGCTTCTGAACGTGCGAACCAAGACACTGAATATGTCTTAAGTCCTAGCTGGAACGAACCACATGCGGAAGTGGAGGTAAGGCTTGTGTTTTATAGAGGGGGATTGTGTGCAGCCCTTTTGAAGCATGTTTGATTAGTTGATGAAATTTGGTCTCAAAACCTTGTCTTATGAAGCTATTTATCTAGAAATAAAAGCACAGGTTGACTGGGAAAAGTCTATGAAGGAGGCGTAGATCCTCAGTGGGTTGTAGTGTCATCGAGGAAGAAGAAGAAGAAGAAGAAGAAGAAGAAGAAGAAGATGATGATGATGATGATAATAACAATAATAATGATGCACAGGTTGTGTCAGTTGTTAAGATGAAAATGGCGGACACTGATGCAGCGAATGTTGAAGTTATGGAAGACGTCGACATCATGCCAGAGCATGACAACTGTGTTCCAGGAGTAAACGTTCAAAAAAAGGCTGACAGCGGTAAGAATGTCCTGGAGGAATCTGCGGTCATGATGATGAACGGAAAACTGCGGCTGACAACCATAGTGCTAATAAGAAAGGAAGTGATGATCAGCAAGATGTGGCGTTGTTTATGCCTAGAAAGAGAGGAATGTATAAGGCAAAACGCAGAACTGCCAAACCAACTCTCGAAGAACAATTAAAAAATTAAAAAAAAAAGACGTTGTTTCCTGTAAATGACGGTGAATGTGATTGACGCAGTATGTTGCGTTTAGTTGAGCAGCTGAAAATAATCAGGTCTGTAAGTTAGGTACCAAATATGGCGTCATTGCCCAGCTGTATACCGGTAACAAGTTAACCGTTTGCGAAGGAGTGCCGATAAACATTCAGGATGTGTTGGCTATCCTTGCTGATTTTGAGCCAGGTCCTCCCACCAGCCGTAATTACCCCGTCTGGATATGTGATCATTTGAATTTAGTAGGGTAGTCATTCGCAGCTGTTAGCGAAATTAATTCTGGCATTCGTTTGATTTTTGCAATTTAACAGAGATAAACCGACTGATGAGCCAGGGTAGCATAGTTGGTGTAGTGACTCCCCTACAGGTCGGGCGACAGAGGAATCGTGCTTCGATATTCGGCATTGGAAAGAGATTTCTGTCCTCTTCAAATCAAGACCGGTTGTGGGACCCATTCACCTGCCTGTTCAAGGGCTACCGGGGCCTTTTTCCCGTGGGTTAGAGAGGCCGGGGCGTAAAGCTCACACACTCACTTCCATCTAATGCTGAGAGTAAAAATAGAGTGCAGCAGTGTCTTGGCTCCGCCATGGACCTACATGGCGTTCAAGTGAAAACTGTGCCTTCTTCGTCGACCAATGTAATTAATTAGGCAGCATTTGCTCACACACTGTGTTTGTGGATTTCTTAAGATTCTCAGAATAAATCAGCGATTATTTTTCTAAACGGCATGAACCGAATAGTCGCTGTAGTACGAACTTAATGTGTCTTCTGTGAGGTAGGAACTTAATTGTTAAATACTATGTATTAATTATTTTAAGGAAGATCTCGGTTAAAGCCTAAGTCTGCAGCCGCTTGATTGCTGAGATCGCTGGTTTGAACCCCGCTGAGGGCATGGATGTTCTTCTTTTATGTTTGTTCTGTGGGCCTCTGCGACGGCCTGATCACTCGTTCAGAGGAGACTTACTGTGTTTGTGTGTCTAATTTTGTGTTAATTAGAAACTTCAACAATGAGGCAGCCTAGGCCTGACTTGGACTGTTGCGTCATAAAAAAAACTGATGTTAATACGGGAATGCTATATGCTGATTATTCATCTGATACTCTGAAGCCCAATCCTGTTACTTTACTAGTGGATTACGTAATATATAATGCATGTTTGTCGCGAAATAATGCTTGCGCGAGGCTTCTAAATTTCTTGCCCGAAAAACAAGCTTACGTTTTAAATATTTCTTTCCATTAAGTAAACTTTAATGCATACAATCATCTTGAAAGCCGAGCTTAATCTTCTCACCGTATGTTTTGTGGCAGCAGTGTTCAATAATGGATATGGAAGTTGGGCACTTCGGTGCAGAGGAAGGGGCTGATTTGATGGTCACAGTAATTAGTGCAGCGGTGAAATGAATTCGTGCTCTAACAGTTGTTTCAAAACCTCACTGTACTCGCGTGACACACGAACTGGAAATAGAAGTGTGAAGAGTGTGCGGTGACGTAGAACCCACACTCGTTTTCCAGGTGTGTTATTTGTAAGTTAGCATAACAAGTTAGCTTCAATGTTATTTACTTCAAGTACCAACTAATTATTGTAGGTATGAGAAATTTGTTGTTCAGGATAGGGGCAGGTGGCGGGCAATTACGAATGCAGTAGTGAATCTTCGGGTTCCATAAAATGCAGGGAATTTCTTGACTAGCTGTAAACCGGTTAGATTCTCAAGAACGATTCTGCTCCATGGAGTAAGTAAGTAATGAAAGCTTTGCTGCACATCTGCAGCTATTTCACTGCTAAGACTGGCTACTTTTTGTAGATTTAATATTTCTAAAACATCTCAGATATGACGTGGTAGGCCATGCAATCTCTGCCGCCGTTTTTAGATAATCGATGAAGTTCGATTTGCTTTTCATGTAATTTGGAGATTAAGTATTTTGGATCCGTTTCTTGAAGAGTAGATTAAATCATCAAGTCTTAGTGTGAAACCCCAAAACCAAATTTTCTCCGAATATGCATTTTGCTTCTTGGATGGAATGTGTAGGTTTGCGGTCGCGCATACGGACATACTCGACTGCCTGTAAGTGTAGGTATATAAATATCTTACTTACTTACTTACTTATTCCATGGAGCAGAGTCCTTCTTGAGAAGGTAACTGG
>Ga0123357_10008754_pt1 | contig 12686 bp, 12 predicted proteins | sample TergutEmb28metaG_FD_89873 | JGI IMG/M metagenome (GOLD analysis project Ga0123357, IMG submission 89873) | Embiratermes neotenicus P4 segment gut microbial communities from Petit-Saut dam, French Guiana - Emb289 P4 | ecosystem: Host-associated > Arthropoda: Insects > Digestive system > Gut ... | reverse complement strand
TCCAGACTGTGGAGACGTCGCTCGCGGAGGAGCACACCGGCCTGGTGGTGTTCATCGACGAGATTCAGTCGGCCGACCCCGACGGTCTGCGCACCTTGGCCTACGCCTGGCAGCACCTGCAAAGCGAGGCGCCGGACCTGCGCGCGGCCGTCTTCGCCGCCGGCTTGCCGAACAGCCCGGAGACCCTCGCCGACGCCGTCACCTTCAGTGAACGTCTGTTCGCCTACCGGCATCTGGGCTATCTCGAAGAGCAGGCGGCCCTGCTGGCGCTGGCTCGCCCGGCGAGCCTGCTGGGCGTTCGCTGGGAACCGGACGCGTTGCGGGCGGCCGCGACGGCTGCCGACGGGTATCCCTATTTCGTCCAACTGGTCGGCGACTCGGTCTGGAAGTCCGCCGGGTATCCCGAGTCCGGCTTCGCCATCACCGTTGAGCACGTGCGCGCCGCCCGCGCGGTCATGCGAGAGGATCAGGAGGCGCTCTATCGGGCGCGTTGGCTCAACGCGAGCCGTCTCGAACAGCGTGTGATGACGGCGATGGCCCGACTCGGTGACGGCCCGGTCTCGCGCGCCGAGGTGGCGCGACTGGTGAATCTCACCATGTCCGCGACCTCCGAACCTCGACAGCGGCTCCTCGACAAGGGCCTCATCGAGGCGCCAGCTCGGGGCATGCTGTCCTTCCCCATCCCCGGGTTCGCCGCATACATCCGAGAACGAGTATCGGGCGAGCTACCACCGCAGCCGCCGCGGAGCGACCTGCCACCGTCGCCGCCGTGGCTGGACCAATGAGCCCGCGGTCAGTCGGCGCGGTCAACGCGAGAGGCACCCATGGCTGAGATGGCTTGGACTTGGCGGCTGGAAGCGCCCGACGGCGCTGCCTTGGCGGCGCCGTCGGTTCCGGCGCATGCCAGCCAGTCCGACGCGGAGAGCTGGCTGGGCGAGCACTGGCGCGACCTGGCGGAGGCCGGGGTGGCTCAGACCAGCCTGCTGGACGGCGACCGATTGGTGTATGGGCCGATGCCGCTCGCCCTCGATTGAGCAGTCACCGAGGCGGTGGGCCGGAGTCGCGGCGGCGGGTCAGATCGAGTCGTGCAGGTTCACCTGGGGCAGCGGCATCCGCCAGCGCCGAGGCATGTACGCGCGGGTGCCGGCGTACGACCCCAGCGCCCACGGGCCGCTGCGCACGGCACTGGCCCCCAGGCGTTGCATCACCAGGGCGCGGATCCGCCGGCCGGCGAGGTACCACTCGATGACGAAGCCGAGCAGCGCCGCCAAGGCGAGCAGCACCACCCCCGGGATTATGTAGCCGAGCACCACCACTGGGATCAGGATGATCCACATGTAGTTGGTGGCCATTCGCCGCGAGTCGACCCAGTCGCGGGCCAGTTTGCGGTCCGCCCCTTGGTCGCGGCGGCGCAGCACCGAGGGGTCGCCGCGGCGGTAGGCGTCGGCGCGGGCCTTGCCGGTGAGCACCGGTGCCGTCGTGCCGCGTGCGCGGGCCTTGGCGCTCTGCTCGCGCTGCCAGCGCATCGCCTCGCGCCGGGTGCGGGGAGCGTCGGTGATCACCGGTCGCCGCCCGGAAACGTCGCGTCGTTTGGGGGTCGGGCGGCCCTTGACGGTGCTCGGTCGCGCCGGCGCCGCGTTCGCGGGCTCCGCGGGGGGCTCGGGCTCGGCCGGTTTGCGACGCAGCGATCTCATAACGCACCAGGGTAATCGACGCGATCGACCCGAAGCCCGCGCGCGCGGGCTCCGCGCCGGGCCGAGGGACGCGCTGCGGCGAGGCTTGCCCCGCAGCAAAGCGTGCCCTGCGGCGAGGCGTCCTCTTGGCCCGGCGCGCCCCTGGCCCGTGGCGCCTGCGGTCAGGGCAGGGCGAGCATCTGGTCAAGCGCGGCCCGGGCGTGGGGGACCACTGCGGGATCCACGGTGACCGGGTCGATCGCCCGGCCGGCCGCCAGCTGTTCCAGGGCTCGCGTCAAGGCGGGCATATCGATCTGGCTCATCGTGGCGCAGTAGGCGATCGTCCCACCGAGGAAGACGATCCGTTTGTCCGGGTGCTGGCGCGCGAGCCGGCGCACCAGGCTCAGCTCGGTGCCCACCGCCCAGGCCGATCCGGCCGGCGCGTCGGCCAGGGTCTTGACGATGAACTCGGTGGAGCCCACGTCATCGGCCGCGCTGACCACGTCGTAGCCGCACTCCGGGTGCACCAGCACCCGCACCCCAGGAATCAGCGCGCGCGCCTCGGCGACCGCTCCAGCGGTGAACCGGGCGTGCACCGCGCAGTGCCCGCGCCACAGGATGATCGTCGCGGCGCGCAGCTGGCGCGCGCTCAGCCCGCCGCCGGGCTGGTTCGGGTCGTACACCACGCAGTCGTCCGGGCTCATCCCCAGCTGGCGCAGCGCGGTGTTGCGGCCCAGGTGCTGGTCGGGCAGGAACAGTACTTTCTCGCCTTTGGCCAGCGCCCAGGACAGTGCCCGCTCGGCGTTCGAGGAAGTGCACACGGTGCCGCCGTGCTCGCCGGTGAAGCCTTTGATCGCCGCTGAGGAGTTGATGTAGGTGACCGGCACCGTCGCCGCCGCGACACCGGCCCCAACGAGGGTGTCCCAGGCCGCGCGCGCCTGGCCCGCGTCGGCCATGTCCGCCATCGCGCAGCCCGCCGTCGGGTCCGGCAGGACCACGTGCTGGTTCGGCGCGGTGAGCAGGTCGGCCGCTTCGGCCATGAAATGCACCCCGCAGAACACGATGTGCTCGGCCTCGGGCCGCGCCGCCGCCTGCTGGGCCAGTTTGAACGAGTCACCGGTGACGTCGGTCAGGGCGATCACCTCGTCGCGCTGGTAGTGGTGCCCGAGCACGAAGACCCGATCCCCGAGCGCGGCTTTCGCCGCGGCGGCGCGTTCGATCAGCGCCGGATCGGCGGTTGGCGCCAGCTCGCCGGGGAAGTCGACGCCGGCTTCGGCGGCGGGCTCACCGGCGCGGCCGAGCAGCGGCAGCAGCGCACGGGCGGTGGGCGGGGTCTCGTTGAAGGTCACCGGGACAATCTACGTAGCCGTCCATCGTGGGCGCAAAGTGGCGGCGCGGATAACATCGGTGCCAGCGGCGCGGCCTATCCGGGCGGCGTTCGGTACCCGGCAGCCCGACCACCTGCCATGTCTGGGGAGTCAGATGACCGCCATCGACACCACCGCCACCGTCGAGGACACCTCGGCGTCGGCCGAATCCGTCGCCCTCACCGACGCCGCCGCCGTCAAAGTGCGCCAGCTGCTCGACCAAGAGGGACGCGACGGCCTGCGGCTGCGGGTGGCGGTGCAACCTGGCGGCTGCGCGGGCTTCCAGTACCAGCTGTTCTTCGACGATCGGGCTCTGGACGGCGACCTGGAACTGGCGCGGCGCGGCGTGCCGGTGGTGGTGGACCGGATGAGCGCGCCGTACCTGGCCGGGGCCACCATCGATTTCACCGACACCATCGCCAAGCAGGGCTTCACCATCGACAACCCGAACGCGGGCAGCGGCTGCTCCTGCGGCAACTCGTTCTGCTGCTGACCGGCCGCGCCGCCCCACTGCCCTACAGGCGGACCGGCGGTGACATTTACCGGCCGCGCCGCCCCACTGCCCTACAGGCGGACCGGGTATGCCGGCTCGGGGATGTCCGGGTGGATCCGGTCCTCGACGAATATCCCGTGCCAGATGAGGAACACCAGCAGCGTCCAGATCTTGCGGGAGTAGTCGTGTGGCCCAGCGCGGTGCGCGTCCAGCAGCGCCAGCGCGGCGTCGCGGTCGATCAGCGCGTCGGCCTGGGAATCGATGATGATCGCCCGTGCCCAGTCGTACATAACGTCTTTGAGCCAGTGCCGGATGGGCACCGGGAAACCAAGCTTCGCCCGGTTCAGCACGTGCGGCGGGACGATGTCCGCCAACGCCCGGCGCAGCGCGTATTTAGTGGTCTCCTTGGTTAGCTTCTGACTGGTGGGGACGCCGGAGGCCACCTTGAAAACTTCGATGTCCAAGAATGGCACGCGCAATTCCAGCGAATTGGCCATCGTCATCTTGTCGGCCTTGACCAGAATGTCGCCGCGCAGCCAGGTGAACAGGTCCACGTATTGCATCCGGGTGGAGCCGTCCAGGTGGGTGGTCGCCTGATACAGCGGCCGGGTCACATCCATATACGACACCGCCGGGTCGAACGCCCGATACAGCCCGCGCATCTCATCCGGGCGGAAGATGCGGGCGTTGCCGTAGTAGCGCTCCTCGATGCCGATCGCTCCCCGGCGGAGCAGATCCTTGCCGCGCATCCCCTCGGGCAGCCGCTTGGACACCGCGCCCAACCCGCGCCGAACCGGCTTGGGCAGGAAGTCGAACGGGCGCAGGCTGATGGGCTCGTGGTAGATCTTGTAGCCGCCGAACAACTCGTCGGCCCCCTCGCCGGAGAGCACCACCTTGACGTGCTTGCGGGCCTCCCGGGCGACGAAATACAGGGGCACCAGCGCCGGGTCGGCGACCGGGTCATCCAGATACCAGACGATCAGCGGCAGGGAGTCCATCATCTCCTGCGCGGTGACGTACTTGACGATGTGTTCGACCCCGATCGCGGCCGCCGACTCAGCGGCCACGTCGACCTCGGAATACCCCTCGCGCTGGAACCCGGTGGTGAATGTGAGCAGCTTGGGATTGTGCCGTTTGGCCAGCGCCGCGATAGCCGTGGAGTCGATGCCGCCGGACAGGAACGAGCCGACCGTCACGTCCGCGCGCATGTGCTTGGCGACGGAGTCCTCCAGCGCCTCAGCGATCTCTCGGTACAGCCGTTCCGGCTCGCTGACCTTCCGGGCCGCGAAATCCGGGTTGAAATAACGGTGGTACTCCGGCGGCTGGCCGGGCCGCGCGGTGAAATACGTGCCGGACTCCACCCGGCGGATCTGGCGATGCATCGAAGCCGGTTCGGGCACGTACTGCAGCGTCAGGTACTGCTGCAACGCGGTGGTGTCGACGCCGCCGGTCGGGGTCGCGGCCTCGGTGGCCAGGTCCGTCGGGGCGCCGGCGGGCCGGTCCGCGCCGACGGCCACGGCCAGCAGCGACTTCTTCTCGCTGGCGAAGAACAGGCCGCGCTCATCGGCGCACGTGTAGAGCGGTTTGATGCCGAACCAGTCCCGGGCGCCAAAGAGCACCCGCTCCTGGGTGTCCCAGATCAGGAAAGCGAACATGCCGCGCAGCTGGCTGACTATCTTCGCGCCGAGGTAGTGGTAGCCGGCGAGGATCGCCTCGCTGTCGCCGTCGGTGGCGAACTTGGCGCCGAACTCGTCGGCGAGCCGGTCGCGGAGCTCCAGGTAGTTGTAGATCTCGCCGTTGAAGATCAGCTGGTAGCGCCCGTCCAGATATTGCAGCGGCTGATGCGAGTGGTCGATGTCGATGATCGACAGCCGGCGGAAGCCGATCACCACGTCGTCGTCTGCCCACACCCCGCCCTCATCGGGTCCCCGGTGGCGCATCTGGGCCAGTGAGCCGGAGATCGCCGGCTCGACGCTCGTTGCGTCGCGTTGGCTGGACAGGAACCCGATCAGACCGCACACGTCGCTAAGTATCTCGGCTGCCCCGGAGGGGCCGGTGGACGGTGCGGTTCGGCGCGTCGTTGGCCGCGGCGCGGTTACCATTGCCGGCATGGCACCAGAGTCGGATGATTTCGCCGCTGTCGTCGTCTACAGCAATCGCCCGGAGTTCCGCGAGCAGGTGTGCGTGGCGGTCGGGACCCGGCCGGCCGCGGACGTCCCGCGCGTCGACTGGTTCGAATGCTCGACGGTGGCCCAGGTGCTCGAGCACGTCGACCTCGGTGGGATCGACCTGGTGGTGCTCGACGGCGAGGCGCAGCCGACCGGCGGCATGGGACTGTCGCGGCAGTTCAAGAACGAGCTCATCGACTGTCCTCCGGTGCTGGTGGTGGTGGCGCGGCGCGACGACCGTTGGCTCGCGCACTGGGCGCTCGCCGACGCGGTGCTGAGCCAGCCGCTGGACCCGGTTCGGGCCGCCGAGGCGGTGGCCGAGCAGCTGCGCAACCGGGTCAACCGCTTGCCCGTGGCGCGCTAGACCGTGCCGGAGGCGGTTCGCAGCTGGCCCGGAGTGTTGGCCACGCTGCTGCGCGGGGAGCCGCTCGACCAATTAGCCGCCGCGTGGGCGATGGGCGAGATCATGGCAGGCGCGGCGAGCCCGGCGCAGATCGCGGCGTTCGCGGTGCTGCTGCGCGCCAAGGGGGAGACCGCCGACGAGCTGGCCGGGCTCGCGCGGGCCATGCTGGACCGGGCCGATCCGGTGCCGCTCGCCACGCGCGCGGTGGACATCGTCGGCACCGGAGGCGACTTGGCGCAAACGGTGAACATCTCCACCATGGCCGCGATCGTGACCGCCGGCGCTGGCCGCCCGGTGGTCAAGCACGGCAACCGCGCCGCGTCCTCGCGATGTGGCGGGGCAGACGTGCTGGAGGCGCTCGGCGTGGCCATCGACTTGGGGCCGGTCGAGGTCGCCGCGACCGTCGCCGAAGTGGGCATCGGGTTCTGTTTCGCTCCGGTGTTCCACTCCGGGCTGCGCCACGCCGGCCCGGCGCGCCGCGAGATCGGCGTGCCGACCGCGTTCAACTACCTCGGCCCGCTGACCAACCCGGCGCGACCTCGCGCTGCCGCGATCGGCTGCGCGGACGCCCGGATGGCCCCGCTGATGGCTGCCGTGGCCGCCGAGCGCGGCGACACCGCGCTGGTGTTCCGTGGCGACGACGGCCTGGACGAGCTGACCACGACGACCACCTCACGGGTCTGGGTGGCCAGCGGCGGCGCGGTGCGCGAGCAGCTGCTCGATCCCACGCTGCTGGGCATTCGAGCCGTGGCTCCGGAAGCGTTGCGCGGCGGCGACCCGGCGCACAACGCCGCCGTGGCGCGCGCCGTGCTGGCCGGCGGTGGCGGCGGCGCGCGGGACGCGGTGCTGCTGAACGCTGCGGCGGCGATCGCCGCCCACGATGGCCTGGGCCCGGCCGGGTTGGTCGAGTCATTGGCCGACGGCATGCGCGCGGCGCGCGAGTCGATCGACTCCGGCGCCGCCGCGCGGGTGCTGGACCGGTGGGCCGAGCTCTCCCGCGCGCTGAGCGCGGCGCGGCGCCGCTGATCGCTCGCCGCGCGCTGAGCGCGGCGCCTGATCGCTCACTGCGGCTCCCTCCGCGCGAGGTGCCGGTAGGGTGCAGTCGCCCAGCCGCCGGCTCAGTCGGTGGCCGGGAACCCGATGGCGAAGGCGGCGTCCAAGTCGTGGCGGGAGTAGGCGCGGAAAGCGATGTGGGTGGCGGTGCGCGACACCCCGGGAACCCGGGACAGCTGCCCGGCGATCACCTCGGCGATCCCATCGAACTCACGCACTCTGACCACGGCGATCAGATCGACATCACCGGCCACCGAATACACCTCGCTGACTCCGTCGATGTCGGCGATCCGCTGGGCCACCTCGGGGATCTGGTCGGTCTCGACGCTGATCATGACAATCGCGGTGATCATTTCGCCTCCAGTGGATCGCTGCTGGCACGCCCGGCGCGCCTCGGCGCGCACCGGCCAAGCGTATGGCAAGCACTCATGCGTTCTCGGCTCAATCGGGTGCGCGCCGGTCGACGAACTCGCGCTCGGTTGAGCGGAAGGGATGCGAAGCCCATCGCTCACCACCGGTCCAGACGCGGCGACCCGGGCGGGGGGACTGGCCGCAGCGAGCGACGGTCGGCGAACGGGTCCTCGTGGCGCCGATCGGCGTCGACCGCCAGCAGCGCCCGCTCCCGGGCGGCGGCGAACGCCGGCATCGCCCAGGGCTGCGAGGCGCGCACCAAGCGCACCCCAGGGCGCTCAAGCCAACCCAGCAGGCACTCGACCTCCTCGGCGGGCGCGCCTCGCAACGGCCCGGCGCTCGGCCGCACGGTGTCCGCGGTGGCGGCCATGGCGTCAATTACCGGACCCGGCGGGGCGCCGCGTTTGGCGACCTCGGCGGCGGCCATCCGGCCGTGTTTGATCACGATCAGCTCCCAGCCGCCCGCGCCGTCCGGGCGGGCCGCGATCAGTTCCTTGATGGCGCACAGCGCGCTGAGCCGCTGCATTCGCGCGCACGCCCGCGTCACGGCGGCCATCCGATCCCGGACCACCGCCGCGTCCTCGAATCGCTGCCTGGCGGTGAGCTCGTCCAGCCGTTGGCGCAGCGGCGCGAGCAGTGGCCGCACGTCACCGAGCCAGCTCGCCGTGACTAGCTCCGCGAGCTGGGCGTACTGCGGCGCGGACACCCCGCCCGCGCAGGGCGCGGCGCAGCGGCCCATCTCGGCCAGCGCGCACGCCGCGCGAACCTGGCGGCGCGTCGACAGCCGATCGCCGCACTGGCGCAGCGGCACCGCGTCATGGATCGCGTCCCGGACCAGCTCGGCCTGTTGCTGGGAGCGCAACGGTCCGAGATAGGAGCCGCCATCATCGGCGACCCGGCGGACGATCGACAAGCGGGGGAACGGCTCGGCGGTGAGCTTGAGCCAAACCGCGCGCTCGGGGAACTTCGAGCGTTGGTTGTAGTGCGGCTTGTGCTCGGCGATCAGCCGCAGCTCGCGAACCTGCGCCTCCAACGCGTGCGCGCACTCGATCGGGTCGACGCGCTCGGCCAGGCCCACCATCTCCCCCATTCGGGACCTGGTCTCCGATGCTACGAAGTAGTTGCGCACCCGGGCGCGCAGGTCGCCGCTGGTGCCCACGTACAGCGGCTGGCCCCGCGCGTCGCGGAACACGTACACCCCCGGCGCGGCGGGCAGGCCGTCGGCGAGGCGCCGTTTGCGGCGCTGGGCGGTGGACACCCGGGCGGTGTACGCGCGCAGCTCCGGCAGCGACTGCACCCCCACCGCGCCTAGCCGGCCGAACAAGCCGTGCAGCACGTCCACGGTGGCCCGCGCGTCGTCCAAGGCGCGGTGCGTGGGGGAGGTCTCGGCGTGAAAGAACACCGCCAGGGTGCCTAGCTTGCAGTTGGGCACCTCGTCGCGGGTGAGCACGCGACGCGCCAACAGCGCGGTGTCCACGACCGGGAACGCGGGCCACGGGCAACCCGTGGCGGCGGCCGCGGCGCGCAGGAACCCGACATCGAACGGCGCGTTGTGCGCCACCAGGACGCTGCCGCGAGCGAACTCCAGGAACGCCGGCAGGACCGTCTCGATGCGTGGGGCGCCGGCCACCATCGCGTCGGTGATGCCAGTGAGCACGGTGATGAAAGCGGCTATTCCGACGCCGGGGTCCACCAGCGTCTGGAACTCCCCGAGCACCTGGCCGCCGCGGACTCGGACCGCGCCGATCTCGGTTATCGCGTCGGAGCCGGCCGAGGCGCCCGTGGTCTCCAGATCCACCACGGTGAACGTGGTCGCGCGCAGCGGCTCGTCAAGCTCGTCCAAGCTGGCTTGGACGTAGGCGCCGCGTTGGCTGCCGGCGGGATTGGCCACACCTGGGACCGTAGCCGCCGGGTGCGACGGTTTCGACCCGAGTGCCGGTCGCGGGCGCGTGGGCCGGCCCGCGCGAGCCCGGACGCGGGCGCGGGCGTGGTGGTCGGCTAGGGCGCGGCGCGACGGCGCCGGCGGAGTTGCCCCGTAGCCTCACCGCTATGGATGACGCGGACCGCGGCGCCCACGGATCTGCCGCGCGCGACGGAACCGACGAGCCCCCATGCGGTGGCGGTGCGGCCGCTGTCAGTGACCACGCTGCGGGCGCTGGTGACCAAGGGGCGGGTGATCGGGAAACTGGTGACCAAGGCACGGGAACCGCCGGCGCGGTAGCCCTCAGCGACGTCGCCCGGCAGCGTTTGCTCACGGTGGCCGCCGATGTGCTCGGCAAACTGACCGTTGAGCAGACGCCGGCCGCGTTGCGACCGTTCGCCCACTTCACCGCCGCCAAGCGGGTGCGTTTCGGTGCCGTCGCCCTCGCCGCCGAACTGGACGCGGACGAGCAGTTCCGCGGGCGGGTCGCGGACTTGGTCGCGCAGACCTCGCCGAGGCTCGCCGATGCGGTGCGCGGCGGGTCTGCCACCTCCGCCAGCGATCCGGTTGACGTCGAGGTGGTCGCGTACCTGCTGCGCCCAGCGGGTTGGCAGGAGTTGATCACGGAATGCGCTGCGCGAAGCTCGCCGTCAGCCGATCCGAGAGAGCTGGCCCGGCTGCGCGAGCAGGTGGCGCAGCTGAAGAGCCAATCGCGCTCGCAGACCGCCCGGGCCAAGCAGGCCGCGCGCGCTGCCGGCGCGCAACGGTCCGCTGAGTTCACCGAGGCCCAGGACCGGCTGCGCGCCCGAACCGCGCAGCTTCGGGCCGCTGAGCAGGCCGCTGAGCAGGCTTGCTCGCGGGCCGATGCGGCCGAGCGGGATGTGTTGGCCGCGCAGGCGGCCAACGCCGCTCAGGAGACCGAGCTGCGACGCCTGCGGGGCCGGATCGCCGAGTTGGAGCGCACCGTGGAGAACGCCCGGCGCGTGGCGCGCGCGGAGCGTGAGATCGACGACGCGCGTCTATGGCTGCTGATCGACACCATGACGCGCGCCGCGGCCGGGGTGCGCCGCGAGCTGTCGCTGCCGGCGCCCACCTCGCGTCCGGCGGACTTGGTCGCCTCGGCGGCTGTCGGCGACATGGCTCGCTCGGTCGACGACGCCGGTTTTCTCGACCGGTTGCTCGCTCTGCCCAACGCGCACTTGGTGGTGGACGGCTACAACGTGACCAAGACCGGCTATGGCGAGCTGCCGCTCGCCGACCAGCGCAAGCGATTGATCGCCTCCTTGGCGGCGTTGGCCGGACAGCGCCGCGCTGAGGTGACCGTGGTGTTCGACGGCAGCGCTAGGCCGCCCGTGATGCCGGCCGCGCCGCGCGGGATCCGGGTGTTGTTCAGCGCGCCCACCGAGATCGCCGATGATGTGATCCGCCGGGTCGTCGCCGGCGAGCCGGTCGGTCGGCCGGTGCTGGTGGCCACCTCCGACCGACAGGTGCAGCGCGATATCCAGCGCGACGGTGGCTGGGTGGTGCCGTCGCGGGTGTTGCTGGACCGTCTTGGCTGACCGGGCCGCCGGAGACGATCGCTGGTGGACGGCTGGCGACGCAAAAATTGTCGTACCGGCCTCTTACTGTTCGCAGTGTCACCGCATTGGTGACGACGCGGACAGGAGTGAAGCCATGCTCATCGATTGTGACGCCTGCCGGGGGCGCGGCCCTCGCTGCGCCGACTGCGTGATTGGCGTGCTGCTCGATCAGCCGCCGATGCGGGTGGAGTTCGACGACTCGGAGGTGACTGCGGTGAGGGTGCTGGCCGCCAGCGGCTTGATTCCGCCGTTGCGGCTGGTTCCGCCGTTGCGGGCCGCAGTCGCGTGAGGCGCGGGCGGCAGGCTTGGTGTCGGGGCACCTGCTGTTGCTTGCCGGGGGAGCATCCCGTAACCTAAATGAGACTTTCTGGTTCGTTGGTTCCCGACGGGGGTTCCAGCCGGAAAGCCGCCGCTGAATCATCCGTTCGGATCGGGTGTGCCCGCCCGGGGTGCCAGGCGAGCGCGCACGAGCCCACAAGATGAGCCGGGGATCCACGAGGTTCATGGGGTGAATCGGCGTGACGAGTGCGCGGTCTTTTGTGCCGCGCCAGCTCGGAGCGCTGTAGGGCTACTTCCGGCCCGAACCCGTCAGCTAACCCGGTAGGCGGCCACGAGGAAGAATGGGGCCGTCAACAGTGACGCTGACCCGGACGAGCCGATACGCGCGTTTGGCGCGCGCTGGGGTGCTGGTCGCGGTTTTTGCCGCGAGCGGGTTCCTCCCGGTCGTGGCGAGCGCGACGCCCGACACGCCGTCGCCAACCATCGCTTCGGTGACCGCGAAGCTCGACACGTTGGCCAAACAGAACGAGGCGCTCACCGAGCAGTACAACCGGGCGAAGATCGAAGTGGCGGACACCCGCAAGGCGGCCGACGCGGCTCAGCTGGCGGCGGTGAAAGCCACCCATGATCTGGCCGCCGCGCAGGAGGCGCTCGACGCCACTCTCGCCGCCCAGTACGAGGGCGACACGATCAGCCCGGCTTCGGCGTTGTTAACCAGCACCGACAGCCAGGACTATTTGGATACCTTGTCGTATGCGGCGCAGTTGCGCGAATACCAGGCCAGCGTGGTGACGACTGTCCAGCAGGCCGAGAAGAAGTCCAAGCAAGCCAACCAGAAGGCCAAAGAACTGCTAGCCAAGGCGCGCCAGCAGCTGGCATCGGTCAGCAAGCAGCGTGACACGATCATCGCGGAGACCGGCAAATACCGGACGCTGCTGGCGACGCTCACTGCCGCCGAGCGGGCCGCCTTGGCCAGGCGCAACGCAGTGGCGACGACCCCGGCGCAGGTCGCGAAATTGAGGCCCAACCTGCCCACGGTGCACGCTGGCAGCGCTGCCGCGCAGCGGGCGGTGGATTTCGCGCTCAAGCAGGTCGGCAAAGCGTACGCGTTTGCCGCGGCCGGGCCCGATGCGTTCGACTGCTCCGGTCTGACCATGGCGGCCTGGGCGCAAGGCGGGGTCAGCCTGCCGCATTCCGCGGCCGCGCAGTACGCCTATGGCACACACGTCCCGCTCGACCAGCTACAGCCCGGTGACCTGGTGTTCCTCTACTCGCCGATCTCGCACGTTGAGATCTATATCGGCAACGGCAATGTGGTCTCGGCTGCGGACGAGGCGC
>Ga0123357_10008753_pt1 | contig 12688 bp, 11 predicted proteins | sample TergutEmb28metaG_FD_89873 | JGI IMG/M metagenome (GOLD analysis project Ga0123357, IMG submission 89873) | Embiratermes neotenicus P4 segment gut microbial communities from Petit-Saut dam, French Guiana - Emb289 P4 | ecosystem: Host-associated > Arthropoda: Insects > Digestive system > Gut ... | reverse complement strand
CGATACAAATATGTCCGGCGCACTCAACCAAACGGCGAGCATGGAAATCAATGTATTCGTTGTCTTTGGTATCGGCTACTTTCGATGCTAATTGTTCGTAGATTTCAACCAAATGAGACAAACGGGCTTTTAATCCGTCCAATTCGGGATTCAACACTTCAGCCTGATACGCTTTCATTTGAGCGAGATACGTTCCTGTCAAAACGTGGCGGATTGCAGCAACTACCTGTAATTGGGTCGTTCCTTCATAGATATTGGTAATCCTTGCATCGCGGTAATAACGTTCGCAGGGATAATCTTTCATAAAGCCGGAGCCTCCATGAATCTGAATACAATCGTAAGCATTTTGATTGGCATATTCGGTATTAAAGGCTTTGCCCAACGGAGTGAAAGCATCGGCAAGTTTTTTGTACATTTTCAATTCGGCTTTTTCCACTTCATCCAATTTACGCTCTTTTTCGATGTCTTCCAATATTTTGTACATATCTACAAAACGAGAGGTTTCGTAGAGAATGGCACGCGACCCGTCCAATTTTGCTTTAATATTGGCAACCATTTCATAAACAGCAGGAAATTCAATAATGGCTTTCCCAAATTGTTTTCTTTCTTTAGCATAAGCGACAGCTTCACGATAGGCTGCTTCTGAAATGCCGGTTGCCTGCGCCATAATACCCAGTCGGGCGCCATTCATCAGCGACATCACATATTTAATCAGACCCAATCTGCGTGAACCACATAACTGCGCTTTAGCGTTTTTGAACGTTAATTCGCAGGTAGGCGAGCCTTTGATGCCCATTTTATTTTCAATACGGCGAACATTCACGCCACCGTCGCGTTTGTCATAAATAAACATAGAAAGCCCGCGTCCGTCTTTTGTCCCTTCTTCCGAGCGGGCAAGCACCAAGTGAATATCTGAGTCGCCGTTGGTAATAAAACGCTTTACGCCGTTTAAGTGCCAACAATCATTGGATTCGTCGTAAGTAGCTTTCAACATTACGGCTTGCAAGTCGGAACCGGCATCCGGTTCGGTTAAGTCCATAGACATGGTTTCGCCTGCGCAAACGCGAGGAATGAATTTCTGACGCTGCGCTTCATCGCCAAATTCATACAATGTTTCGGCGCAGTCCTGCAAAGCCCAAAGGTTGCAAAAACCGGCATCGGCGCGGGCAGCCATTTCGGAAACCATAATAAATGGCACCATTGGAAAATTCAGTCCGCCGTATCGTCGCGGCATGGAAAGTCCCATCAAACCGGCTTGCGTAGTAACTTTAAGATTCTCTGCGGTTTCCGGAGCATAAACAACTCGGTTGTTCACCACTTTCGGACCGGTTGCATCAACTGCTTCGGCATTGGGCGCAACTACTTCGCCAATTACTTCGCCGGCGATTTCCATTACTTTTTCATAACTGTCCAACGCATCTTCATAATTGAAAGGCGCATAATCGAACAGGTTTTTTTCCGTATAATTCCGTTCTTTCAATTCCACAATGCGTTTCACCAAAGGATGGTGCAAATAGTGATGTAAAGCCGGATTGTCTAAATAAAAATTAGCCATTTGTATTAAATTTTAATTGTTTATATCTAATGAATTAATTGATATGCAATTCCAAAAAGAATTGCGATTCCGAAACTCAGCAAAGAGCCGATTAATACATATTCTGTTTTTGCCGTATCCAAATCCCTGAAACGCAAAATTGATTTTGCAGCGATAATAAATCCTACAGCGGCAAATTGATTAAATGCAATCAGGATAAACGAAATGATGCGTTCTAATGAACCAATTATTCTACCTGCTTTTAGCAAAGAGTTTTCATTCATGGGAAGAATATCGTTTGCCTCCATAAATTTTTTAATAAAAATATTGGCTGGTTTTGTGCAAGCAATAATTGCTAAAATGATAAAAATCCAATTTATTGGAATAAAAAAAGCAGAATCAAGGCTTTGGTTTCTTGAAAACCAATATACTATGCCAATAATCACAACCAAATGTAAAGATTGATCAATGAAAAAGAGCTTGGTTTTCCAAATTTTTTTTTGGAATAAGTAGCTTTTCATTATATCAATAAGCAAATGGAACAACATAATCAGCAAAGCAGCCCACCAAAAAGAGAAATAAAAGGATAATATCCAGGAACAAACAAAAACGACAACCGCATGGTAAAAGTAAACTTTAGAAATACGTTTGCTTTCTTTTAAATCGCACCACCGTTGCGGCTGAAAAATGAAATCGGCTAAAAAATGAGCCGTCATTTGAAAAAGGAATAATACATTCATAATTAGGTTTTTTTATTTATTTTATCTGACTTTCAAAATATTTTACAGCTCGATCAATGGCAAACCATCCAACTGCCGTTGAATGTTGATTGATCGTTGATTGACTCTTTTTTAATATTTCGGAAATTTCTTTTTCCGATTTGTTTAAGAGTTTATAAAAAATAATTTCACTCTGCGCTTGAGTTGATTCTGCAAACAATACATCTAAAAGGCTGAATAAGGGGGCAAAGGCTTCATTCCAACTTTCCTGATTACTTCTGAAAGCCAATGTAATTTTTATTTTTTTATCCGTAGATGTCATTTCATTAATGGCGCGTCCGGACAAATAAATAGCTTCGCCGTCTATAATCCCCTTTTTCTTATTAAAAATAGATAATTCACCAACTCCAACAGCAATGCGAATTCCATATTCTTTAAAACGTTGTATTCTTTTATTTGTTGTTTTACTTACTTGAATTTTTATTGATTTTACGAAAGATTTTATTATCAAAGCAACTCTTAAAGCATGCTTGGGATCGCTCAAAACACATTCGATGTAATCTCCTTTAATTAAGCGTCCAAAGAATATTTTAGAACCTAAAGCCTGCTTTAAAATACGCAATAATTTCTTCAATTCTTTTTCAAGAATTAGTCGTTGCTCTACACTCAATGATGTAGAAGAAACGATGTCAGAGGATATTGTTGCTTTATTCATACTTCAAATATCGGTATTTTTACCGATAAAACCAAAATATCGGTAAATTTACCGATAAAAGGCAAATATCGGTATTTTTACCGATATTCACCTATTTACTGTTCTTTTTATAATACTTAATCATCTTTGGGATAACAACTTCCACATCTCCTATGATAACAAAATCGGCAATAATATTAATCGGAGCGTTAGGATCATTGTTGATTGCAATAATAATAGACGAGTCTTGCATTCCTGCAATGTGCTGAATCTGACCCGATATGCCACAGGCAATATATAACTTGGGGCGAACGGTAACACCGGTTTGTCCGATTTGTCGTTCGTGTTCTGCGAATCCTGCATCAACAGCAGCGCGGGAAGCGCCGACTTCCCCTCCGATTGTATTCGCCAAGTCGTAAAGCAAGCCGAAGTTTTCTTTCGACCCCATTCCATAACCTCCTGAAATAATTATATTTGCATTTTTAATATTTACTTTGGAGGATTCGATATGACGTTCAATAATGCTCACAACAAAATCAGTATCGGAAACATATTGATTTACTTCATGCAAAACAATTTTTCCTTTGTAACCGGCATTCAGAATTTCCTTTTTCATTACGCCTTCACGAACGGTTGCCATTTGCGGACGATTATCCGGATTAACAATAGTCGCTACAATATTTCCTCCAAAAGCAGGACGTATTTGATACAAAAGATTTTTGTAGGTTTTCCCCTCCTTTTTTTCTTCATGGTCGCCGATTTCCAAAGACGTACAATCAGCAGTTAAACCGCTGAATAATGCAGATGAAACGCGGGGTCCCAAATCCCTGCCAATGCTTGTTGCGCCCATGAGAGCAATTTGCGGCTTCTCTTTTTGGAAAAGTTTTACCAAAATTGAAGTATGAGGCAGCGAAGTATAAGGATACAAACGTTTATCGTCAAAAATATGCAACACATCCACTCCGTAAGGAAACACCTGTTCGCCGATAGCATTCAATTGGTTACCGATAGCGACGGCTTCCAACTGACAATTCAATTCGTGAGCAAGTTTTCGTCCTTTGGTAAGCAACTCAAGGCTGACGTCTTCTACTTTTCCATTTTCTATTTCAAGATATACAAATAAATTATTCATACTGTACTTAATTTTATACGACGCTTCTGCTCATCCGCCAATCGTATGATTTGTAATTAATTCTACCATCAACTCTTCAATCTGTTGATCAGACGAATCAAGCGTTTTACTCTCTTTTGCCTGAAAAACTACGTTTTCTATTTTCTTTACTTTGGTAGGCGATCCCGAAAGCCCGCATTGTTGCACATCGGCATTTACGCAGGCGGCGCTCCATTCGTTTAGAAGGAGATAATCATCAGACTCGTGAAAAGAACTGTCGTTGTCGGCTTGCCTTTCGGAAGCGGTTTTCGCATGTTTATATTTTTGAATAAGTTTGGCATGACGCGGACGGCAAGCCGGCGCCGAACCGTTTACGGTTACTAATACGGGCAGCGGGCTTTCTGTTATTTCAACTCCGCGTTCCAAACGACGCTTTACAGTGATTTTACCATTCTCAACCGATTGAATTTCTTCGGCATAAGTTATTTGAGGAATATGCAGTTTTTCCGCTACTTGAGGACCAACTTGCGCAGTATCGCCGTCAATGGCTTGACGACCGGAAATAATTAAATCAAATTCGCCTATTTTTTTTATCGCTTCATGCAGGGCGTAACTTGTCGCCAAAGTATCTGCTCCGGCAAAAACACGGTCGGTTAGCAAATATCCTCCGTCAGCTCCACGAAACAATCCTTCCCGGATGATGTCTGCCGCACGGGGAGGTCCCATAGTTAATAAGTGGACAGTTGAACCGGAAAACTGATCTTTCAAGCGCAAAGCTTGTTCCAGGGCATTCAAATCTTCCGGATTGAAAATTGCGGGAAGAGCGGAACGATTAACCGTTCCATCGGCTTTCATAGCGTCTTTTCCTACATTCCGAGTATCCGGCACTTGTTTAGCCAATACAATAATTTTTAGACTCATTATTTTTTTATTTAGAGTTATACTAAAATACGGCTACAAATGTAATGTATTTTTAATAAACACAAACGAAAATCAAGAAAAAATTGCACAAAAAAGCGAAAAGTGAGCAAAAATTTAATTGTAGTTATTGAATAATTTGTCTGATTGCTCCGATTTCAGGATAAAAATAGATTTTTACAGGCGATTTTTTGTCATCAAACAAAGAAGGTGCAAGCGTTTGCTTCCTCCCAAACTGAACAATTAAAAAAGTATTTTTGTATATGGAGCTTGTTCCGTTGAATACTTCTACTTCTGCTTTTCCCGGAACATTATATACAATACTCTGTGATTCTTTGTTTTTTTGTTTTGAATCAACTATCTCTTGTTTTTTTGTATTTTCAAGGCTTTTCACATTAATATAGACAGGGCTTCCGCTCAAGTCATCCGTATCCACAATTCCGTAATATTTTGAAAACCTGAAAATTACTTCTTTGTCAATATCCGAATGCGGTTCGACTTGAAATTCCCTGTCAACCGATTCAACGTTTGTTGTTCCGATAAATAGTTCTGTCAAAGCTTTCTCCTGAGCGTCCAAATTGGCAAGGACAATTTTCATTCCTTCCCCGTCGCGTGGAGCATTATCGGCGTTACCGGTGAGTAAATCCGTTCTGCTATCGCGTAATTTGTAAATCTGTTTAGCAGCAACCTCAGCCATTTTACTAACTGACCCTGCACGCAGGTATTCCTCAGTAAAAACCGAATGAGATGCAATTGACGATAATTCCGAAGCAGGGAGAGTAGCCGTAAGGTTTTTATTTATGGATTCAGGCTCATAATCAGCATTTATTGTGCAGATAAGACCATCTTCCGTGAGATAAACAAAAGGTGAAGTCGTTTTTGATTTAAATGCGATCAAGTATGAATCATCATTATCAACTGCGCCTTTACTTTCCACAATGATTTTATTCAAAGTATAATAAACCTGATCTTCCGAAACTGTTGATTGTTCTTTTATTCCCAAATACTGTTCGGCAAATTTGGCATACGGACCGGCTTTTTGAGTGATTTTACTGTAATTAACCTGTACCGACAAAACCGTTTTGGGTAAAAAATAAGTTACTCCAAAATCGGTACTCTTAGTAGCGCTCATTTTAAGGACTTTGGTTTGTGCATTTAATGAGTTGATTACTAATATGATAAAAAATAAAATACCAAATTGTTTCATAAGTTATACAATAGAATTGGTTACAAAATTAGTAATTTTTTTGAAAGCATAACCTACATTTTCAATAATATCGCTTGCAATTAAACTTTCCTGCGATTTTTCGTTTGCTGCCATATCACCCGCCAACCCATGCAGAAAAACGCCTGTAAGAGATGCATTCAAAGGTGAATACGATTGAGCCAGCAAGCCAAGTATAATTCCGGTCAATACATCGCCGCTGCCTGCAGTTGCCATTCCGGGATTGCCGGTCGAATTAAAATAACATTCTTTATTCGGAGTACAAATAGCTGTGTTTGCTCCTTTTAATATAACGAAGGACTTGTGCTGTACAGCCCATTGACAAGCCTTCTCCAAACGTTTATAAGCATTGCTTGAACTGCCGGCTAATCGGTCAAATTCTCCGGCGTGAGGCGTCAGAATGCTGTTAGCGGGCAGCAAGCGCAGTAATTGTGTGTTTTGAGCAAGTAAATTAATTGCATCAGCATCCAATACCAAAAGTTGCGTAGCGCTTTCAAATAGTTGCGATAAAACTCCGGCAGTTTTTTCATTGCATCCGATTCCCGGACCGATTCCAATTGCATTATATTTTGAAAGAAGTCCCAAATGAGTAACATAATCCTGCGTTGTATCTATTTCAATCATAGCCTCCGGAATTGCCGTTTGCAGAACTATTTCTCCACAAGCCGGAATATGAACGGTTAATAATCCTGCTCCGCTTCTCAAACAGGCTTTTGCACTCAAAACAGCAGTGCCTGTTTTACCACGACTTCCGGCAATCATCAATGCGTGTCCGAAGTTTCCTTTATGCGCAAACTTATTCCTCACAGGAATAAACGAAGCAATATCCTGTTCTTCAACAGAATAAAATTTAATTTCTGTTTCTTTACGATTTTGCGAATATGAATCAATATTCGGTAATTTACTAAATATCTGAATATTAGAAATTGGAGTCACTATTTTCAAATGTAAATACAGTGCAAAGAATCCGTAAGTTTAAACATATTTATTATTCATTTTCTGAATTTTCCTCTGGTAGATTTTTAGCGAATTCTTTTATTTTATTCTTATAATTATCAACTTCGTTTTCAACGTCTTTGACAATTTTATTAAATTCCTCACCCTTATTAAAATTGTCTATGGTACCATGACCTCTCCAAAAATAATCTATCTGTTTTAATGTCTTCGAATTTGTTTCTGGAAAATAGTAAAATCCGATAGCTATTGCAATAGTTGATAAGATTGTGAACGTGACAAAAAAAGCTGTAGCCACATTAATATTGAATAAAGTAACTATTAATAGATTAATTAGCCAATGAGTAGCTGCAATAATAGCCATTCCTTGGCTTCTGATTTTGATCGGTATGATTTCAGCCGGAACTAACCACCCCAATATGCCTAAAGTACTTGCAAAGAATATGATGTAAATAACAACGAATGAAATAAAAAAGAACAAACCGTAGTTGTTTCCTTCTCCAAACATAAACTTAGGAGCCGGTCGATAAACTTCTTTTTTTCCTATTATTTTTACCTCATTTCCATCAAGTATCATTTTTTTAAAATAAAGTACTCTATTTTCCAATTTAAAAATAAAAGTAATATCGTTTCCCTTGAATTCTCTATCTTCTAATTTCTTAAATTTAGATTTCATATCTTTTAATATTTGCGAGCCTTCTTTTGTTTTTACACATAATATTTTAGTTTTGTTTGGAAATGCAATGTTTTTTTCAAAGAAAACCCTGTCATGAACATTATCTAATTCAGACGAAAGTTCTTTGTCTGATAAAAGTTCTTTGTCTGATAAATATAGCGTATCGGTTTTTATATATTTCTCTATTGAATCTCTTTTTATAATATTATCTCCTTTTCCAAAGTAGAAGTCTTCCGGGATTACTTCATATACAGGCTTTGTTGTTGCTATTAAAAATGTTATAAATAATAAGGAAAAAGTAATACCACCCATACCCAATAAATACAAAAATCTTCTGTTAATTCTATCCATCATTAACATTCCAGGTATGGTGCTTATTACATTAATTAATCCAATAATTATCATAAAAAACAATTTTTCATCGATAGTTTCAATTCCAAATAGAGGTAAGAGTTCCGGAAATTTGTATATTACAACATTGATGCCTACAACTTGTTGAATAGCAATAATAATAATACTTATAATGATTGGCGTTCTAAATACCTTGTGATAGGGAGTCTTCCTAATTAATAAAGGCTCCTCAAGTAATTCATTTATTATTTCTATTTCCTCTTTCTTTTCAGTACGTTTTTCTTTCTTTTCAAATTTTTCCTTTTTTAATTTTTGGACGTATTTAGTTATTTTTTGAATTTTCTCATGGAATTCGTTATGTTCATCTGACCATCGTTTATGATTAGAAGGTTCTGTATTATATAGTGTAATAATGTATGCAATTGATAAAATAGTACAAACGAAAAGAGATACAATATGATAAAGGTTTCGTATATTGAAAAAAACCAAGAAATACATTACAGAATATGCAATAAGAATTCCTGCAGTAATCGCTAATTGATACCATGAAAAATAACTACCACGACGTTTTGACTGGTATTCTTCTTCTACAAGGAAAGCCGGAGCAACACATGACAAGCCAACAGTAATGCCTATAAAAAAATGTATTATGTTGAACATAGAATCAAAATGATGAATGATCAAAAAAATCAATCCTCCAAAGAAAGAAGAAATCAGAGAAATTGAAACGCCTATCAGTAATATCTGTTTTCGCGTTTTGAAATTTCCGGAAAGGAAAACAAGTAAACATCCAACCAAGGCGCCATATATTGAAGCTTCTTTCCAATTGTTTTCCTGAATTGGTAATATTCCTAATACATCTCCAGCTATCAGAGCTATGTTATAGCCAAAAAATATTCCTGAAAGAACAGGGAAAAGGGCTTTCCCTATCCGCTTAATCTGGTCATCATTAATTTGACCGTCATTTTTGGAACCGTTTTGTTTGCTATTTGATTCCATTTGATTATTTTTCTGATTCATCTGATTATTTTTTTGATTCTATTATTTTTTTATCTAAATCTCTTATTTTTCCTTCTATATTTCTTCTGATAATGTAAATGAAAAGTGTAAATATAAGACTTAACAAGGTAGTGCAGGAAAACAAAATTTGATTAGCAGAAATCTTAAATTTTGATTTTAATTTTGATTTTTCTTCAACATAATTAAAAGTTAAATTTTTTATTTTTATTGTATCACGATTAATTACACTATAGTCAGAGCCATTAAAAGAAATTGTATCTTTTAGGCTTTGAAACATAGCATGATTGTAATTAATAAAGTTTTTGTCTGATATAATGGTATCTCGGGGAATAAGCAAATCGCCTTTTATTGTTATTTTCTCCGTATCTTGCCTCGCGTCTGAGAAGAAAGTAGAACTTTGCAATTCTAAAAAAGAACTAAGAAGCGCAATCAGAGAGGCAACAGCAATTGATATTAATAAGGTAAGAGCAGTGCTCCACCGAACATGTTCTAATTGAATTTCAATAATTTCTTTAATGAAACCAAAGTCATTGTTATTTTCCATGAGTTATTTATTTAGGCTGAATTATTCGTGTGCAAAGTTAATTAAAAAAACAATAATCTTACTCTGTTTTAGAAATTATTTTGTTAAACTTTTTCAAATTTGGGCAAAAACAAAGTAAGGCATACAATACTGTGAAATCTTTATGTAAATTTTATACAATTATATAGAGAAATTGCATAATTTTTTTTACTTTTGCACTTGATTGTAAACATACACATCAATGACCGAAATTTGGGTGAAAGATAAAAAGTTTAGTTTGTTTCTTTCTGAAAGCAAAATTCTTGCAGGCATAAAGAATGTAGCGGAAAATATAAAACGGGACTTGACAGAAAAAGATCCGGTATTTGTTTGCGTTTTGAATGGCGCATTTATGTTTGCTTCAGACTTGATTAAACAATTGGATTTTCCCTGTGAATTATGCTTTGTTCGTCTGAAATCCTACGAAGGGACTAAAAAAGGAGAGAAGATGAAAGAAGTATTCGGGTTGATTGAAGAAATTAAGAATCGAAATGTTGTAATTTTGGAAGATATTATTGACACAGGATATACTATGGATATATTATTAAATGAACTGAGTAAAAAAAAACCTGCCTCCTTGCGGATAGCCACTATGCTTTTTAAACCGGAAGCGCTTCAATTGGCAATTAAACCGGATTATGTTGCAATGGAAATCCCAAACGACTTTATTGTAGGGTATGGTTTGGATTATGAGGGGCATGGACGAAATTTACGAGATATATACAAAATTTGTGATTGAAATATAATGAACGACTAATCATATACTAAATTTTAACAAAATGTTGAACGTAATTATTTTTGGAGCTCCAGGCTCAGGAAAGGGTACACAGAGTGAATTAATTATATCGAAGTATGGATTATTTCATATTTCCACTGGCGATATTTTACGGCAGGAAATCAAAAAACAAACCGAATTGGGATTAATTGCCGAAGAATATATAAAAACAGGACAATTGATTCCGGATGAGCTAATTATAAAAATATTAGCCGACGTTTTAGATGCTAATCCTGAAGCCAAAGGTTATATTTTTGACGGTTTTCCCCGCACCATCGCTCAAGGCGAAGCTTTGGATAAATTGTTAAGGGAGAAAGATACCAGCATCATTGCGGTACTGAATCTGGATGTGGATGAAAAAATACTTACCGAACGTTTGATTAAGAGGGGAGTAGAAGCTGGAAGAACAGACGACACTCCTGAAGTTATTCAAAATCGTTTAGAAGTTTATCGAAATCAGACCGAACCGTTAAAGGAATATTATAAGAAGAAAGGTAAACTCTTCACGCTAAAAGGACAAAGTTCGATTGATGAAGTTTTTGAACAAATAGTTGAAGTTTTGGACAGGCTTTCTATCCAAATATAATAATAATGAGTGAATCCAATTTTGTAGATTACGTAAAAATCTATGCACGTTCGGGAAAAGGAGGAAGAGGCTCTGTGCATTTCCGTCGTGAGAAATACATTCCTTGGGGCGGTCCCGACGGCGGCGATGGCGGCGATGGCGGCAACGTTATTTTACGTGGAAACAGGAATCATTGGACTTTACTTCATTTGAAATTTGAGCGTCATATACTTGCCGGACACGGAGAAGGCGGCGCCGGCAGATTATGTAAAGGTAAAGACGGCGAAGATAAAATCATAGAAGTCCCTGTGGGGACGGTTGTTTTTGACGGTGAAACAGGCGAATTTATTACCGACATCCAGAGCGACAGGCAAGACGTGGTTTTGTTGAAAGGCGGAAAAGGTGGGAAAGGAAATAACTTTTTTAAATCGGCAACCAACCAGGCGCCTAAATACGCTCAACCGGGCGAACCTTATCAGGAAAGAAAAATCATTTTGCAGTTAAAATTATTAGCCGACGTCGGATTGGTAGGATTTCCCAATGTCGGCAAATCAACGTTGCTTTCTGTTGTTTCTTCGGCTAAACCCAAAATTGCCGATTATCCTTTTACTACTTTGGAACCCAATCTTGGAATAGTTGATGTGAGAGGAACGCATTCGTTTATCATGGCAGATATTCCCGGAATCATTGAAGGGGCGAGCGAGGGCAGGGGATTGGGATTGCGCTTCCTGCGCCACATCGAACGAAATTCTTTGCTGCTCTTTTTAGTTCCCGCTGATAGCAATTCAATTAAAAAAGAATACGAAATCCTGTTGGGCGAATTGATGCGGTATAATCCCGACCTGCTGGAAAAACAGCGGGTTCTCGCTATTTCTAAATCCGATATGCTCGACGAAGAATTGGAACAGGCGCTCAAAAGCGAATTGCCTTCCGAAATTCCTTCCATTTTTATATCTTCGATAACGCAGAAAGGCATTGTTCCTTTGAAAGATTTGTTGTGGAGCGAATTAAACAAACAAACATTTTTCGATACGGAAAGCATTGTCCGAAAACCAATAAATATTCAGCCGGACGATTTTGATGATGATTTTGACTTAAATGATATACCATGTCCCGATTAACAATTACCGCAGTATGCTTTTTATTCTGTCTCAGCGCATTTTCACAAAAAGAAATCAGAATAGAAAAAGTGAAAACTTCGCCTTTGATTCCGGTTTATATGCCGGTTTTGATTGACAGTACCGACGTTGAGAAAAAAACTTTTGAACACAAAGACCTGCTAAAAACAGCTGTTGATTTTGATAACGTTATTCAAAGTAACGATTTCTTAAAAGCCGATACTGCAGGAATATTGGTTTTACCTTTTGCTCCTTACGATTATAAAATTCCATACCGCGACAAAGCCATCCAATTACTGTCTTTTTCTATTGACCCTGACCGTTATTGCAAGGCAACCCTGTCGGTTACATCAACCGATATGATGGAAATATATGTAAATAACAAATCGGAAAAAACCAAAGAAACAAAGGAAGACAGTTTATCCAAAGCAAATACCACTCAGGTGGACATCACTATGGAGCCTCG
>Ga0123357_10008752_pt1 | contig 12688 bp, 9 predicted proteins | sample TergutEmb28metaG_FD_89873 | JGI IMG/M metagenome (GOLD analysis project Ga0123357, IMG submission 89873) | Embiratermes neotenicus P4 segment gut microbial communities from Petit-Saut dam, French Guiana - Emb289 P4 | ecosystem: Host-associated > Arthropoda: Insects > Digestive system > Gut ... | reverse complement strand
TCGAACCAAGAACAATACGACCAATGTGGTAATTCAACAGAATAGTCGCAAGTTCCTGATGATGGATATATTAATGTCCGAAACATGTTGAGCACATAAGAAGTGAAATAAAATAGCAAATGACAACATGTTGATCTTTTATTGTTCAACTATCACAATGATGCACGGTCCAATAAACATAAGATTCACAAGCTATGATCTTTTCTCCATATCCTAGCAATGGAGTCACAATCGACACTTGCAAGAATGAGGAGCAAACTTATATGTGTGTGTGTGTGTGTGTGTGTGTGTGCGCGCGCGCGCGCGCGCGAAGTAACACTGAAAAGTGACCGTTAAATGTAGCCACACTACACGAAAAATAAAAGAATTTTTTTTTAACCGTGTATACGCAGCCAAATATGTTTGTTTTTCGTGTGGGTATGCAGGTACGCCCTGTATGCAGGTACGCCCTGTATGCAGGTACACTCTGTATGCAGATACGCCCTGTATGCAGGTACACCCTGTATGCTGGAAATAAGAGCAGACAAACATACAGGCCTACAGAACGTCCTGAAAATGAAATGATTAGGCTATTATTCGCAAATTCCCAAATACCAATTTTCATGAAAATACGTTGCAGCGGTTCTCAAGTCTTTATGCGCGTGGAGACAGACGGACAGAGCAGATTTAATAGGCGGTCCTCCAGGTATACAGTATTCTGTCCACATGACGTATTAATGTTGATGCTATTAATGTTCCAGTATTTTGCACGAATCTTGCAACAAACAGCGATTATTGCCCTATACAGCATTAACTGACTGGTGTCTCTCTGTACTGGCCCAGTTGTTCCCTATGTGCTACAAACTACCCATTTACATATCAGTCATATCTGTTTCAGGCTCAAAGCATTATACATCCACCCTTGTTCTTGCCACTATATACGGCACACGGTAGCACTCGACTCATATTGATCAAGCGTGACATTGACACAATACTTCTGGTGACATAGCAACAAACAAACAAACACAGTACATGCTGCAGTAAAGGCAATTAGCCGCTGGGTGACCAAAAAAGTAATGACTCATAGCTTACAGACCAAGTCTTTGGCAGTGGTGGGCCACATGATCGGGAACTCTTGTGCGCGAACAGCATAAAGTTGTTATTCATAACAACAGTGAAGTATAGTCTGCTATACAAAAATGTGTACATTTCAGCGTTAACACAGAAGCGGCCGACACCTGGTTACGTCACACTGACCTGATAGTTTATTGTGTGCCAAGGCATTTGGTTCTTGTTGCTGAAAATCAGAGACGGTCAGCACGTTGGACGGACTTGGCACACAGCAGTATCTATACCAAGACTCGCCACGGACAAGACAAACTTACGGCTAATCTCTTGAAGACCGGCACTAATCTGAATCAGGGGTGTCCAACCCACAGCCTGCCAGGTTTTATTATGCGGACCGCAGTCACATTTTCATATTATGTATACGCTACAAAATCACAGACATAAATATACTACAGAATTGCACGTAAACGTGTCTCTCACACACGCGACCCGCGAACAAACCCACAGTAACGGCCCTGGCCCTTTGCCCCTGACCTGACTTACGAAGTCCATTCCCTACCGCACAGAGAACACAGTCCGTGTCCAAGAGCGAAATATTCAGTAATTATTGTGAGAAACGTGTGAAGTTAAAGGGAGAACTGCGCTCTGCTGTCATATTACGCAGCTAGTGGTACTGCCTTACCGACATTTTGGGACAACCTATCGGTCCCATCTTCAGGAGTCAAGAATCCGTTGACCCTGAAGATGGGACCGATAGGTTGTCCCGAAACGTCGGTAAGGCAGTACCACTACTCACTGCGCAACAACCCAGCAGAGCGCAGTTCTCAGCTACTTCGCGGCGGAAGCCTGAAATCACGCGTGAATCAGAAGTTTGCACTGTTGGCAACATGCTCAATTTGCACTGTTGGCAACATGCTCAGTTTACAATGTTGGCAACATGCACAATTTGCACTGTTGGCAACATGCTCAGTATGCACTGTTGGCAACATACTCAGTTTGCACTGTTGGCAACATACTCAGTTTGCACTGTTTACAACATGCTCAGTTTGCACTGCTGGCAACATGCTCAGTATGCACTGTTGGCAACAAGCTCAGTTTGCACTGCTGGCAACATGTTCTTTGCACTGTTGGCAACATGCTCAGTTTGCACTGCTGGCAACATGCTCAGTTTGCACTGCTGGCGACATGCTCAGTTTGCACTGTTGGCAACATGCTCAGTTTGCACTGCTGGCTACATGCTCATTTTGCACTGTTGACAACATGCTCAATTTGCACTGTTGACAACATGCTCAATTTGCACTGTTGGCAACATGCTCAGTTTGCACTGCTGGCAACATGCTCAGTTTGCACTGCTGGCAACATGCTCAATTTGCACTGTTGGCGACATGCTCAATATGCACTGTTGGCGACATGCTCAGTTTGCACTGTTGGCGACATGCTCAGTTTGCACTGCTGGCGACATGCTCATTTTGCACTGTTGACAACATGCTCAGTTTGCACTGTTGTCAACATACTCAGTTTCCATTTGTCGGAATATGGTACACATGGTTACCGCGGGGCCCGAAAATATTATGAACTTTCACTACAAGATGGCTCAAAACAAGTGTCTCCTACAGGCATATTCCTAATCAACATCCATATCAAACCACGAAGAAACAGCCGTTTACTTAAGATTCACTTAACGACGCAGGTTGCAGCTCAGTGTATGTAGTGTCACATGTAGGACCATTAGTGAATAATGAGCTGGAACAACGTCAAATGAACTGTCGTGGACTATCTGAGGCACAGCAAGTCCCACTATACCGTTGCGGTTACGTTACTGACAATCGTTACACATAGCAAAACAACGCAGAACGCAGAATGTTTCTCCATAACATTTAATTACATTACTGCCAGTCTGGCCGATACAGAACCACCAGCCGCCAGGCAAAAACCACGTTAATCCATTCCGGGCAAAGTTAATCGGATCTTCGGGCACTGAAATTTGTCAAAATTGTGGATTTGGGGGTTTCGCAGCGGTTTAACCGAGTATTCCGGTTTTCAGGGGTGTCACCTGCGTCTTTTGGCGACTGGTTGCCGACGTTTCGAATGAACGTGGTACGTTGCATTCTTCTTGGACAACATGCCCTTGGAGGACAAAGGCCACACGTTCCTTCGAAACGTCGGGAATGACTTGCCCGACGACGCAGCGTCGTATCTCAGAAGATCTAAATCCGAAACGACGTTGATCGTGGTAACTTTACTTGAGGACTGCCTTCTGTCCTGAGGCAATGAAGGAAACCACAAAGCGCTACAAATAATTGCCCTTCCCGTACCGAATCACGATGGTTGCCCACTACACAGAGGTGGAATTTCAGACTCGATAATCGTTTTCAAAAGGAAAGTGCAGGAATTTGTGTTGTGTATCTGCAGGCCCCGCAGGGTGTACGCCGACGCGACGCGGAGTGTCAGAGAGTCCGACATTCACCTCTTTGTTCTTCAAGGGGACTCCGCCTTGCTGAGCCACCTGCAGAGCAGCTGGTGGGCCACGCTGATGGTGAGTCTGGTGCCAGCATATTTGCTACAGATCAATGCATGTCCTGCTGTGTGAACACGAATGTTCTTCACCGTCAACACAAAATACCACCATTAAAACCTTATCCTGTTGGTGTTCAATTCTCAAAACAACGTTCAATGTTAACGTTGCATCTATGTCAAGGTCTTACAAGTGGGCTCTGTTATCAGGCTCATTATGTTTCCTTCCATAGCCATGTTTGGCCAAAGAACCAGTGGAGTTTAAATTTAGTATCAGTTATGTAATGAAATGCCGCTCTAAATTTTTAACTACCAGTCAATTTCCTACAGTCTAACTAACTAACTAACTGTAACCATGAAGCAGAGCCAATCTTGAGAAGTAACCAGTTCCTGAGCTAGTCAATTAATTATCCATATTTTATGAAACCCAAATGTTCATTACCTTCCTAACATCAGTCTGATACAAGCCTGTATACTGAGTCAGATTCATTTAGTCAACGCTCTCCCTTTCTGTCTCTTTAATATCAATATTACTATTATCATTCCATCTATGCCTAGGTCTTCCAAGTGGTCACCAGATTGTTTCCCCACCTTACCCAGCATGCATTTCTTTTCTGCCACATTCCCCACCCATGTTATCCTCTTCTCAGTTCCTACACTCCACCGAGAATGTGGCAGAAGTGTGAAAGCGTGAGGTTGCAGTGATGCTAGCACTACTGTATAAATGTGGTGACCATGGTAACGACAGCATAGACTACTGGTAACGACAATAACCATTTTTAGTCTTTAAAAGGAAAAGAAAAAAGCATTGTGTTCGTGCGTTCGCTACGCTCTCCGTGTGTCCCCATTTCAACTATCGAAGCAGCTGACCGATTTTTTTTACCAAACTTGGCATAAACGCTGTGTCGGTGTACACTCCAACGCCGTAACTTTTAACTTCCTCTACAGTCCACAACAACACGGCGAAAGTGCTAACTTGTTATGCGGTGACGTCACTAACGCAACTTACTGTCAGATGCTGACATGATGCATTGCCAGATTGCACAGCGTGTTACGATAAGGCAAAATGTAAAATAGCAAGATGGCGACCACTCGAAAATTTTCATCAGCATTCGGTTTGCTGCCGGTCGCTAATAAAGCATTGGAGTTAGGCAGGTGCAATTTGGTATGAAGATACGTCACGAACACGGTAGGCATTATGCATCAAGTGCATGCTCGTAAGTAGGTAATTAAAAACATGGCGGCGGTGCGAATCTTTTGAGTTCACATCCGAAAATTTAACATAAACAGCATTTGTAGTTAATTCGTTGCCTGTACACCGAATTACAATAAAAGCAATAAACCCGTAGATCTACAAACGCGTTCAGTAGGAAACCAATGGTACAACAATAGACCAACAGCGCATGCGCAATGTTCCTACTGTTTCCGCAGAGCTCAACCCTGGAGCTTGACAGCAGGCAGACATGCGGCCTGCCGGGAGGGCGCGGTGTCCAGCACCTAGAGACGGTGTATCAGCGCTACAAGCGGGAGTTGCTGGAACCAAACATAACGCATGCGCACAGCTTTAGCCTGCTGCAGGAACTGCATGCGAGCCTGCAGCAGCACGCCGACCTCAAGAAGTATTTCTGGAAGGCACGTGAGTCCCACAGAAATGTGGCGAAACTTTGACACCGTGTATTCTGGTAGCGTCGCCACTAGCGTGTCACAGCAACACACTCCTCCCTTCTTCAGGGTGGAAATGCATTTGAACAATTCTCAAAATTTATAGTACATGCAGTGTGCAACTGCATTGCAGCAAACTGCTGAGCGAGTTACCACAGCGGTAATGCTCTGGATTTGTGCTTAGAGTATGGTTGTGGGTTCTGGTCCTGGTCAAGTAAGGAGGTACCTGAAGTCAGGGTTTTCCTCAGTCTCCAGTATGTGATGAGACAACACAACCTTATCTGTTCACATTCTTATGTACAGGTTCATAATTCAGGTACCATTATATACAGTCCATAGTTCAGGTGTCATGTTGCCATTCAATGCACTTCATGGACCAACGCACATTTTATCTGTCAATGAAGTTTGTGTACCCAGCTGCACGTGATAATGGTGCTGAAAAATCCCTCCTGATACGATGACAGTCGCGCAGCTTACCAAGAAGTCCCCACCTTTGGTGGAATTTGAACTGCTATTACTCTGTTGACCAAATGCTCACCACCAGACCGTATCCTGAGCCAGGTGCATCGAATGCACACTGTAAGATCCACTTTTACACTATTCTCCTATCTGTGTTTAGGTCTCCCACATGGTCTCCTCCCTTTGCATTTTCTAAAAGATGTTGAATTACAAGATTATTGATGCCAAACAGGCAACAAACTTACAGACACATTTAAACCTGTAAAGGAAAATAGTGACTCCCAATGCCAGCATTTGGTGCAACGAGTAACAATCATATTTAGTGTAAATAACACATAAGAAGAATGATGAAGGTTCCACAAAAACCAAAACACACCTGTCATAAGTGCCTGACAAATGTGATGAAGGATGTAAGTTGGTGAAAGAACAATTTGAGTGCTGAATGTAGAAGCCATGCAGCACATCAAGTAACAGCATTTCTAAACGATATATGCATGCACATCTCACGTCCCCTGTGCATGCGCTAAACTTCCTGGACACAGTTTCAATAAATTCTGTTAAGATCTTTATGTACACATTCTGTATATAATCTCAGCACTTTGCAGGACCAGATGCTGTACCACTTTCTTATCCAGCGAATGCAGCTCTACCTACCAGGGTCCCTGGGGGGCCTCGACCCACAGAATGCCATATACACCCGGACTGGGGAGCTGGAAGAGGCAGCACTCATGCTGGACATTCTGTTGGCAGCCATGCAGAACAGTGACCGTATCAGTGACAAGATTCAGGCAAGTCTAAGGCTTTTGTAGTGACTGAAAAACATCTGGTACTCTGCTGACTAGCTAAGGTAGACATCACACTAAGGCTGCAGAAAGCAGCACCACAGATGGTGAACAAGGCTTCCCACTCTCAGCCTACTATTCCATTTCCTTCGTGGGTCCTTCCACCTAGGAACCAAAACAGCTCAGTCAGTATAGTGACCAAGCAAAGGTTTTGTGGACCAACAAATCTGGGCACAAACTGTCATCTCTTGCACAGTATTGAGACCAACTTTGGAAGCTACACAGCCTCCTATTCACTGGGCACTGTGGCCTCTGTACCTGGGGATAAACTAGCTGGGGTGTGATGCCAACCACTGCCACCTAGGTTAAGAACGGTTGGAATAAAGACATCTTCCAGGATATGATGCCATATCATTGGGTGAGTGATTCCTGACATATCAAAGGACAATGTCACCTCCATCTTCAAAAGTAAGCAGTCCAAACATAACAGCCAACACAGGAATATTTCCCTATACCTCCACTCCACTTCCCCATACATCTCCAGGTGTGGTACTTAATTAAGCATAGGATATGTTTACTCTTTACAAATCTGACATGTCAACTAACCCTAAGTGCTTATCTGCAGTCAAGGTGACCACTATGGTCATTACTGGAAACAGAATATGTGGCCAAATGGAGTGGGAATCACACTAGCTCAGGGGAGATGTGTGAGGGGTCAATCCATGGGACTACTTTCTGTGGCCTGAGTATGGTTACTTGCATCCTATATCTCAGGCCCTCCCATGCAACCCCCCCACCCCCCTTCTCAAAAAAACCCCGACACATCATTCTGTCTACTGTTATGTTAAACTAGTGAAGTAATCATTAACTCAGATGATAAAATAAGAAAATAATGCCAGTTTTTTAATAAAAGACCCCCATACAGTCACTTGAAAGACCAGAAGACAGATGGCAGGATAATAACAACCTACATATAAATGAGAAATGATTTTTTCATGATTACAAAAGCCCAGTGCTCAACTGCAATGCCACCGATAGTAGAGGAATGGCAATCAGCAATAATGTATCAAAAGGATGCAGGAAAGAAAGAAATGCCACAATTGATGTTTCATGCACGAACACAAAACATGTTCAAGAATCATTTGCAAGATGTTGACTGCACCAGATCCTGAACAGTTACAAACCACAAAGGGTTTTGTTTGTGACATATTGGAGGGCCTGGACCAATATATAAATGCAAGTGTAACCAACTTCTTGTTGACAAGCTGACAGCCACTCAGCTGTTCAACAAAAATCCCACACTCTGAGGAAATTGACAGCAGCAAACTGTCTCACAGTCTTTTCTAATGACTATACTCCCATTTACAACTAGATCTTTCGTGTCATCGTTTCCTTTCATAGTTTCCCCAAGCTAAACTTCGTAATTTCTCATCTCCCACACATATGCTACATGCACTGTCCAACTCAGAACGTACAAATACAAAGCTCTTCAATATGTAAACTTCACTATTCTCCATCACTTCTCTCCTGTTATGTACCAATATTTCCCTCAGCACCATGTTCTCAAATATCATCAGTCTAAGTCACTCCCTTACAGACACAAAAGGAATTTTTAACACACATAAAACAGCAAGCAAAATTACAGTTCTGTATATTTTAATGTAGCCGATCCCAGTGGCCACGCAGTCTAAGGCGCGGTCTGCGGCTGCTCGCTTGCTGGGATTTTGGGTTCGAATCCTGCCAGAGGCATGGACATGTGTCTGTTGTAACTAATGTGTGTTGTCAGGTAGAGGTCTCTGCGACAGGCTGATCACTCATCCAGAGCAGTCCTACTGACTGTGGTGTGTTGTCATGTGTGATCTAGAAACGCCAAGAATGAGGAGGCCATGGCCTGCATTGGACTGCAGTGCCACAGGGAAATTTATTGTTCATATTTTTAGACATCATACGTAGTATGTCACAGACTGATTTTCACTGGCACCCTGTGGGCATGTCAATGTGCATAACAAGGCAACTAACTGTGTGCTAAATCCGCTTTGCATATGTGAAATTTACTTCTGTACCTTCATATTCCACCATGGCACTAGCATGTTACTTCAACAGTAACCCATATTTTAGAATTATCTGGTGTGAATGTCAAGCTCCAAACCATTCAAAATATTTCATGATTTTCCCCATTCACTAAACTAGCGTCATGTTACCTGCTGCAGCTGCTGCAATTCAATGGAGGAAGCGTGTTGAAGGAGCTGCTGACCCTGCTTCTCACCCCTCCCAACATCCCACAATGCTGTCGTAACGTCTGCTCCAGGATGCTTGAAGACTTCCATAAGTTTGGGTCCTCAGGCTGGAGCAACCTTCCAGAGGCTGAGGTACCACTAGAATCTGGTAACGTCATCCACACAGGGACACTGCCACAAGTATCACATAATTTCATGACTTATACAGCCGAGACGGTTCAGTCATCAGAACTGGACAACAGGCCAGACAAACAGAGAAGTGAGGTTCCACTTAACCTCTCATGCAATGCACAGTAGGAGTAAAGCAACTGCAGCATAAATCTGAGCACTGTGCTCCACATGACATGGAGGTTACGAAGGCATGGTGATATACTGTATCTGCTATGTCCTCATGGGGTGGAGATGAATTGAGCAAAGGGACTTTATGTTCAGCTTCAGTGACCCATATCAGTGCCTTACATTTGTAACACATAACCTCTACATAAAAAAAAAAAAACACACACACACACACACACACCTACATGCAGTTCAGTTGAACGCAACGTGATCAAGTCTAATGGTACAACATTCACACAGGTACAGGCAAATCAGTATCAAATGTATGAACAAACAAAATGTGTGGTGCTATCTCTCTCTCTCTCTCTCTCTCACACACACACACATGTATACAACACATAACTGATGGCAAAATATTATCTAGATGGCCCTCATAATGTAGACGCAGCAAGTTCTCTGTATGTCCAGACTGAACTCTAACATTACTGCAATACACTTGAGGCTAAATACAATTGTTTAATTGATGCAGATCAGAATCTTTGCTAGTTATGAAATATGTGGAACTATCCATGAATATAAAGTATATACCTTCAGCTCTCTTGAATATAATTTTAAATACCAAATACATGTTTAATTATGCCCATATTTTTGTCACGTATCAATTCTTAAGTTTCTCACATGCAGAATGATACAGTGATTACAGTGCGTGGATCAATCGACACTGAAAGCCTCTACACAGTGCTCGTGCTACTATGAAAGTAAAGCTCAAATTATGAACAAACATAACTGCAGTCCATCAATGTCTCTGCTTCCAGATGATAAAGCTGCTGGCCGAGGTGACCAACACATCGACAGCCATTCTGTATGAGCTCCTTCTCACACTACACAAGCTGATACAAAACAATTCAGCACTAAAGTTGACAAAACTGCTGGAAGGAGTGGCCATGGTATGTACTTCTATACCCTGACATGCATACATACATACATACATCACTCACAACAGTAACTCGTCACTTTGTCAAACCAGTGTACCATTAGCAATTACAGTGCAAGTATATTGATCGCAACATGTCAAAATTACCGAGATCTGTTTCACTCCCAGGAATGTCATGTGAGGCGTTGTGTGACTCAACTGCTGGGGCTGCTCTTCCCATCTGCATCTCACAAACTGAAACCTCTGGAGGCTGTTCTTGTATATCAACACTTCTTTGTTCTCAAGTGTCTGATGGAGAATGTGACCAGAGTGCAGGACTATATACAGGAGCAGTTTGAGGAAGAGTTCAGGTTAGTGATTGGCAACGCTGAAATCCAAACAGGATAATGTTCAGGTACATTTGCTCAGGATGATGGTCTCAAAAAGTGGACCTATTCTCAATAAAATTCAGGTCCAAAAATATCAATATAATAAATTACAAAATAGGATTAAGTTTAGGAAAACTATGACAATGGTACATATCGGCAATCTCACAAGGTTGCTTTCTGAATTGGCACTCATATTCATATATAAATAAATAAATACATATGTACATACATATATAAAGGATATGGAAAATAAGGTCACCAAACCTCTGATGCCAAGAACTTCAGTCTGAATTTTACATAGTATACATGACATATGGGTAGCAGATGGTACACACCAGACCTCCACATAGGTCACCCATGACACTTGAAGAATTTGTCCCACCATGGCACCAAGACTTGTATCCCAGTGTAGAACAAACTGATGTCAAGCAGTTGCAGCCAGGAGCTGACAGCTTGCTTCAAGTCAGTCTCTCTTGCAAATCACTTACCAGCCATGTACTGCTCAAGGAGTCCAGAGAGATGGAAGTCATTGGATGTGGGCCAGGAACTGTAAGAACAGCAGTCCATAGCCTCTCAGCTGAAGTCTGTAAATAGTCACAAATACTGTTAATGGGGACCAGGGATACACACCTGTTTGGAAGCACATGGCTAGCAAGTGGTTTGCCAGAGATTCTGACATGAGGCAAGCTGTAAGCTCCTGGCTGCAGATGCCTGACATTGGTTTCTTCTACACTAAGATATAAGCTTGGATGCCATGGTGGGACAAATTCTTAAATGTGGTGGTGACTATTTGGATGTCTGGTTTGTACCATCTGCTACACATGACACACACACAGACAGAAGTTAGAATAAAGCTGCTGGCACCACAGTCAGTGTTACCTTGTTTTCTTGAAACGACCCTGTAGTACAAAGTCTGAGGATGCAGAATCTAGTCAAAGTGACAAAAGGATGTGCAGTAAGTCACAAAAGTACAAAATATACAATACTGGTACAATACAAAAATATTCTACTTATTTCATAAATAGTATTCAAGTTATTACACTATACAGCTGATAATGAGTTTATGAGTCATTGTATAACACTAAAATGCATCAACAGAGTAAATGCAGTTGGTTCACGCTACTGTCCACTGAGCTCTTCATACACAAAACATGCAAGACCACACAGCACCTGCTAAAAATACTGATGCCAGCATAGTACACACCTTTTGAAAACATGAAAAGTTGAAAATTCAGCTGCCATAACCACTGTTTCAGGTACTACATCTGCTGGTCACAAGTCAGTCGCAAGTTACCCGACAATTATGCAGTCAAGCAGCTTCTTCACCAACTTGTGGAAGGGGTACATCAGTTGGCACGTGGACACAGCACAGACAAATATTACTCAGTTGATGGAGTACCCTGACAGGGTCATAAGCTGGCATATAGACAGTGCACAAATACTATTCAGTTGATTAAGTACCCTGACAGGGTCATCGGGTGGCATATGGGCAGTGAACAAATACTATTCAGTTGATAGAGTACCCTGACAGGATTGTCAGCTGGCATATAGACAGTGCACAGTCAGTTAGGGTGTGTGTATACTTGTCTAACACAACTGTATGGTGGTAGAGATATGTATAATTTATTACATAAAGATCAACTACATGTTTCGGCCCATTTCATTGGCCATCTTCAGGTTGATAAATGAAAATTGAAATCACTTATTAAGCAGTTATATTAGACCTATGTGATATTTATTATATACAGTGGGGAGGTAAAGTGTGGGGTGGGACAAACAGGAAGACAGTTCTCCTCCCGCTACAGAGAACACAAAACAGCATGGCACAACCACAGCACCGCCTCCAATTTTGCACAACACCTTACAGAAGAAGCCCACTCATTTGGCCCCATGAACCAGATCATGGAAATAGTACATTACCACAAAAAAAGGTGCGCACCTAAACACATTAGAGAGATTCCACATCCATATGGAATCAGTTAGAAACAATCACCCCAATGCCATCTTTGACACCATTACAAAGAACGACCGACCGACCATTAAAACCCTACAACAAACCCCCCCCCAAGCACCTAACAGAAGGACAAGGCCATTCACATGAAACACAACAGCAAACTTCCACCCTAATAGCCACAGAACTCCACTACAACGCACACTGAGCTGGAGAACACGCAGCATGAAGCCAGCATCACCGACTCACACACAACGTGACTATACCCAGTGATATACAAAAATACGCGCATGTATATATAAATAAGTGCATGGTGGCAACTTCAAACAAGATAGTGCATACATAACTATCCTACCCGCACCGGCATCTACATACCTGGACCTACGGCATCCAGGTAGACAACCCCTGCCAACGCCATCATTCAACACACCACGCAACACAACAGCCATCCGACCTTT
>Ga0123357_10008750_pt1 | contig 12689 bp, 7 predicted proteins | sample TergutEmb28metaG_FD_89873 | JGI IMG/M metagenome (GOLD analysis project Ga0123357, IMG submission 89873) | Embiratermes neotenicus P4 segment gut microbial communities from Petit-Saut dam, French Guiana - Emb289 P4 | ecosystem: Host-associated > Arthropoda: Insects > Digestive system > Gut ... | reverse complement strand
CGCCCGCGCCTTCCTCGCCATCTGCGTCGCCGCCGCGTTGACACTGCTGTCGTTCGGCTTGCTGGCCGTGAGCAGCACCCCGGCGCTGCGCACCATCGGCGTGACCACGGCGCTCGGCATCGGGCTGGCGTGGCTGTTCACGCCGGTGTTTCGGGAGGGGGTGGCGAAGGAAGGGTAGTAGAGTTATTACTTTGTTTGCGGAAGCGTTAAAACTGATTCATAATGGCAATAGGGCATGCAGAGGATTCTGTCTCTTCTTTGCTGGAGGAAGGGCGGGATGAGAGCCAACGCTATGGCAAACGCGCTATTATTCCCGTAAGGCGGGCGCTTTTGAAAAACCTATTTTGGTCTATCCGAGAGCTATTTTGTGAAACTGGCTGTTGATGAGCTTGAATTTGCAAGAGGGAGTCTGTGCTCTATGAGCTTTGTAGACGTTGATGAGGCTCGCGAGGTACATGTCACCCGACTCCAGCATTGGTTCAATCGAGCCGGGATCACCGCATGGGAAGAGAAACTGAAAACACTACAGTTACTCAGAGAAGCAGAAGAGCTGGAAAAAGGGTATTGGGTTCCTGCCCCTACGCGCAAAGTTGATTTGGGTGGCGCGCATTGCCTTCTCATAGGAGTTCACCCGACGACAGAGTTACGCCGTCACTTTAGCAGCGTACGCCGTGCGGGTGCTGCAAGAGTAATCGACGCTGATGAGACTGTTGATCTACTAAAACAGTCGACCCAAGCGTGGCGCGGTTACGACGGGCTTGTTGCAAGCATATGGGCACAAACAGTCATTGAGTCTGCGCGGCAACAGTTTGCGCCGTCTATTGCGGATGATGGCATAGAGGTTTTCGGTACAAGGGCTAGCAAGGTAAAGACGGGACGCAAGCAGAACCCGACTTGGTGCCGACTTGGTGATAGTGCAGCATGCATCTGGCGCGGCGTTGGACTATTCCGGAGAAAAACTGGTGTGGCGCGCTACCAACATTTCCTCGGACGGTATCAAGCAAAGGCGACATTTCTCGAAGGCTCACCGATTCAAGAGCCGAGCCGAATGCAATTTGGACTTGCGGCGTTACAGAAGCAAGCTTTGGCTATTGATATGGCAGTGTCGCGGGATGCAATTTCCATCAAGTTGCCGCTGCGCCCCCCCGTGGCATTGCGGCGTTTGTTAGTTGCGCTGTGCAATGCTGATACGCAATCATTCGACCGCACATGGGTCTGTCAAACCCAAGATTTTTTACCTGCACTGCAAGCGTCGCTACAAGAACTCGAATGCGAGGTCATCCACCATGAGTGAACCCAAAACCTACTCTGCTCGTGCGGTTTTCGATGGGATGAAAAGCACGTTCCATCGGTATTTAGAGGCGCAATACCACATCTGGGACGAGGGCCTGATTGACGAACGGAGAAAACTCCTTGAGGCAGAAGGCATAACGTTCCAAGAACCGCGCATCGAAGCGACGCCTTTCTATGTTCCCGGTCCGAGCTATGCGCAGATGCAGATCCCCGCTACCGCAAAAGCGGTTCTCCAACTCGCGGCAAGCCAAGCGGGCACTGGAATTCCCGCTGAACCCTACAAACACCAAGCGGATTCCTTGGAGGCGTTCTTGGGACGTGGGGAGGAAGTCATCGTCGCCACCGGAACCGGCTCCGGCAAGACGGAATGCTTTCTGATGCCGATTCTTGGCTCTCTGGCAGTCGAATCGGCAGAACGGCCTGCTTCATGGTTGAAGCCCGGATGCCGTGCGCTGCTGCTCTATCCGATGAACGCACTGGTCAACGATCAAATATCGAGGCTCCGGCGGGTCATAGGGCAAGACGATGTCGCCAAACATCTCCGCGGTGCAAGACCGTACCGAGCCACGTTCGGCATGTACACCAGTCGAACTCCATACGCAGGAAAGCAGACTACGGCGAACGACCAGAAGCGCCTGCTTCCGCTCATTCAACACGCCTACCTCGATCTTCCAGAGGAAGCCAGGCGCCGACTGGACCAAGAAGGCAAATGGCCCGCGAAGGACTTGGAAGGCTATGTCGCATCTTCTTTCGAGACCGGCCCCAATGATTCGGAGATGTTTTCTCGCAGCGAGATGCAGACCCGATGTCCGGATATGTTGGTCACGAACTACTCAATGCTGGAATACATGCTTCTGCGACCAATCGAGCGCAGCATCTTCGAACAGACTGCGGCATGGCTGGACGCCGACAAATCCAACGTCTTTACCGTCGTGCTCGACGAAGCGCACATGTATCGCGGGTCAGGAGGCGCTGAGGTCGCATATCTCTTGCGGCGGCTGCACGCCCGTCTTGGTGTTCTGAGAAATCGCGTCAGGTACATCCTGACCAGTGCGAGCCTTGGCAAGTCGCCGGAGGCGGTGCCTCGAATGAAATCGTTTGCGGCTGATTTGAGCGGATCGCAAGGCCGCGATTTCACGCTCATCAAGGGAGAACAACAGACAAAGCCAGGGGGGCGTTCCGCCACGGTCAGCGAAGCCGGGGCGCTTGCGGCGTATGACATCACCGTGTTGCATGATTCCGTTACCAACCCGGTCGCGGCGGGCGAAGGGTTCCTCACCCTGCTGCATGCGTTAGGCCAGAAGTCGCAGGCCAGTCAGGGCAACCAGGCGGCGCTTCAACAAACTGTGTACGAGTGGCTGCAATCGTTCGGGCCTGCCGCATTGATCGCGAACTTGGTAACGGCGCATCCTCGGAAACTGGGAGATGTTGCAGCGCTGGCCTTTCCCGGTTCCGACAAGGCGGCAGATGCACTGGAGGCGATGCTGTCGCTGATGTCATTCGCCAAAGAGAAGGATACCGGGCGAGTGTTTGCGCCAGTGCGCTCGCATGTGTTCTTTCGTGGACTGGCAGGTATCTTTGCATGCACAAATCCGGCTTGCACGGAGCGCGAAACGTCGCAGCAGGGAATCTTGGGAAAAACGTATTCGACGCCGATGCTGCGCTGCGGATGCGGCTCACGGGTGTATGAAGTGCTGACGCATCGTGATTGCGGGGCAGCATTCATACGCGGGTATGTCCAAGATCAGGATGGCAAATTTCTTTGGCATCAACCCTCAACGGGCCTGTGGAGTGCAGGAGGACTGATGGAAGCCCACTTTCTAGTGGAGGTCAGCCGTCAGGCGCGCGGCGGACGAGGACGCATGGAAGGCACGCAGGTATGGCTTCACAAGGCGACGGGACAACTGATTCGGCACCCCCCTGCCGAGACAGAGCTAACTCAGTATCTTTCACTGCTCCAGCCCGATGGCCTGGTTTCCATATCCGGACGACGAGTACTGTCCTTCGATGAAGAGTGTCCGGTATGTGTGCGCCGTTGGCGCGAAGGTTCGACCAAGATCATGGATTTAGCTACCAAAGGAGAAGCGCCGTTTGCTCAGTTAATTCGGACGCAAGTCGAACTACAGCCGATCACGCGGGAGAAGTCTGACAACTCGCCAAACGGTGGTAGGAAGTCACTTCTATTTTCCGATGGACGGCAAAAGGCGGCTCGGCTGGCAAGAGACATTCCACGAGAGATCGAGAACGATGTTTTTCGTCAACTGCTTCTACTTGCTGCACAGGAACTACAAGGTCTCGGTCGTGAAGCGATATTAGATATGCGGATGTATGTCGCATTTCTGCATGTGCTAGCGAAAAATTCCCTACTTTTGTTTGATGGTAACGACCGCGAAAAACTGCACGAGTGCGTGTTGGATCACCGCAGACACTACCAAGGGTCACTGCAAGACGCGCTCGAGGAATCTCGCCCTACACCACCGTCTCGATTCAACTCACTCCTGCATCGACATCTCGGATCACCTTTCTATTCGGTAAGTGCCCTGACGCTAGCCCATATTGTTCCGACTGCCCGAGCGCGTCGGCAAATTGCCATTTCACTCCCAGAAATGGAAGAAAGTCAGTTGCAACGTATTTGGGTGACGTGGATTCAGAAATTCGCCAGTGAGTTTGCTTTGGATGCCAGCCAACCGCCAGGCATTCGGTTACAGGCAGCAGGCTATCTCGTCGGCGGTGGGCGGGACAAAAACGGAGGGTTTTCTGCTTTGCAACAGGTGTTCCTCCGCAAGCGCGGGCTGGATCTGGGCAGAATATTCGGCGTACTGACGGAGGCACTGTGTCAGACCCGTCCCGAAAGTTCGGGGTTTTTCATCAATCTGGAGCGCGTCGCGTTAGAACTGGCATCGGAGCAGCGTGACTGGTATCAATGTAGTCAATGCTCAACTGTTTCGCCCGTTGAGTGGTGGGGGCATTGCCCCAACTGCCTTGCGGGAGAAGTCAATGCTGTTCGTCCTGGCGCGACACAGTACCTGCGTGCAAGGAAAGCGTTCTTTCGTGATCCAGTCAATGAAATGCTGCAAGGTCGAGCCACGCCATTCAATCTTTCGGTCGAAGAGCACACGGCGCAACTTTCTTACCGGGATGTGGATGACCCCACAACCACCACCGAAGACTTCGAGCGTCGATTCCGGGACATCTTGGTAACTAAGGACGAGACATCGATCGATGTGCTCAGCAGTACGACGACGATGGAGGTCGGCATCGATATCGGCGCGCTGGTAGCCGTGGGGCTGAGAAATGTGCCACCCCTCCGGCAGAACTATCAGCAGCGGGCGGGTCGTGCCGGACGGAGAGGCTCTGCTGTATCCACTGTTGTTACCTATGCCCAAAACAGCCCACACGATAACCATTACTTCGTAAACCCGGAGCCGATCATTTCCGGCGAGCCAACGTTGCCTGGTGTGGATACCCAGAACCCGAAAATCATTGAGCGACACATTCGAGCACAGTTGATCCAAGCCTATTTTCACGCTCAGCCGGACAGTTCAACGAGCGGGGAAATCTTTTCTGTTCTTGGGGGGACGATAAATTTCTATGAAGGCAATGGACAGTTTAGCTTGGCAGCATTCACGGAATGGATTGCCAACGCGCCAGAAGCGAAGAAATGTTTTGCCGCAATGCGGCAATGGCTTCCGAAGTCGTTTAAGAAGTCCCCTGAGGACGTGGCGACAGCCTTCGTGCAACGGCTGTGGGGGATGAAGCCTTCGAATGAGGATGAGTTGGATCCCGACGATAAGAAATTAATCGAATTCTTGTTTACTAAAGGCTTTCTCCCTTCGTATGCGTTTCCGCGTGATCTGTGCGCGTTGCAAATTGAAGGACGGAAGCAGCAAGGAAATTTCACCAAACCAAAGATCATTCAACGACCACAACAGGGCTTGAATGTGGCGTTGTCCGAGTACGCGCCAGGCCGGTTCGTTGTGGTTGACAAAAAGACTTATCGTGTAGGGACAGTCGCGGCAAATGGAGTGGGTGAAAATAGAGCGGAACGATTATTCGCTGATAGGCGCTTCTATGTGCATTGCCCTGAATGTCAATTCACACGCGGGTTTCAACCGATGGTGCTGGAAAGCGATGAGCAATGTCCCCTATGCCACAGAGGGACATTGCAGGCGATACCAGTGATTGAGCCACAAGTGGTGTATCCAGAAGGGGGAAGGGAGGTTGACGAATTCGACGATGAGCAGGTTTTTACGAACGCAACTAGCGCGCAACTATCCGTGCCGGCGAGCAATGAAACATTCGAGTTTCACAAGCTTGGCGCTCATGGTGAGATTGGCTTTGCGCGAGATCAGCAGTTGGTTATGGTAAACAAAGGCGAAGAGGACAACAACGATCAATACCCTGGTTTCCTTATTTGCAACCGGTGCGGCAAGGCCGCTTTTAATCCACAAAGTGTGGGCGCGCACGAGCGTGACTATCTTGTTGTGCCGCGCCCGTCAGGGCGTTGCACCGGGCAATTCGAGCGTGTGTACCTTGGATACGGTTTCTCTTCGGATGTGCTTCTTGTTCGTTTGCCACTGGCGCACCCCCTGCGCTTTGACCCTGTTCAATCCCCCGAACGCCGACCGATTGCAGATGCGTTGCAGTCACTTGCAGAGGCGTTTGTGCTCGGCATTAGCCAAGAGCTCGACATCGACATTCGCGAGATCAATGCGGGCTTTCGATTCATCCGTCAGGAAGACGCTCATTTCGCCGACATTTTTGTTCATGATACGCTGTCTGGCGGAGCAGGTTATGCCACACAAGCCGGAGAAGTTTTTTCGAATGTGATGACCCGTGCCGAAGCATTGTTAAGTGGATGCACATGCTCGTCGTCCTGCGACAAATGCCTGCGCCATTATTGGAATCGCTTTCACCATTCCATATTAGATCGACATCTGGCATTGGATATCCTGCGTTTCATGCGAGACGGGGTTTTGCCACCCAAGCCTTCGCTGGACGAGCAGCGTGATTCTCTGGAGCTGCTTCGCGGCATGATGGAGTTGGCTGGATGGAGGGTGACCGAGTCGCCGGATGTACCCTATACACTTGTTAATCAGGGGCGCCAAGTAGATCTGTTTTCATTTCCGCCACTTGTGCGCCTCGAGTATTATGGCTATGTTCCGGGTTCCTCACGGCATGCCTTTTCGTCATTTGAACTTTCACGCGATTTGCCCGGCGCGTTTGGAGAGATTGCATGACTCACAGCAAAATCATAGTGTTACCTGGCGAAGAGGCGCGTCTGAAAAGAAAGGTTCGAGCGCATTTCAAACGACTAGGTTTCTTGAAAGCTAAAGATGGAACGTTGTTACCCCCCGATCTGGACAAGCAACGTTACCGCGATATGCACGCGCACCAGCGCCAATCACGCTTTGACGCAAACCGGGGCTGGATAACCAGTCGTGCGAGCCAGTTGATCCAGTGCTTTGCGTCTGGCGCGGGCCTCGAAGTTGAACGAATCAATCCACGCATCGAGGTTGTTCAAGCAGGAACTTGGCAGTCAGAACTCTTTCGCCTTGCTACTTACTATTGGAGGATTCCCATCTCGGATGGATATGGTCGGCGCATGCGATTCCTGGTCTGGGATGACCATCATAAAAAGTTGATGGGTCTGTTCGCCTTAGGTGATGCGGTGTTCAATCTTCGCGCTCGCGATACCTTTATCGGCTGGGATCATCATCGGCGGGGGGAAGCGCTCGTCAACCTGATGGATGCGTATGCCTTGGGCGCAGTTCCGCCGTACAACATGCTGCTAGGTGGAAAACTTATCGCATCGCTCATTCGTACTCGGGATGTTGTGGACACCTTTCAGGCGAAGTACCACGACTCTATTGGAGTGATATCAGGAAAGAACAAACACGCGCAGCTTGTCGCTGTCACAACGTCATCGGCACTAGGTCGCTCGTCGCTGTACAACCGCCTTCGTATCGGCGGTCTATCCATATTCGACTCGATCGGTTCGACGTCGGGCTGGGGGCACTTTCACATTTCTGACGACTTGTTCAACGACTTACGTAACTACCTCAAATCAAAGGGCGATCCCTACGCTGATGCACACAAGTATGGCCAAGGCCCCAACTATCGTTTGCGTTTGATTCGGAAAGCGCTTGGGCTGATAGGGCTTGATCCTGATATGGCTCGTCACGGGTTAACGCGAGAAGTTTTTTTCAGTTCGCTTGCTGACAATGCGCTCCCCTTTCTTAGGGGTGAGCACAAGCGAGTTCGGTACGGTAACTTGCCAACGGTACAACAAATGGGACAAGCAGCCTTAGCTCGATGGGTCATTCCGCGCGCCGAGAGGAAGCCAGAGTTCCGGTTGTGGCGAAGTGAAAACTTTCTGCGTGAACTAGACGGTGTGGACGCACATACAACGGCAACGCGAGTAAAGCGGGTTGGATAATGGATTTGGCACGAGATTGCTTAGGAAACCTTGTTCCTGCTTCTCCGTGGAAAGGTGGCTTTTCTCCTTTCGGGTTGGTTTGTCCTAAATGTGGAGCGCCTGTTCGCCGACGAGCGGGTTTAGGGCGCAAGCCACACTTCGCACACTTCAGTCATCGGGCAAAACCCGACTGCGAGGATTACTTTCCTCCACCCGGAACTGGTGTGGAGTCATTGCAACGATCGATCATTGCGGAGACAACTGCCCAATTCGGTCGGGAGTCGTTGACCTGTGGACTGTTCTTGAATTACAAGTCAGGACTTGACTCCTTAGCCCTATGGTTACGCATCCCCTCCGTTGAACTTGGAAGCGCTGCGACAGGTTGCCTTGTGATTCAGTCGGATCAGGGGCGTCGCCCGTATCAAGCCGACGATCTTCATATAGCCCGTCTTGTCCCTCTAACTCCGCAATTTCCACTTGCCACTTGCACAGGTTCTGGTGACTTACTGCCACTTGCCACATATCTTTCGGAGCAATTGAGCGCGTTTGCTGGCGATCGCAATATCTTCTATGCCGAAGAGAAAGGTGGTCGATACGTTTTTTGCAACGAACCCTTGGAGTTAGGCACACGCTACCGGTTGTTGGCAAGAAGCTTGATTGAGCTGCCACCTGATCTTGGTGTTGCGCTGGACTGGAAGGCGGGACAGAAAATCGGTGAGTGGCACAGCTATGAGGTGGAACTGCCACTGGCTTTTGATACATCAAGCTCGCAATTGGCGACGCAGATTGCCGAGTTTTTTGGGCGCAAAATTTCCAGCGCTCGCCCCAGGCTCTTTGTGGTGGAGCCTCTTCCTCATCACATCGAGTCTGATGGAACGCATGTGTATCCAGAAGCTCCGGAGACAATATTTTTGCGTAGAAGTGCACTAGGAAGGGTGTCAGCTTACGTGGAAAGCAACTCAATGAAAGTTGAGGTGTCGGAAGTGGCCGACGAGTGGGTTCAACTCAAAGGGTTACCTATTGGTGGGCAAGACTGCACTGTATCGATAGCTGGAAATGAGCAAGTTGTCTTTCGCGTGGAAGACTGCGCATTGTTCCAGCCACCCGGGTTGGTTGTTACTGCCGGGGATACGGTATGGGATCTACATGCCGAAGTTCCCATTGCTCCTGCCGAGCTATTGTATGGCGACGTCCGCGTCGAATGCGGTAGTGAGCGAGTCGCTGTACACATCGCGCGGAAAAATAGCGAATGGCGGCAGGAGGGGGTGGTACTTTTTTCAGGTAGCGGTATCACAAAAAAATTGCATGCAGGAAGCTTTGGCGAGTTGCTTGACATTGTTTTCGTGTCACCGTTGCAGGAAAATCTCTCGCAATCCAGACCTCGGATTGCAACTAGGCTTTGGGTGGAAAATTTGGTGGCGAAGAAATTTGGTAGAGAAGGCTTGAATCACGTTCGAAGCTACTTTTCGGATCCTTGTCATGCAAACTTGTATCGGTTAGGGCGCATCATGACCAGTTCGTTGATGCCCTACATTCGGGCAGCACAAGAGCAAGAGAGAAGGGATTAACAGATGGCGTACAAAGGAATCGACAAGAAACTTTTTGCTTGGCTACTGGCGCGGGGCACAGATAGTGTTGAATTGCAACGGTTCTTCAGTGATAACCGCACGCAACTCATTTTGAAGGGCGTAAAACTGCAGAGCAATCCTCCGCGCGGCAAGGTGGCTCGTGTACGCATGTTGGTACAAGAGTTGCCTTCCACGACTGATCCGATTTTGCGGAAGTGGTGCGCTGAGAACTTGACAATGTTCGATCCCGTTCCAGTCGAGGAACTCGTCGAGACGCTCCGTATGTATGAGGATGCGGAGGAGAGTCCTCCTGAAGATGAAGCTAAGAGGTTAGCGCGCTCTTGCCTCGTGCATTTGTTCAAAGCTGACCCAGAGCCAGAGTTGATCTCCTTTCTCAAACCGCGGGAAACAGTAAGCGTTCAAAGCGAACCTGAATTGAAAGAAGCAATGGCTTTACCAACGAATGAGGCGAACGCAGAATGGCTCTTCGCCTCAGCGGAGGCTCTGGTTGCTCTAGCCGAAGGACGTGATCCGGATGAACATCTCGCGTCGTTGCCGTCAGTGTTCGCAACGTTTGTGGCCGGTTTGCATGCCATTCGCAACAGGCAAGACAACGACGTGAAGGTGGCACTTGAGGCGCTGGGGGATCAACCGGAAATGCGTTCATCTTTGGAGGAATACGCTAAGCGGAGTGCACTTGCACGAACGCGACCTGTCACCGCGTCACGCGGTCTTCAGATACTGCAATTTGTGGAACCCGAGGATCCTCCCCACTTTGATTTCGACCGAGACGAAATCATCGCGATCTGCACGAAAGATTCTCCAGAAACCTCAGTTTTCGTGCGTCCGTTTGCGATTCGTTCTGCGAGCGGGGCATGGATATCGTTGTTGGCAAGTGAGCGCGCGAGGCTTTTCCCTCGCTCAGGAGATTTGATTTCCTTCTCAGGCCAGGGGCACCCAAAACAACCGAGGCGCGGGGAGGTCGGGCTTTGGCGGGTTGCCGAGAACAGTGGCTCTAGGTTGGGTCATCAGACCAATTTCCATATTGCTTCAGAAAAAACGGTAGTCTATGAGGTGCGTGACGTACCTTTTGCTTCGACCGAGTATGACTTGGTACGCGAGTACATAAAGGAACAAGTGGCAGGCGGAGACTCAATTCTCTCCAAAACATCACTTTTTTTACTGCGTGACGACTTGATAGTGGGGTGTCCGCCAGGGAAGGATTTGACGCGGAATGAAGGCTTTGAAGATGGTCTGCCATCTTGGCATACGTTGCAAGCGTTTCGCTTCGAAGGGAGAACACTTGTTCCCGGCTCGCTACCCCCATCGGAGATATATGAATGTGAAGCACTCGGGTCAAGTCTGAAGAAGTTGCTTGCCCATCAGACGGACAACAGGCCTGCACGGGCGTTAGTCCAAAACCTTCAGAAAATTCTTGCTTCTGGCGAGGTTCGACTAAATGCCGACCGGGCGGGCCGACTGCGGCGAGAGCTTGATGCGATTGATGAGCATGAAGGAGCGATCGACGTCCTGCTCGACGAAGTCATGCGTAATCCTAAAATAGAAAAGCGGGTTAACGAATTGGTCAAGGAGCGGGTCGAAAATCTGGTTTCAAAGAAGGAAGAACTAAGAAATAGTATCGGGCAGTTGCAGCGAGAGTATGAAAAGTTGGTGGAGCAACAACGACAAACCGAAAAGGAACAAAGGGCTCTCGCGCCGTCTGTTAAAAACGCGATTCGTCGTGCGTTCGAGAAGGCGCGCGGCGATTCGGTTGAAACGCTTGGGCAAGTAGTGCTCTTCAAGGCGCTAATAGATGAGGTGATGGAAAAACCGATCACGGCGGCAGTGAACGGGGCTGCACCTTTCATACAGGCGAACACCGCTGGGATGCCTATTACTGTCCGGGCGGTGAGCGGTGGTTCCGCGTCTGTGATCGAAACTCTTCGTTCTCTCGGCGTAACGCCGAAATTTGCCAAAGCAATTGAGGTTCTCGGGCGCATCGCGCAAGAATGCGGTCTGATCTTGATTATTGATGGACTTGCCGCGCGGATCGCTGTCGAACTGTGGCTGGGAGATGGCGCGAGGACTGGAAAAATCTTGGAATGTGGGATAGGAGCTACTGATGACAGTGCAGTCAGGGACGTCCTTGCTGAAGCTCCCGATGCGATTGCCATCGTGGATGCGAACCTCTCTCCGATAGACATTTATGCCAGACCACTGGTCGATGTGGTGCAGCGCCGATTAGCTGGAATTGAGCATGCACATGTACCGACGAGGATCTTGATGTCTATCTCTAGTGGCGTTGCCGCACTGCCCTTGCCGCTGGCTCTGGAGTCAATATCACTAAGAGTGTCGCTGGATTGTGCTCCAATCTTCATGCAGGAGAGTGATATCGCAGCGAGGCTGGATGAAATCGAAGAAGCATCGGAGCATGGGAGCGGTGACGGATGGTTTGGGCGCTTGTGGAAGCCTGCTGGGAAACGCACGCTTGACTATCTGCGATCCATGGAGCCGGATGAGGCTGCCTTGGCTCTGTCGGTATTGGATGCCGCACAGGTTCAGACATCATCGAGTGAGCAAGAAGTGTAAATTTGCTCTAAGAATGCGCTGATTTACTCAGAAGTCAGTAAATTAGAGAACAAATGTCGCTCCATTCTCATCCTTACTTCAGCCATCTTTTTGTCGCCTATATTACTGACTTGTGTGTAATCCACTTGCCCTGATCTTGTCGAAGGGCAAACGGCGCTCGGCATCGGACTGGCGTGGTTGTTCACGCCGGTGTTTCGGGAGCAAACAGAAACGGCAAGCGAGAGTGCGCAGGCCGGATAAACAGCAAAACGGCCAGTTCTTTTATTTGCGAAAGCGTCAAAAATGATTCATCATCGCATCAATATTGATGGCAGGATGCGTTGATGAGAACGACCGTGACCGTTGATGATGCCTTGTATGAGAAGGCGCTGGAAGTTGCCGATCCGGCCATGGACAAGGCAGACCTGTTTCGTGAGGCCATCAAAACCTTTGTACGAGTGCAGGCCGCCAAGCGGCTTGCTGCCCTTGGCGCGACCATGCCGAAAATGAAAGACCTTCCCCGTCGGCGTGAAGTTGCCAAACGGGAGGTGGAAAAACGATGATGACACCTCGGCTTGGGTTACGGGGTGGATTGTGTGTGTTGGCAGAGCGTTTCTGTGTGATGTATCTGCCTACCGACACTGATTTTGCGTAACGCAGAGGGAGGCGGAGAGGTGAGCATGAAAGTCGAGAATTCTGAAATCGTTATTTATCAAACTCAAGATGGTTTGGCGAAAATTTCCGTGCGGATGGAAGGGGAAACCCTTTGGCTTACGCAAGCGCAACTTGTCGAGTTGTTCCAATCAAGCAAATCAAATATCAGCGAGCACATTCGCCATGTT
>Ga0123357_10008748_pt1 | contig 12691 bp, 8 predicted proteins | sample TergutEmb28metaG_FD_89873 | JGI IMG/M metagenome (GOLD analysis project Ga0123357, IMG submission 89873) | Embiratermes neotenicus P4 segment gut microbial communities from Petit-Saut dam, French Guiana - Emb289 P4 | ecosystem: Host-associated > Arthropoda: Insects > Digestive system > Gut ... | reverse complement strand
TTACGATCCAGAGACAAAACTGCAATCTTCGCAATGGAAGAGTCCTGGGTCTCCAAGACCCAAAAAAGCACGTATGCAAAAAAGCAAATTGAAGACGATGCTCATTTGTTTCTTTGACCAAGAAGGGATCGTACACCGGGAATTTGTCCCACGTGGAATTACAGTCAATGCTGACTTCTACTGTGATGTTCTAAGAAGGTGCAAATGTGTGGTGCAAGAGGCCACAGAAATGGCAAAACCAGAACCTCATTATCCACCGCGACAATGCCCCGGCTCACAGGTCCTTTAAAGTATCGCAGTTTTTGGCCAAGAACAACATGACAGTGATCCCCCATCCCCCATATTCACCCAATCTGGCCCCGTGACTTTTTCCTCTTCCCCAAGCTGAAGTTTCGGATGAAGGGTCGAAGATTCGACACCATTGAAGAGATTCAAGAGGAATGGCAGCGGGTACTTGACACAATTCCAAAAAGGGACTTCCAGGGATGCTTCCAAGCATGGCAGAAACGCTGGGACTGCTGTATTCGTGCAAAAGGGGAGTACTTTGAAGGTGATGGAGGAATTTAACATCCAAGGTAAGCAAACTTCTTTTTACAAGCACTGTCCTGGAACTTTTGGATATACCCTTGTACAAAAAACAACACAGAAGAAAAAATCTCAGGTATGGAATATGCTCTGTACACCTTGGACAAAGCTAACATCACATCAGCACTGACTGAGAGCTGCAGTAGTCAAGTCTAATTCCTACACACATAACTAATGTCCTGTGCCATCTTTCCACCAGTACATGACTGTGAACGTATATTCAGTAACTGACCTACCCCAACCAGATCTAAAAAACTTTTTATGATCCTCAGTAACATACATAGCAATGCAATCTCTGGGAAGAATATTTGAAATAATTCTGTACACAGCTGGTAACAGTGATATTCCTTAACAATCACTATAATGTTTCACTGGACTTTTTACAAATTGTGAAAATTCTACCTTACTGCAAATACAAGTGGTAAGTTTATCGACCCCAGAATGTAGTGTTTTAACTCTCAATTGAATCAATTCTGCAGGAATACTTCAAAATTTATACATTTTTTTGGTTTTCCAGTAGCAATCTCAAACCCACACTTCCAGGTTCAGGTACTAAGGGTGCAGCTGTATACAGTTCTGCGTGCTCACTATCCTAAACCCACGAACAATCAGTAACTTTTCCATCTGTGCAATATCTGCATGCAAATTGTAACTCTCACATTTTACAAACCCATGGCCCACCATGTTGTATTTTTCAGCCCATGGCCACATTTGGAAAACATGTATATACTATAAAAATTTCACAATAATTCCAGCAGTTAGGTGCACCATTTATCGTTATTTTTGCATGTGCAACCTGTGAACCAGCCCACAGAAACAGGTGTGGCCCTTTGCCACAAGAGGATTGGATACCAATGTTTTACAAAGTTAATAGGAAGCCAATATCCTTCAATTCACTGATACTTGTATGCAGATTTCAAATAATCTTGTTCATCCTTTGTTTCAAACTCATTTTGTGTTTCAGATATTCCCTTCTTTGTTTGGAAGTGCTATTAATTGCAAGTTTAAATGCACTCCACTAATCTGCCCTGGATTTTGGAACCACTGTAATTTAGCCTGCTTCCTCAGAAGTAATTCTTCTTCAGACAATTACCACACAAAATTTCAAAACTTCACACTAAGATACTCTACTGTAAATCCAAATTCAAAGATTATGTGGCTGCCATGTTGGTGTTATCAATGGTGGTAAATCATACATAATGTTAGTCAGTCACATGACATTCCTACCAAGTTTCTTCAGCACCTGTCCACTGCTTAACGAACCAGACAAATGGATGGATAGGTAACATTTCATTTCATACTATTTACTGCAATGTGCATAATCCTTCCTGGCATTTTATATACTCTCCTTTAACCTTTTGGCGCCGGAATTATTTTTTTTAATTTTAGCACATCCTGTATATTAAAATGTGAATAATACAGAAACCAAATATGTTAGATTTATGAAACACACTGGATTTTGAAGAGGAAAAAACGGACAGTATATACCATGTTTAAAATATTCAGTACCTATATTTGTTGAATAATTATATAAAATGCAACGTTTAAAAGTTAGCGGTGCGGTACGACCACTATAGTCGTCGTTAGGTGTCAAAGAGTTAAACACTTTCAATTTACTCAGTCCACAAGTTTCATAGGGCTGAATTAGACCCACACAATACCACAGCATCAATGACCTAACTATAAACTCTTAGTGAATAAACAAGGTGCATGAAATGAATGTGGCTTCCCCGATCACTGTTTTGATGAACTGGGAAAAATGTATGATAAACAAAAGTTATGGAGAATCATGAGTAAAAAACCACTTAAATTACGCTCTTCATTTTTTAAGTTACATTTTGTAAATGCAATCCCTGGCATGCAATGCATGCCAGAAACTGATATAAGAAATTAACTGTAACTCACCAGCCACTTTACTATCCCACCCCTACTGATAACAGGCACCTACTGAAGATAACATAGTCTAGCCACTAAAAGTTCCTTCCACTTCATACACTAAGCCTTTGTATACTAAAATCACATAAGCTGAAGAACATGAAGGCACAAAACTTATCCCTGCCATTACAGTACATATGTTACAGCTGACTTATCAAAACTGTAATATTCTATGGACAAACCTGTACGTATCTCTTACTAATATGAAGAAATGTATTAAAACAGAATTGGTAAGACATAAGTAATTTACCATATATGTTGCTAGTTTTGACTCTTGTGGAACCCCATTGGCTTGAGAATACGATAAAAACACAGGATCCATTCCATCACTGCAGCCAGTGTCTGAAAATAAACAAACTAATGTGACTTACACACAACAAAGGTACATAACAAATATAATGAATGAAATATTATGATTGTGTTGCACTAAGACCCAACACTTCAGTAAATATTTAACTGAATATTCAGAATGTTTAAGATCATCAACTTAAACTCTTTTAGCATTAAGTCAATATTTTTGTCTGCTATCACCATTGTTTCAGTTACAGAAATACAGTTACAGTACATACTAACCTTACACATGCATCTGCATACACACACACACACATATCACATATTAATCCAAAATCATTTTTGCACATAGCTTGCACAGAGCTTACCATGGTTAATGTCAGCAACATATTCAAAAAAAGAATTGTTATCACTTGATATCTTTGCACCCTTACCATACTACTTACAACTAGCTGTTTAACCTCTATCTGACCAGGATGATATTTAAACTTTAGTGCACTCTTTATGAAATGTGTGAGTATTGCTTGGAAGGGGGACGGATATATATAATAAACAGCAGTTTGTGGTAAAGAATAGATTATGCAGCATGTCTCTAAAGATGCAGTAAATTTCCTTGTTGCCTTAATATATACAACGAATTTTAGGGTTTTTGTTTACACAAATGTAGGTCTTTTAAAGTTTAAAATAAGTTGGCTCAATCTCAATAATTATTCGTTACTGCTGGCACATTGAACAAATTCTAACTACAATTACTCAGGTTGAAGACTAATTACAATTTTAAAAACGATGAACTTATTTAGGTTGCTCTTGTGCTTAACTCAGATACCACACCACATCATACAAGGAGTGGAGGAACATATATTCTTAATTTTTGGCACTAGTTGGAGGTCAGTAGTCAATTTTACACCTGTCTCCTTAACTGTGGAGGAATAGCCCCCATATGCTCTGGACAAGAGAGTGGAGGAGGGCCCCAAACCAGTCTGATTCTGGTGAACAGAAAACTCCACCTCCTCTGGAAGTAAAAGCCTGATTCTCCAGCTGCCCAATCCATAGAATAGTGACCAATTACTACCCCAAAAATAATCTACTCTAAATTTGAGTACTGAGATTTCTACCGCCCCAAATCCAGACACCATTACACCACTATGACTTGGTTGTCAAAGCTTCATTTGTGAGAACACATGAAGGACTTCACATGTTTAAATAGAGTGTAATAATAAAATAAAAACAATCACAAGCAAACAATGCCACTTGCGTGGTTAACTGCCACATGCCCAGCTCCATTGGTTTATTATTTACTTCTATTAAAGCGGAATTTTTGTAGTCATCTTCATCTCACAGTCTACATAAAAACACCTTAAAACCCACATTTTTCAAAGAGCTCTTGCAATTAAACATTTCCATATTGTTTTCTGTACTGGCATTAGAATTGTACCAAATTCAGAAGTTCAAGAACACGGGTATTACTGCCTGTGGAATTAAAATTTAAAGATGTGAAGTTAATTTCATTGGCATGACATTCACAGACAGGTTCATAAAAATTGGTCAATGTGTTCAGAATTTTGAAGCAAAACAAGCCAAAATGTTGTTTACAGTCAAATAAACCTCAGGATAATTTATGTAAATTATGCTGTCATCTCTACATATTGTGCAATTCTTCTTACGCTTTTAAAATCATTAACCTTACAAACTTCTCATCACATTGCACATTTTGAAGGAATACAACTTTATGTATCAGTTTTGTTTAAAAGTTAATAGATTAATGACAGTAATGGTGCATGTTGATGATACCACGTGTTCTACAGTGCTCAGTGTAGTGCTACAAAAAAACTTTCTACATAAGTAGGTTCTGCTTGAAGCTGGGAACCTGTCTTATAGTACAATCTATTTAAAAAAATATATATATATTTATATTTGTTCATTTATTTTTATATTTGTAAATCCTTTACATTACTTTTTACTTATTTTGTACACATGGTTTTCAGTTTGAGAAGAACTTTTTGTTGCCCAGTATACTAAAGAAACATACAATTTACCGCTCCTTCAGTCATTGTGAATTTTGTACCATTACGTATGTATGGTAAAAATTGGAATATTTCATTGTTACAAACTGCTTAGGCTGAGCAGTATACATGTAAGGATCTGTTTCATACGGCAATCCCTGAATTTTACATAAGCAATTCTATGAAGACTGCTGGTCTTCAGATTTGATACACATACATCACATCAGAATCACAAAACTAAACTTCTCAAGTCTGATATATCCTCATAGAGGGAAATGAAATACTTTCAACATAACATCCTAACGAGAAGATAATAATGACAATTTCTCAATATTTCAACAAACATCATGGTTTGCAGGTATTGTACTCACTCCTGTTCTGTCCTACCAGGCATTAATCAATAGTGGTTAAGTGAAAAATTAATGATACAGATAGCCACCTGCTTCGAAGTTTGTATTCCTTCTTCTACTTTAAAACTATCAAAATCCATATTTTCCAACTTGTAGAAGGATGACATTTTAGCAGAAGTTGAAAGGTGTAGATAAGTTCAATTACACAAGAACTGTTTGTATTTTACATACAACGATGGGTCTGATTTTACTTATTGCAAGTTAAAATCTTTAGTGAGGAAAGTAAGTATGTTTGTTCTTCCTATCACTTAAAATGTAACCTCACTGATTTAAATAATGTACAGGATATATATGATATATTTTACTTATGCAAATCCAACAACAAAATGCACTTGGATTGAATTTGTATAGTTTACAGTATGTTTCATTTTCTCCTGCATGTTTCAGCTCATCTGAGCGATCATCAGACACAACCACATACAAGAGAAAACTGTCTGGAATACAAGCATATAACTTGTTTTCTCTAGTATATTGTTCTTCCTGATGTAGGCTCAGACAAGTCAAAATGTACAGAAGGAAATAACATGTAATATAAACCACACAAATTGACTTCAAGTGCATTTCTCTGGATTTGTATAAATAATAGTGTAATAGACAACAAATAATGCTATGTGAAATACAGTACATTGATACCTCTATGGTCTTATTTACCTTCATTGCTAAACAAGTCATGAAGAAAATAAATACATAAGCCTAATCAGTAGCTGCAAGGCTTCTAGGAATGTAAATTAGTAACATAACATCCTTGTTGTTGGAAACCAGGATAGTGTAGTCATGTGATAGAATCTGGCTGGGCAATGAAGAGATCAGAATTTCATTCCCAGCATAGGCAAGAGATTTTTCTCTTCTTCAAAGTTTCCAGACCATCTCTGAATTGAGTACAGTGAAAACTATGAGATTTTTCCCCAGGCTAAAGAGCTAAGGCAAGAAACCTACCACTCATCTACGCCTAGAACTGAGATTAAGAACATGCCTTGAAGGCATGTAGAGGGTACAACTTTACCATTAACTTTTACATCCTACTTGCTGGCTTTCATCCCTGTCAAAAACATACAGAAAACAAGTCAACATGAACATATAATGGGCTGTCAACAGTTTTCAAGCAGTATGTGTAAAATACATGGATATTAACAGAGTGCTGTTACAATAAGATACATAATTATGCTTTTGTGGGATCTATACAGAACAGAGGCATGACTTATGCACAACCTGTCATCTCATACAACATATGAGTGACCAGTGATGTAAGCTGTCAAATAAAACTATGTATAAGATGTCGGAAGTGTTGACAGCCAACATCAAATTTACAATAAACATAATGATTTATATATAGAGGTGTCAGTGTATGAAAATTAATAAACAGTTATGTCTCAAAAGACTAGTAAGTCCTGCCTCTACTTAAGCTGATGCAAAATCCCTTCCTATTTTAATCTGGTGGAGAATGCTGTATATGGCAGTAATTTCAGTACCCTAATAAAAAACACATTTAACAGAACCAGATGGTATATGGCCTATGCAGATGATGATGTAATTATTGGAAGATCAATGCAGGTAATCAACAACATAATTCAAGAAATGGAAGAATAAGCTAATGATATAGGTTTGAAGATGAATATAGACAAAACTAAATATATGAGTACCTCACAATATAAACATAAAACTATGCAACATAAAAATCCAGAACATGAACTAAAAACTCAACACTAGAGGGCTTTGACAATGGTGCATTACTCACTGACACTATCTCATTTTTTTTGGACTTCGACCACCGTCTAAAATTTTTTTAATAAAAGAACACTGTTTTGGAAACCGGCTCTGCTTCCATCTCCAGGTAATGTGGCACCTTACCACAGTCTGTGAATAGCTTGATCTAAGAGGTCTGCCAGGGTAAGTGCTTTGCCACCTTAAGAGGGAAGCAGAGCTGGCTTCCAAAATGCCCTGTTTAAAAAAAAAAAAATTAGATGATGGACAAAGGAGATTGTGTCAGTGGGATTATATTCTAAAGAACATCAGAAGTATCAGAATTTAAATATGGAGGTTCAACGGTTACTTATGATAATGACTGGAAAAGATGAACGTGCAAGAATACCAGCAGCAAATCAATCTTACCAGGCTCTTTCAAAAACTATGAAATGTATGTATACACACACACACACATATATATATATATATATATATATATATATATATAAACTCACAAAACTAAAAATATATACTACATTAATTAAACCTATAGTGTTATACAGTTGTGAACCATGGGAAATGACAGAGAAATCATTCCTTATAACATAGGGGCAGAAAATACTAAGAAAAATACATGGCCCAATAAAACATCAAAATGGCTGGAGAATCCAGACTAATAATGAATCACAGGTTATGTATAGAACACCAAATAACGTAACAACAATAAAAGTACAAACACTAAAATGGGCAGGTCATCTGGTAAGAATGTCTGCCGATAGGGACGTACAAAAAATAATTCTCAGGAAACCAGATGGAAGAATAGCAGGAAGACAAAAATTAAGGTGGTCAGACTACATTGAGAATAATCTGAAATCTATGGGTGTCTAGAGATGGACGAAGAAAGCAGAAGACAGACCTGTATTGGCTATCATTCTGAAGGAGGCACTGGTTGAACTACAAGGACTGTAAGCAAATGAAGAAGAAAGCCCAAACTGATTATCATCAGAACCATAATACTATAAAGCCAAAATAAATGGCTTGCTGTATTAATACTACATAAAATACCTTCCACATGAGAACTGCCTAAAGCTGAAATATACAAGTTTGGAAAGCAATTTTTCTATGTTAAGTACAGAGTCACTGCAAGATGCTTATAAAAGTACTGTAGTACAAAAACCTCATGACTGGAATGGTTAATATCCAACTCCTAGAGAAAATATGTCAAAATTCAGTAACACTAGCCCTTTAACGTGAAACAGTTGGACAGCACTGATATAAGCGTATATGGAAGTTATGTCACTTAATTACTTTCAAGAGTCAGGCAAATACCTGCGCCTAGAGCTCCAGCCACTGGCAAATAATCATACTGTAACAACCTATACAACAAATCTTACATGATGCTTCCTCGGGTTTAATTCGGCTTTCGGAGTAAGACAGGCTTCCAGGAAAAATTACGTTGTTTATGCTATGATTCCTAGCAAGAAGCAAAGTGTCATCTCCAGGGTAACATGCTCCCATGTTTGAAACTGTTAAATCCGAACTCGAGTAATTTCCCCTGCTATTCACAGGCACAGCTGGTTTTCTTACACTACTAGATATATTGTCCATGACTTCCTTTACGAACTTATCCGATGAAAAAAATAAAACAATACAAACAGTACATGAATCTGGTATATCATTTGCTACATGGAAATGTCAGGTCTTGATGCACTTTAATCAAATATTGATGCACTGTCTCTACTCCACAACACACATCCCCAAACAAAAGCTTCCCCACTGTTCTGGTGCTTTCTTACACGGATCACTTCTTGTTCAGCAAGATGCGTGCGCAAATCAGAAAAATATATAATCTTAGACCCTGTCACTGAGGCGCAAATTATAAGTAACGGAACTGAACACTATTGAGTCTTTTGGGTTAAAGCATAAGGGATTCTATAATTATAAGCTCAATTCAATTTAGAGTTACTATGCTTCTGTTCAGCTCAATGATTTCCATCAATAAAGCAGTTTACTTAGCAACAACATGCACACTACTATTTCATTGGAGACAGACATAGATGGCAGCAGATACGGTCACAAACCGACTGTTACGCGTCCTTGATACACCTGCTGCCGTCTAACGTTTAAAATTTTCAGTTTTGTTTCGTTTATGCACACATGATGGCACTACACCACGTACGGCTGGGGGGTAATTATGAATCAGCTCGCCCTTTTGAACGTGTGATATTTTTAAATACGGTTTTCCCGCTAGTAAACGACGCGTAGAGCTAATTTCATTTTTTCGAGCGCCCGTTTTTTTAGCCTATGGATTTTATTTACATTTAAATGCATAGAAACAAGCACTTCCAAGTTATACTTCAGAATTTGCAGATCAGATTTATTCCAATTTATTGCACTGGTATATATCACTACAAAAGTTTCAGCATGTTTCGGATGGTACACGTGGTCATAATTTTGGTGTACATACAAACGTCATATTTAGTAAATAATATAACGTTGCCCTGGTAAAGGTATGGTGTATTTCCGAGAGTAAAGTACACAATAATTTGCGTCCAACCACCTTCTTTCCAAAGTAGTATAAATTCTGCATGCTGTGTAGTTGGATGCAAATTATTGTGTTGTGTCTACTGTATATATTTTAGACATGATTGCCCACTGCATATGATGATATTGTTATTTACTTTGGAATGTACATTTTACTCTGACCTTGAACAATGTTATATATTCTTAACTAAAATGACCCTTGTGTTTATTCTCTGATTATGGCAATATGAATCAGTCAAAACAGGTAGGAATAACTTATAAACTGATATATATATATATATATATATATATATAAACACCAGTCAAAAAGTTGGAATTGGTCTTACCTGTATATTGTCAATGATATGGAATATATATTATATTAAGTTCAAGAACTTGCAATTCCACCTTACGTAAGAGCATAAATCCTTAAATAAACTGTCGCATTCCTAACTTAGAGATACAGGGCGCCCAGAACTAATCACGCAGATAAAGATTCAGACGTTGTGGGACTTTCTTCCATGTCGACTGGTAAAAAGGCAACTGTGATAAGTCAAAGTGACATATGTCAATATACTTACACCAAATTTCGGAATAAAAAAATAATATTCGGTTTGAGACCGGACTTAAATAGTAGGACTCAAATTTACACAAAATATTTCGGGTTTCCACGGTTTTTCTTCTTTCTTTTTTTTTTTTCTTTCTTTCTTTTTACAGAAGAAATTTTTCCTAGTTCCGTTCATCTAATGATGATGGGACAGAAAAGTAACAAATAATATACGCAGATAGGATAACTCTGCTGTTTTATGCAAATCGACAAGAGTCGCACTGTACTCTATATACATGCACCCAAGACCGGTATAAGACTTGTGTAGGCCTTGTGCAAAAATAAATTTCAGGGCCATACCAGCACGTAGTCCTGAACTATCAATGCAGGTAGAGCACACATATAAAATGTGTTTTGACGCAAAATCTAAAATACACGCAGCCTTTGACCACAAGCAGCCGTGTAGAATACAAGAGCCTTAACCTGGCCCTGCGTGCACGTTAATGTGAATTAATGTGCTAAAATTCAGATGACTTTTGTGACCTTTACTGTAAAATAAAAAAAAAAGTGTCATGGATCAGGGGTGTGTCACGTGCGGCAATCCAGAAATTTGTCAATAAAACTGGGAAGAGTTGAGAAAGGTTCCAACAGCTGAAAACATTAAAGGATTGATAAGTTGTTTTACATCAAATCTGCAACTTTGTATCGGCTTTCAATAAACGTCGTACAAAGGATGCCTTCCATCTTCGACGTGGATTATACGTGGAACTTCTAACAGTATTTCCAGCACAACTTGAGACGGGAAGGATAGCGCAACGGTACCGGAAAGAAATAATAGAATCATAGAACATGCGTACATCTTAATGAATTGTGCCTTTCTTGGAGAGTGGCAATACAAGAATTTGTCTAGAGTATTTTTATTCTTACTTTTCTGCATACGCATAGGAAATTAGGTTCGGTCGAGCTCCGGAAAGAAAAACCAGTGACACAATTTTCATTATGATATTCGTATCCGTTCCCCTCCCAGAAATATTTTTCATAATATCGTACAAATTTGGCATCGAATATATTTTTAACGTCACTGAAACTTCAATATAATATCCGATTTTTTTTTAAATTTCGTTAAATTATTCATAGTAGGATTATTACCGTTTAAGTACTACAATAAACATGTAGACTATTAAAGGCATGATAGTTGGGTCAGGTCGTAAATATAGCGACGTTTATTCGACAACGAATAAAAGAAAGTCTGGCTTTTGTCGGGTACAGATCACATATTTGACTTTCAACATTACAAGATACACAAAAAAGGCAGCAGAATAACAACTGCCCTGCTGTCAGCAGAGTGAATTAGGTAAGAGGGGGGGGGATGTGAAACAATAAGCTTTATAAAACACCGTGTAATGAAGTTGGTTCTGATAGTGATGAACTCCTATTACAAAATTAATAAGGTGGTTGTCACGTTGCGGGGTACGGCGTCGCGCTTGTGTTTGATCTCAAGGATGAAGTTCGAATTTTTCTGTTCGACTGGTCTCAGACCTTCCATAAAATTGTATGAAAGAAAAGAGGCATGTCATTCCTACTTATCCTGACGGAAGCCTTTGAAAAATTAAAGTACCTCAGTTTATTTCTGCAGGTTTGTTATACTAACAACGTAATGCTTAGTGATGAAGAAGAAGATTTCCCACGAAAACCGGTGTGGGTTGTGTGATATGGTGAGAGGTAATTAGTACGTCTTCCCAAGCTTTGCTCTGTTGGTCGGCAAAAATGAGGTGGACTTTGAAGACGTAAAGTAAAGGGGTGCCGGACTTCAAGAATCTTCAGTATAACGTTTTAACACAATTTTCCAAATATCCTGAAGATAAAATGGCTGTTTTGAGTTCCATTAACTCCTAAAGTAAATACATTGTCACCAGGACTAACGATGAAGGGGAGAAAAAAAGCTAACTGATTAGGCAATAGATGAAGCTATGCTTATAAACTGACAACTTAACGCGGTAAAATTTGTGGTCTATGTAAAAAAACAATTCCTTGAATTGTCAAAAGAAGCAACGATTTTTCTGCTTCCACTCGCTTCCACATGCTTGTAAGAAGTACAGAGTACATCAGTAATTTTATCCAACAGTTCAAAATCAGCGCGTCGTGTTTAACACCCACATTTAAATTTCTCATTTTGTATGTTAATAGATTTTGTTTCTTCGGTCCGAGGTATTTAAATAAAGGCTACTTTTAACCTTTCTTGTCTTTGTTTAATATGCTAAATAACACCCAAGATGCAAGCTAAATTTTGAAGCTGAATTTCTTCCTTGTTTTTGCAACGTAATTTTCAAGAGATAAAAAAATATATGTTTTTAAAGAGATTTATTAATATTAATTACAGGTAAGAGAAAACATACACGTATACGCAATAGGAATCAGTCAGATCGGCTAAGGACGACTAAGGTAAAAAGTAAAGCAGTCCCGTTACAGGCTTGGAGTGGCCCAGAGGGTTCCATGAAGTTAAAGTTCCCAGATTTCATGACGTCACAGGATGGTGGTAAGGTTGTCAGCCTTATGCACCGGCCGCCTTTATCCCCAGGAAATGCTCCTGGTATTCATTTCTGTTAGAGGCTGAGTCGACCCCAGGGCCATAGTGCGATCGGAAGGATTATGTCAATGAAAAATTCCAATGACACCAGCTGGAATCGAACCAGCGACCTTCCGATTTGTAGCAT
>Ga0123357_10008747_pt1 | contig 12691 bp, 5 predicted proteins | sample TergutEmb28metaG_FD_89873 | JGI IMG/M metagenome (GOLD analysis project Ga0123357, IMG submission 89873) | Embiratermes neotenicus P4 segment gut microbial communities from Petit-Saut dam, French Guiana - Emb289 P4 | ecosystem: Host-associated > Arthropoda: Insects > Digestive system > Gut ... | reverse complement strand
TCTTTCCCCTTCACTTCTCCTCCCGTGCGTCGCCGTGTGCCACCAGATTCCGTTTCCACTATATCTTTATGCAGTCTGAAGCACATAGTGGCTATGGTGGTGTGGTATCTTTATGCAGTCTGAAGCACGTAGTCCTTCAGACTGCATAAAGATACCACACCGCCATAGCCACACTGAAACGGAACGCCAACACACACCGAAACAGATACAACCCATGAAATAACTACGAATTAGTCGCAAGCTCCTGAAGATGGACGTATTGACGTCCGAAACATGTTGAGCATTGAATAAAATAATAATAAAACAAGTGGCATTAAGTTGGTTTTTTCTTTTTACTCAACAGGTGTAGTACGGGTTTTTCGGTAATTTGAGGCAATTGTATCATTCACTCTGAACTGCAGAAATTATTATGTACTATAAAAATTACACCTTAATTTGGGCGGATAACTGTACACGTACTGTAATTTTTACACGTGTGGCCCGCGTACCAGCCCACAGTAACATTTCCGACCCCTTGCCAGAAAGAAAAAAATGTAGAAGACATTGCCTTAAAGTAATGTGAGACTTGAAATTAATTACAGTGAGTGATAAATATACACGGTAATAATATTATAATGTTAAGGTGAGTGATGCCCTTACCCAGTAATATTGTTATAATATTTCACACCACGCAGCTGTTAATAATGAGCACAATTTTGTAATACCTATCAGCGACATTGCACGCCTTTCAACACAATGTTAACATACTTGTTTCGAACTGTATGAGACCAACCTTGGTGTCAACTACCAATGTCTAACATAACCCATATACGCGACAATATTAATTTATCAGGTACACTTTGTGGGCCACGATACCGTAGTCGGTATAACGACTCGCTAGGGCTGGACGGTCCGGGGATCGAATCCTGGTGGGGGGACGAGATTTTCTGCACCCATCCAGACTGGCCCTGAGACCCACCTAGCCTCCGATACAGTGGGTACCGGGTCTTTCCCGGAGTAAAGCTGGCGAGATATGGATTTGATCATACACCTCCTTGTAGCGCCGAGGTTAAAGAAAGTGTAGAGCTATATTTCTACTCAGCCTTTGGGCCTTCGTGGCCTGTTTTAGGGCCAACATTTACCAGGTAAACTTTGTTAAACATTTGAAATACGTATTAAAACTATTTAAAATTTGAAATCTTTGTTCTTCTGGGATGTTAGGCAGCGTGCATTGGTAGCTAGTTCCCAACCGTTCGGAATAACCATTTAGTTCCATTTTCAAGGGTCACACAGTCCGAGACCCTTGAGGACGGGACTACTAGTTTGTCTCGAAACATCGGTAACTGTCTACTGACCAATGGTACCTAACATCTCAGAAGAGAAAATATTTTATTCGCACCGCGGCAGAGGCCTGAAATCACACATATTTAAAATTCAGTGTTTACTCTCCGACCTTCTCCATCTACACAGCGCAGTTAAATATGCACTCTTTGGATATATACCAGCCGTGTCTACAAAGTGGCTGGCACAAGTCACTGATGAGGGTGGCGTAATTTGCGTGCAATAGACATATTTTGCATGCACGCGAGACTGGCTGCGAACAGCGTTTTAATAATTGGATTAATAAGAAGTAAGTAGCCATTAAATACAGAAAAGATATTTTCTTTTTAGTGGATTAGTGGGTTCCACAACAGGCACTATAGTTCATTTTGTCTCCAACAACAAGTACAGATTGCCTTCCCTCAGTCTGTGGGAAGTATTGATATGTAGACTTTGATTTTATAAATAAGGTATGGCTCTTGCCTAAGTTGCGCCACAAATGTTATTTTTCGATATGGCGATTACTTAACAAAAGGTAAGGAAACATGACGGCATTCTGTGTATTGCAAGTTACACAAAACAATAAATAACGGTCTAAGCTTCAAACAGTGCAACAGTTTATTTTGTTTCGGTAAACATTCTTTTCCAATATGTTATTAAGCGTGAAGTTTAGTTTGTACGGATAATTTGAGAGACAGATTTGCCACGTTTCATAATTTTCTGCGTGATTACAGACATTTATAACAAAAAAACAAAAGGACCTACCTTAATGCAATTGTTCATAGCATCAGGAAAACTGAAAAAGTATTTTTTTGACAACTAGAGATGTTCGATGTGTGCACCGCGGGTGACACGGCGCACATCGATGCGATATTCAAGTTCTTGCCACACACGCGTCAACATGGGTGCATCGATATTCTTCACTGCTGCAATCATCCGTGCCTTTAGGTTAGCGAGTTCACGTGGCAATGATGGGACGAATACCCGGTCTTTGATATATCCCCCCCCCCCAAAAAAAATCACAGGGTGTAATGTCAGGGGACCTCGGGGGCCATAGCATCAGTGATTGGTCATTTCCAGACGTCCTGGTAACACTGTGTTCAGGTACTGACGAACTTCACAGTGGAAGTGGGCGAGACTTTCGTCTTGCTGGAATATGAACATCGGTATGTTTTGCAGCTGTGGCATTAGCCACAGTTGCAACATGTCCAGATATGTCATGCCAGTAACGGTTTCTTCAACAAAGAAGAATGGACTGTACACTTTTTGACTGGAGATTGCACAAAACGTATTGGCTCTAAGAGAGTCACGTTGATGCTCCACATAGGTATGTGGGTTTTCAGATCCCCATATTTTGACATTGCTAATATTTAGTGCACCGCTGACGTGGAATGTTGCTTCGTCACTGAACTGCACCTTTTCCAGGAAATGATCATCGGTACTCATTAAGTCCTGTAACTGTAAACAGAAATCAAGCCGGCACCTGTGATCTTTATCCTACAATTGTTGTATCATTTGCATGCGGTATGGTTTAAACACCAAACGCTTACACAGAACCCTCCACACTGTTGTTTTCGACATTGCTAGCTCCTTAGGTGCAGTTCCCGTTGATTTCTTCGGACTATGCAGAAAACCGGCCCGAACCAGTTCAACGTTATCTTCAGCGGTTAATGGGTGACCACTTGATTTCTGCTTGCACAGACACCCACTTTCAGCAAATTGTTTATACCACGCACGAATGTTCTTGTCTGTAGGCGGGTCCTTGGCATACTTTGCACGAAACGCACGTCGCACAGTAACCACAGACTTACTCGTGTGATACTCCAACACACAAAACAACTTTTCCCCCGGAGCGGCCATTCTTTCACTAAGAAAACTCGCATCGCCTAGCGGCAGAAATGTGAACTACGATGAAAACAACTTACTGGGGGAAACATTTTTGAGTTGTTCTGTCTATCTGTACAGGTTTCGTAAATACGTGTCCTACGGTTTTCTTATAATATTTTTTTTTTATTCGCGGAGTACATTATGAAACGCCCTGTATTTGTATCTACAGGAGTAGAATCATGTTAGAAGTAACTGAAGGTTGGTGTCCATGGAGACACATTTTGAAAAACATTTCCCAATTAGGAATACATATTTGTACAGTTAGAAGGGTTTGTCACGTATTTATGCCTCTTCTGCAGAAACTAAGCGGATACAGTGAGAAGTTTCGATAACATTGTGGACTTCATAAACTTAATTTTGCGTGTTAAAACTGCATTCGTTAGCATAATATCCATTGTCAGTAAAAGTACTGTCGTGGATGATTTTTATGATGCGGGAAATGTTAAATCCTGATCCATGAAAGCAGAGGATTAGGCCTACAGCACGGATGCAAGAGGTATCCATTGCAAGAGAAATGTTAAGTTTTCTCAGAACATATGTAATGTAGTCGTAATTGTCGATAAATTACAGAACAAAGCCAAGCGCTCTGGGTGGTATAGAACGGTTGATTATCCTACAAGTGGCACATATACACGTAAGGCAAGGAAATTCAGCAGCAGCGTGTCACAAGTTTTCTCAGACAAACATGGAAGCTCTACTCCACCGTATGTCACGGTTAAACCTTCAGTCTCCTGTTCTTGGAAATCCGGGTTCAAGTCTAAATCCAGAGACTGGCTGTTCTAATTGAGCTCCCCACTCCACCCGATATTTTCTGAGTAGTTGCTTAAAATAGACAGGGACCTTTTTCTTGTACCCAGTTTCCACTTAATCATTCACAGAGCTTCTCTCATTCAAAGGATACAAGTCAGTGGCAGTATCTTGTGTATAGAGTCACGAGCTTTGGATCCCATAAGAGCTGGAATTACTTTCCTAGCTGAGACACTTTCGATGCCTGAGGAATGACTGTCTTCCTTTGAGTCTGTTACTCCGTTACTTACAGAATAAACATAGACAAAAGCGTCCTACTCGAATTAAGTGACGACAGTTTGTTGTTACCCCAGTATAATAGACCCGAATTATTAAATTAGGTGTCACTTAGCCGAGGGCCCAAAACTGACGCAATTTAATAATGAGTCCAAGCGTTTGATTCCTGGAACTCATGAACAGTGAGCGTGAATAGACTTCGCTTTGTAATAGAGAGTTGTTATTGTCTTGCGTCCATTACCTTTATGTGTGTAATTGAACAGGCGCGCTATGATGCTATGTCTGTTATATAAATAGATCTACAGACAGTTGCTACGTGAAATATGCTAATTTATAGCTTCGTGAAACAATACATTTACAGCCAGCATAAAAGTTTCCTGTGTGTACACTGTCACGCGTCGACTGAACACGCATTTCTCTTAATGTGCAGCGATACCTTTCTTCGGATCAGAACAGTTCTGAACATATCAAGCTCCACACTTCTTCTAAGCAAAACTGTTTGTTCATTTACAGTGTCACACTTCGGCTAAGCACAACAGTTCCATTTAGCTATTTCGTGACCCTGAGGCCATGATGTGGAGATTTGAGCGGCTAGGTTTGGTGACACATAAAGTAAGCTCGGAATTTTAAAGAATTTTCCTTAACTTCTGCCGCGAAGAAAGACAGGTTTTAAGCAATACGTATCTGCTTACGCTCGGAAATCTCTTTATTGGTCAGTATTCATATCCCGTGGGTAAGGAGCGATTGTGAATGGCACAAAATATTGCTGTTTGTACTAGCAGATTTTAGGGTTTAACTCCCATTCGTTCATTCATACCTCGCGACTGAGGAAAATTCGTAGTAAACTTCTCTGTTTGCTTACCCCTACGGGAGTCGTAATAAACACGAAATACGAGTATGTGATTAACTAAATGTGGACCCGTATTATCCCTGTTTATGGTATTACAGGAAATATAATTTATCTTATATTATTTGACGTCACTTTCGTAGCTCCTGAGCTACGTGAATTAACAACTTGCGCCTGAAATTTGGTGTGGTGTTGCTAGGGTTTCTTTAGGCCCCCGGGGCGAGTAGTCACAATGGCTACTTTAAAAAATCACAATTATTTCATGCATTTCCATATTTTCGGCTCAGCAATGTAAAATTTGTTGAGTGCAAAAAATTAAAATTTTCTTTTAAAGTATTTAATTTTGTGCTCAGTTTCTGCTACTTCGACTCTGTTACCCGGGGAGGTGGCAATATCCCCCCCCCCATCCACCCACCTTTCGACCCTGAAATTCTGAACTACGAGGAATCTTGTTTGCTCTCTTAACCTACTCTTTTATATGAGAGCAACATGCATATCCCATTTTCATGAACCAAAGTTTACGTTTTATAGCATCTGCATAATAAATCCGTGTCTCTGTCGCGCTGAACATAAACGTTACTGATGGCTGACTCGAATCTTACTTATACTTTAGATATTCTAAAATTCATTGGCTAATTTCTTGAACTTAGAATTATTTTGTTGCTCTAATCTTAAGGCCACACCGTATCATGATCACTGAAAGTTCTTATTGCTACGAACCTTGAAGACCCGATTGCTGACGTCCGCGTGACTTGCGGATAATGCCGGTCCTATTTGAACAGATAATAGACGCTGAAATCCTGAAGGAATCCTATAGAAATTGCGTACCATGTCACAAGAGCCTGCCACTTGATTCTCCGGAACCAGATCAATTCACAGCCTCAAATCTTTTATCCTTAACACCCATCATAATTTTATACTCCCCCTTAGACATAATGCCCCTGACACGGTCTCTTCTCTTCATGCTTCCTAAGCAGAATTGCACTGCTGTATGTGTCACTTAATGTTTTCTAGTTGTAGGAAGGATAATATTAAATGGTTCCTAGAGAAGTGGCATAGAAGGGCAGACTGTTGTGCACGCGGCACTGAAGTCTCCGGTTTCATAACATGAGTATTGTTTTGTGAGCGAAGAACTATTATCTTTGCAATAACAGATTATGTCCCCTGTGAGGCCACGTTTTCCGTCTATTTAATCCTTCCTGGTCTGATTACTGCAGTAGTGTTTGTTTACAAACGTGCAGCTTCTCCTTCCTACTGTTTACTCCTCTCACATGGCCAGATAATCTCTCAGTGTCTTGTTTAGAAACGTCCGCAGTGTATGTTATTTACTTAAGAGTGACAGACCAAGTTTCACGACCGTACAAAACAACGTTTAATCTGACAGTTGGTACACTTTAAACTCTACAGTTTTGACTGCGCGACAAACACACATTGTCTGATCTGTACGTAGTTGGTATTGTTATTACACCTACTGAGGAATCCACAATAGTGATCACCAGCGATTTCGTCTAAGAAAACTGAGAGAAGCTTGAGAATATAACTAGGATCGAAAACTCCTTCCACAGTAATCCTGTCAAATAACTTAGGCGTTTCTGTGGGGGCGACGTTGCTTCACACTCCCTTCGACTTCCCATTACTTATTCAGTTACCATTCTTGTCAGGTCTCTACAGACATTTCTCCAGATTTTCTCGCCTGTCTTCCGCTCCATTTTACCGTGAGGCATGCCACATAATGTTTCACCACGAAAAAAGTAAATTTCAACTTATAATAGGTTATTAAGGCACAGAGGGGAGAACTCTTTCTTTAACCACTGCGATATATGAGGATGGGTGGTTAACTACAAGCCTCGGCCGCTTTATCCCCAGTAATGACCCGCAGTCCATTGTATAGGAGGCTGGGTAGGCTTCAAAGTCGATGTGCAAGTTTGCGGAAAAACTCGCCCCTTCCGGGATTCGATCCCCCGACGGCCCGACCGCCCCGTAGCGACTTGCTATACGGACTGCACAATTTCTGTCCACTGTCACTCCTGTCAGTTCTCATGACTCTGGTCTTGCTTATCCAGAGAAGAGGAATATTAAGCTCTTAATTCTGGCTTCTGATGAAATACATAAGAAGAACAGCAGGATACACTTGGACAGATTAGAAAACAAATACACAAATTACAAATGAGTTAAAAATAACACAATTTTGGACACATTAATGGAATACAAGAGAAAATGGATACAATATGTAAATAGAATGCCTCGAAATAGATTACCCGGCGTAATGAAACACTACTCCCCAACAGGCAGAAGGAATCGTGGTAGACCTTTGAAGAGACTTCTGGATACGTGAGACCGGAACGGGTCAACAAATGGCCCAACTCCATGACAGATGTATGATGATGATGATGATGATGTCTTACTCGTCTCTGTACAGTCAAGTTGAGGTCGAAGCGTCAGAAAACAAATAATTGCTGTAAACCAATGAATCAGTTCTCCATGAAGAGACGCATTGAATCTCTCCGCAGCTCACGGCAATTTCTCCTGCTAATTTTTTTGTGAAACCATGTAGACGAATGTTGGATTAACTGAAAATGGACAAAGAAGCTATTGTCGTTTTGCTCTTTTATATTGGAATTGTATTTTTCTCTCTTGAATATTCAAACAGCAATTTTTTTTTATATATTTATAGTGGATAGGCTCGAAAGAATTGATTCAAATATGATTTTATGCTTTATCATTAACTATGTTCTCGTGAAACCTGCGTCATATTAATTAACCAGTAACGGGCATGTGAAATCCACATATCGACTAAATTATTTGCTTAATTCATGAAGTACGTAGGGGCAAAGCGAATCGGCATGTTAGAGTTGCTTGCTGTGCTGTTCCTCTGTTATTAATGGACTGTAGTGCAGGTCAGAATACTTCGAGGAGTTTGATTTACAGTTCTGGAGATGGCGGTTTGTTGTTCTTTGTCAGACTGTGATTCGCTGTTCTTTGCCAGTTATTTATTCGTTGATACTCTCATTTTTTCCGATTAAGTAGGGGCGGCACGTTACCCTGGGCTGTGTTAGAAAAGCCCTGAAATATAGAAAGAGCTCTTTCATGATCTTCTCAAAGGCCCAGCGAAGTGTTCGTAGGAATAAGGTGTTGACAAAAGCTGTTCATTGTCCGATGAGAACCACATAATAAATGAACCACCTCAGTCTATCTAACATTAATTGAAGCGTATATATTCTGGCTGGAAGTCGGGAACGTAATTCTCTTAGTGGAGACCTGAGCTGTAATCTATGTACTTCATCAAATGAAGCAGAAAATTCTATGTCGATGCACAGTAGAAAACAACAATCGTGATATAGGATCAGAAATGGAAGGTACGAGGAGAGGGTCTGTTAAATGTAAGAACTTATGAGGTAATTTGACAATTTCGTGTGTTCCCTCCACACTAAAAATAGGAAAATCATCCTTGTCTGGAATTAGTGTAAAGAATTTTCTCAAAGTCTGAACGTATCGCAAGAAGAAAGTAACGAAACCATGACATGTAATTATGTCTTCATATTTTGACTTTGAATACGAGTAGTTGAAATACATAAGGATTTGTACTGGAAAAACATAATATCTGTTGGCCAGTGCAGTTCAAACAACCCATTACACTTTTAATTACACACATCAACACATGCACATATATGTATTATTTAAGAAGTCCAAAATTTGCATTAAAACATTTGAAACGCTCCTACATGTTTCAATCACACGATCATCCTCAGGGAGCATATACTGTTCCTTGCTAAAGTTATAATTTGAAACATTCAGTGAATTACTTCCTCATATTAACTTTGGTGCTATGGCGGCATGTCGTGTTTTTGTGTGTGAGTCGTGTGCTGTTTAGAATGAGACTGATTATGGTTGTGCGTCGTATGCTGTGCAGCTACCCGGCATACGACGCAAACCATAACCAGGCTCATTCTAAACAGCGTATGACTCACACACAAAAACACGACATGCCGCCACAGCACCAAAGTTAACATGAGGAAGTAATTCACTGAATGTTTTAAATTGTAGATTTATCAAGGAACAATGTTTGCTCCCTGAGGGTGATGGTGTGATCGAAACATGTAGGAGCGTTTTAAAAGTTTTAAGGTAAATTTTAGACTTTTAAAATAATATATATGTACATGTGTTGGTGTGTGTAATTAAATAAATTACAGAATGCACGGTGCAACAATAAGAAACCCGTTACACTATTGTTTCCATTGATTGTGAACTTACCTTTCGAGTCTTCCATTAGGAAGTTACAGCTTGGACGTATACACGGAAAATTAGAACCGAATGCTTTGTATCGGCTGCTGGTTCACATTCTGATGTTAATTTAGTGGACGAAAGAAAAAAACCGTAAAACAAATTGTCAAAGCATTCTGTAAGCCTAGTGAGGATTTTGACACAGAAATTAACAAACACAAAGGCCACATGTGTGGTCATATAATGAGACCAGAATGCCGAACATAATGGTATTAACAATCTTCCGCACCGTACAAATTTCAAATACTTGGGAGCGACAGTCCTAAAAACTTATATTACTTTAGTTTCAGATTATCTTAACTTCCAAATTTCCGTCAATTGACCTAATGACTGAAGCCCTTGCTTCTGTCTGTGTAGGAGTAAAATTTTTCTCCCGCTATGTGGGAAGGTAATTGATGGGCACTGTTCGAGAGTAAGTGCTAATAAACCCACCGAAATACATTTGAAGAAACAGAAGGGCCTAAAGAAGTTCAAAACAAGAGATATAAGAAAAAGATCCTGGGGCTAAAATGTATAACAATGGAAATTTTTTCTCGATCCTAAAATTTTATGAAGGTGGTAAGAATGAAAATGGAAGTTCAGAGAAACGATAATAGGAACCCGATTCTCTCTTTGTCTTCATGTTGACTGACTCAAAATTTTTAATGTGTTTCTCATCTTATACACTCGTATAACATGTCCGGCCCATACTGTGCATCTTACACAATCCACCCTAATTATACTACAGTGAAAGGTACAAATATACTGTAATTGTAACTTCCTCTTTCCCTCTCTTACTTGGACTCTCTCAACTTCGGTCCACGTTTTCTCCTAAAGATCGTGTTTTCAGCCACCACAATTCTGGAAAACTGTTTATTAGAAGCAACTTTTTGTGCCATATGCTGTGTTTATGAAGTAAGTCACTAATTTTAACTGCGACGCTTTTCAGCATCCACTGATGTCATCTTCAAAGAGTTAATTCTCACTCTATTTTTTCTCAACACATCTGACTAGTGAATTCGTATGACACAAGAATTCTGTCACCCCATGGTTTCGGAAGCCTAAATTAATTTCTGTTAATTTTATTTTTACTTAATTTCGTGCGTTTGCCATGTTGTTTTTAGAGACTTTGGGGAGTTAAGAATGTCTGCTAGGTTGGACTCTTTCCTAAGGGAATAACGTTCATACCAAACTTTGTGAAGTCCATCAGTCGGCTTAAACGTAAAAATGGAGGAGGGACAAGGTATTTACAAAAAAGCCCGCACACCCCCCCCCCCCCATACACACACGAAGAGCGTAGTGCTCTCATACACTACCTTATTTTCCGAGACATAAGTTGTCATAAACAGCACTTGCTAGTGTTCACATATAAATGGAATGCTTTGATTTTTTTTATTGTTTTCTAGGATCCATATATGAATATGATGGCAAACGCGCATCCAGTTAGCTGATGCACGTAACTAAACACAACCTGCAACTCGTTCTGAAGTCGAATGTTGTGCTACATAACACATGGAGAAAGCAAACAATGCGTCACTTCCTGAATGAGTAATGTTATTCCTCTCTAACAGACACACAGACCTACCGCACTGTAATACAACATCGCCTTCAAATGCACCATGAAATTCGAGGAGGCTTTGGTTCCGTTTAGAAACTTTACGATGCAATGTATGTTTTAAGGATTCGAATATTCTTTTATTGTAAACAAAAATCACCTCACTATTATTTAAAGGAAATGCAGTGAAACCCGTTTAAATCAGAGAACCAATGTAAGTTCACTAGTTTTTTCGGTTAATAAACACAGAAAAAGTAAAAGTCGCCCCTCAACATGCCATTGGAGACACAGATGGGGGGAGTAGAAGTACAGCTCTATCGACGCTCACGCTCGGCACTAGATGGCGTTGGGCGGTCAACGCCACATCCTGGCCACTTTAGCCCAAGGAAAGTGACCTGTTGCCTTTGTACAGGAGGCTGCGTAGGGCTCGGGAACAGTCTGGAAGGGCGTGGAAAATCTAACCCCCACCGAGACTTGAAACCCGAAACTTCGAGCGCGTAGCGAGTCGCTATACCGACTAAGCTATCCCGAACGCCTGATACAGATATAAGACTTGTTATATGCATGTATATACGTATTTACACACACACACACACACACACACAAACACACACAGTATAAGCTATTTGGTACATTTGACATTCACTGATCATTCCTAAAATCATAAATTTATGCGCAATATGTATGTAGTAAGAACATATTTTCCATTTTTAGGTGCGTTCGCCAAATTGCGAAAAGCGACTCTTGGCTTCGGAATATCTGCCCGCCCGTCCGTCCGTCCGTCCGTCTGTCCTTATTGAACAACTCGGCTTCCACTGGACGGATTATCATATAATTCGATATTTGAGTATTTTTAGGAAAACTGTCGAGTAAAATCAAGTTTCACGAAAGTGGACTAGAATAACGAGTACTTTACATGAAGACCACTAGTCTTTTTTGATCATATCTCGCGCAGTTCTTCTTAGAATGGGAAGTGTTTCAAATTTGTAAAGAAATTCAATACACACATTTTGTATTCAATAACATTTTTTTCCGAAAATCGTACCGTTTGTGAGATAATGTGGAAAAATTATGTAGAGCGGGGTAAGCCACAGATGACAATATGGCGATTGCGCATTGCGTGCTGCATAACTAAAGCTACATACACCTTCAAAATACGTATTAATTGTTGCTTTTCCACTGCAACCATCTTTACAAAAACGCTCCTTAATGTTACGTAGTATGTAGATTGCCTGTATTGTTGTCTCTCAGTTTTTACCGTCTTTTACTTTCTTTCTTAATTCCTTTCAATCATCATTTATATTTTATTTGCTCTTCTTTATTTACACATATACCATCATTTTCTTTCTTCTTCACTTCAATTACATGTTTCAATTCCTTCCGTCTTTTCTCCGTTATGCATTGCGTGTTTCTTAATTATATTTATTAATAAGCAAACAAATTAATATTGTCTGCGTTAAACGCCCCTAATCTAGGACAACAAGGTAGTAAATTAGGTAGAGAAGACGTCAGTGTTTCAAAGTGTCACGCTGTAGTGTCACAGGTGAAAATCGTATACACAAACCCCACACGACATTCGAAGCTGCCTCGTGTTCGCACATTTATTCAATTAAAGTGACGTAGGGTTAGAATTTGAAGATGAACTCTGATAGTTGAAGAATAAAAGACCAACTTGATGTCACTTGTTATTTTATTTCACTTCTTATGTACTCAACATGTTTCGAACATTAATATATCCATCATCGGGAGCTTTCGACTGTGCTGTTGAATTACCACATCGGTCGTTTTGTTCTCGGTTCGTTGTGTGTTGGAGATTTGGT
>Ga0123357_10008746_pt1 | contig 12691 bp, 7 predicted proteins | sample TergutEmb28metaG_FD_89873 | JGI IMG/M metagenome (GOLD analysis project Ga0123357, IMG submission 89873) | Embiratermes neotenicus P4 segment gut microbial communities from Petit-Saut dam, French Guiana - Emb289 P4 | ecosystem: Host-associated > Arthropoda: Insects > Digestive system > Gut ... | reverse complement strand
TACATTAAATGAAAGTCGAAAAAGGTAAAACCTGCCGTAATTCACAGCGACCAACAAGCCTGGACGTCCCTTCTGCTACATGCTGCCAACATCATGCCTGTTATGATTATTTGTATGCAATTGTACAGCACACATTCCCGATTTTCTTCGCTTTTACTAGATGAATGAAATAGGATTACGCGATAAAAAGTACGTAGACCGTCACACACAACTTTTATTATAGCAAATCTAGTAGCAGCTAACATGTGTCGGCTGCACAGAGCAGCCTTCATCAGACCTTATGTATCAGAAAAATGTAAAAGGAAAATGATACAGCTGTAGGCATTCCATAATGGCTACAGCTGTACAAGCACAATCGGGACGTCACACCTTAAGAATTGGACTTAAATTGTTAGAATATTGCTGGTACTAACAATTTCACAATAGCAACATTTATCTTATGTTGTCCGCAATTCATAAACGTATTTCATTTTTTTTTCCAAACAATGTACCACGTTTCTACAGGGATTTGATCTGTGTCCTTTATTTCAGAGGCATCATTGCCGTGTCGTCCGTTTGATCTGTGTACTACGTGGCACTGACAAACTGAGCCCGAGTTGCAATAAAAGATATTATCAAAATATACTTCAGACCCAGGTTTACAACACTGTTTGATACAGGCAAATTATTGAAGAGTAGGTCTCGTATATCCAGTTTATATCAAACAGTGAAATTAAATTTTGAAGTTTTGCTGACCATGCATCTCAGTATATTTATCTCAGTAATTAACCAACTTGATACACAAGCTTTTCTTTTACAATAAGTTTATTTTCATGCCTCTACATGTTTCAAGCCCCACGTGCTCATCATGAGGAGGTCAAAATTGTATTATACAGCCTCTGGTATCATCACACCTACAGACCTTCGTCCGTCAGTACGTCAGTCCGCCGAACAACTCGGCTCCCACTGGACAGATTTTTATGACAAGAATTTAGTGTATTACACTTTCAGTCGAACACAACTATATATTTGTGTTCGACCGAAGGTATAACACACTAAATTCTTGCCATTTGAACAAACACAACGGGGATGACGCACCTCAAGATTTTTATGACACTTCATGTCTCAGAATTTTTCGAAAATATATCGAGAAAATTCAAGTTTCATTAAAACCGGATAACAACGACGGGTACTGTACATGAAAACCTGCGTATGTATGTACGTTTATGACAAAATCTCGCTCAGTTTTTCTTGGAATGAGAAATATTTCAGAGAAACGCAGTACAGAACTCAAAACACACATTGTAACTGCCGTTAATAAAACAATGTGGAGAAATATGGCAGAGACAGACACAAAAGACACTATAGTATAACACACTGATTTTCCACGGCAAAAATGGTTTCCCAAACGTGCCTCTATGTTACGTTAATACGTACACTGCCTGTCTTGTTTATTATTAAATTAACTGTCTGTTGACTGTTACAAACCAAATCATGAGATATGGATAACAAACCTGCTGCAGACAAATGCATTCGGTACTTATTTCTCTAAACTGAAAATTAAAAGTTTAAAGACAACAGTTAAATTTCAGAGTCCAAAGTTGTATGCCAGAGATATGTTTCTGGGATTACTGTGGCCAAAATACCGAGTACGTGAAAGAAGAGAAATAGAATGAAAGATAATGTAGGTTAGCATCTAGAATTGTTTAGTATCTCGTAACTAACAAGCATAACAGGAAATCTGATTGGCACTGCAGCTTTTAGAAAAGGACGACAAATACATGAAAGAGGTTATAAGGGGGGTTACAAAAAAAGAATTCATTTCATGATGCAGGAAGTGGGTTTCTAATACAACACAACAAGCGATTCTGGCTTTCGGTTGAAAAGATTTGATGGCGGGAAGCAAGAAAAGGGCTAAGAAAACAGCAGCAGAGCCAAGTTTGTATGCAGGCAGGCAGCCAGGGGTAGGCCAGTCGGTCGCCGACAACACCATCCTGAAACCCACCCCCCATTCGCAACGACGTCGACAAAACTAAAATCAATACTAAGAATGCTACAGGAGCGGTCGGAATGTGCTGCTGACTGTGACTGTATTACCTTCCCTGCACAAGAAAAGATACACAAAATTTTCGGGTGTAAAATTATGTGGAATATTCGTGTAAAAATGTCATGTAAGAGAGGATCCTAAACAGTAGTACAATGTAAACACTAATTTTATTGTGTTAATAATGAACAAACCACTGCATGTTCTATGACGATTCGAAATCTATATAACCCCCCCTCTTCCCCACACACAATATATGCATTTTGGCCATTGGCCTGGCAAAACCAAAACCACCCAGTGACTTAGACACATACAATGCTTCGTAAAATTCTGTGGAATATCCACGAATATCCTTTTCTGTACAATTTAAACATAGTATATAAATGCGTATTACTTTACATTCTCGGGCACAAGTTTTTCATGCAAACGAAGTTTGTGGCTACTTTCTAATTTCCTGTACAAGTTGAGAACTTCACAGGCCACTACGCAACCCTCCAACTGGAGGACCACTTATTACAAAGTGTCCATAACTGTTTGTTTCACTAAGACCTACTAACAGCAACTTTCCACGATGCGAGGATGTGAGCAGAACTGAAATGTACTCGGTATACGATCCACTACAGGGGTGCTGTGAACACGGTAACTGAATAGCTGGTTTCCGTAAAGAGAGGGGAAGATCTTTACCATTCAAGCGACTATTAACTCCATACAAGGACAGACACACTATAAAGTTGGACTTCTTCTTCTATTTCTTCGCTACGATGACTATCGTCCCACTCCGAAGCTACTCCAAACTGTTTTCTCCGTCTTTTCTTAGGTCTTTCCAACAGATGATTACTCGGATTCAGTTTTCTTTGGGTGATTCCCCGGTGTCTGAATTTTATATGCCGACTTTTAGGAACGCTCTGTCTGTTTCATCTTCGTAGGCGGTGTAAGCGAGAATCGGCCAACAGAAAGAATACAGCATTCAGAACACGGCGAAAACTTGAAATCAAGATGGTTACTTGTAAGTTTGTCTTCCAACATTGTGGAGTTGGGTATATTCTAATAAAACAACTTCAAAATAGTATGATGTAGTTAAAAGGCAAATTAAAAGTGAAAAAGTGTGTTATTTTATCTCAACTGTCTTAGCAAATAATTTTAATAATTTTTATTTTACGCTGCAAAATGCTAAGATCTAAATCATAATTTCCTGCACCATGTGTTAAGGATGAGTCAGGAATAATAATCTAAACAAATTCATCAAACTGCTATCTCCCTACAAGCCACGGGACAAAGTAAATGGCTTAAAACATACTCACGGACGCCATACGAACGACTGCTTCTTCCGTCCCGCACATAATAGCGATAATTGAATAAAAAATATTGAAAGGCACAGCCCACCAACTCTTATGCTCGATTAATTGCAAATTATAATCTTGATCTGAAACACAGTGGCAAGACATTTTCTCTTCCACAAAAATTCCAGACCGGCTCTGTAGCCCACCCAGAATCTTCTCCAATGTACATCGGTCCCCTTATCCTGCGAGTGAATTAGAGCCGTGAAACTGACCGCTCGCCTGCATCCAGTGGCAAGGTTAAAAATGAGTCAAATGTACTCTTCATGCCCCGATCCATAAGCCATAATGGCGTGAAAAAAACGACCACCCTGGCTTCAAACAAAATATTCTTTATACACACTTGTTATAACATTTCTCCCTGGAATACATAGCACCTATGGATCCTAACACTAGAAAAAAATAAATAAAAAATGAGACGTGTGGTCTTTTTCGACTAACTGCCTTACTTAAACGGTACCATCACGATATGTTAGGGATTCTAGCTGCCCCTAATCTTAAAGTGCGTGTGGCTGAACATTAGGCTGCTCATTTCAGCTCGGTCGTCCGCTATTTATTGTAGCTGATGTGAGATGAAAAGTGACGTAACAAAAGCCAGACTTGTAGGCATGGCAATTTGTCATTGGAAAAACCGCGACACAAACCAGAACACTTGAAGAGAGAGTAACTGCAGAACGAAAAATCCAGATGCTTTCATCCGAATCAAAACTCACTGCTACAATGCATCCTCTTAAGGCTGCTGAGATGTACTAACTGTTCACTTTCTACTTGTGAGTGTACTGCTGAGTTTACTGTTCACCATAAGAAACTATGCCATGATTTTTTCAACCCTTTTCGGACCTAAAATTAGAGAACTTTCTTATATGGTGAAGGCAATGAAATTTGCAACCGTTCGGTTTCTCTATTTAAGCTTTGCTCTGTAAGCTAGGGAGGCTGATGGTGAGGAATGACGCCGTGCCTCTCCCGGAACCTTCAGAGGTGCAGAGTATATTATCGTTCAAACTTCATTTTTTACCTGCCTAGCCTAGACTTTTAATTTTTTCTCTTTCTTATGCTTTCTCTATGGCTTATATAGTCTCATATTAGCAATCACCAATTATCATGTAACATGAGAAGCACTTATCAGTTACACGCTCCTTAAACATCATCTCAGTTCATTGAAGTCCTGGGAGTAAGCCGAGTAAACGAATTATAGTCAATGCGTTATCGGATACAACACACACAGACATGATTCACCAAAAGCCTACAGTTTTCAGATACGTAAAACAACAGACATCGTCATGAGTGGATTTATCTATGAGAAATACAACAATATTAATGCAATGCAAATACTACTAATAGGCCTAGAGAAAATATGAAATAACTCTTGAGGTAAAGTTGCCGGATAGGCCTATGTCATTTTACCAGCAGGACAGAGCAGCTGTTAGTGAGCTATCTGAGGCCCTGGGTAAGCATCTGCACACCACAACATAAAATCTGTAAATATCTTATTACGTAACACGTTCCTGAATTATACAATACTAAAACAGCGTCACACACACGTCAAATGCACATATTTACTTAGAAGTTTAAATCTGAAATGTCAAAATAAGTTTTCCGATATTCTGAAATGTATTGCGACTTTTCCGTATTAATAATTCTTCCAAAACATGACGACGACGAACCGAAATTTATCTATAGGGAAATTGGCTCAATATTTAAAACGTACTAAACTGACTCGGTCTAAATCACTAATTTTGTTCAGGTATTTGATTGCAGCCGCACGTCGTACAAAAACAAGAATTTCAACGAAATAGTATTACTTTGGCGCCATAATCATTTGTGTGGTATATACCATTTCACCTAACGTAATTATGGAATGTTTCCGCTAAACACTTGCTTTAGACTTACACCTCGAAGACCTCAGTTACATCGTGCAGGAAACCTGATATTTCGAACACCATTCACCACACGGTTTAGCAACACAGCCATATCACTCTTGTTATGCTTTGTATCCAGCTGCATTTACCTATGGTATAGCCATATCACTCTTGTTATGCTTTGTATCCAGCTGCATTTACCTATGGTATAGCCTAATTCTTAACTTCCGTACTATATATTCAGCTGGCAGAAAAACATGAATTTCTAATTTATTTATTTGACATTTGCTCCTGAAGTTACTCCTAGCAGGTCTAATGCTCTAAGATAACCTCATAGATTCTATTTCGTACAGTAGTCTTTGCATTTCTTCCTCTTAGACCACAACTCACGTACAAAACATAAATTTTCCTACGAAGACTTAATTTTCAGAAACACAGCCAGAAACATTCAAAGGCCTTCCATTTTGCTTTAGGTTTGGACCACTCCTATGATCCCTAAACAGACAGCGATTTTATTCCTTATGAGGAGTATTTCTAATGACCAAGCAGTGTTTCATTATTAGAACAGAACAAACATAAGACATCCGAGATTTAAGCAGTGCACTTCGACACCAAAACCCCGGTTTTAACTTCAAAGCCTTACCACCCACCATCTAAATGCGTTCAAGGTTAGTTTTATTGTTTCCTGTACGATTCGACTGGCCCCACAGCCATGAAGGGTGCAATGTGCAGGAAAGAGAAACCTAACAGAAGCTAACGGCGGAAGCTTCCAGCTACAAAAAACAGAGAAATCGATAGGTTATTGACCGAGCTCTATTATAAGAAAGGTCTCACCCCTTGGCAGTATGCCGAAATGCCTGACGACCTATATTGTCTAAAAAGCGGAATGCATTGCGTAATGAGGGGTTGTTTCAACATCGCGTGGTTTAATGTGGCTGGTGTACAACTACACAGCCTACTGATTACATGCTTAAAACGTGTATTATGAATCCCGCACTCGATAAACTTTAATAAATGAATTATTGACTTATATAAATTTGGCGTTTTGGACCGAATGAAATTTTTTATTAAGGTTCACATAGTAACGAAAAGAAGTTCGTAATATGCCACGAAATTAGTGTTTCTATGTTGATTGAATGCTGCCAGTCATTACTCCAATACACTGTTATGTTATGTGTCACTGATATAATGACAACCCTATAAATACGATTTTATTTCAGTTACAAAAACAGACCTAACAAGATACACATTATTCTGAAAATCAAACGAAAATAAATGCGAATGATGAAATTTAGCATCGTAAATAAACTCATCCATATTTTGTAATTCAGTTCCAAAGTCGACAGAACTACTTGGATTAGTCCTCCATTTCCTTCAGGTGCTACAGGGTAAGACAAGTCTAATAAACCTTCGTAAAATGATGTAAATACTGCACCCTACATGTAGGCTTTCACAGGCATAATATAGCATATTTACGTTACCTGAAAAAGTTACGACATAATACGCAGGAGTTATCGAAGCAGAAAAATGTCTGGCCGTGACACATGACCTACCAGCCAAGTACATAGGCTTATTTGTCCCAGTCAAATAAGTTAAAATATTTTCCGATTTAAGTTGTCTCAAGTAATTTACAAAAATTACTTGGCACCTAAGGCTGAAGCACAAATGTAGCCGAAGTTAAAAGCGATTACATGGATTGGGCTTTTTTCGCGTCACTTTTCCAGCCGAATTAAGCTCACGTCTTCACCTGAACTAAATACACTCAATGCGTACCGGAAAATTGAAGGGCCTTAGTAACTGACATCTTCCATTTTCTTATCTGAGCTGAAATGTTTTGACTTTGCGGTGTGATTTAAAAAGTTCAAAGGGAAGGAACAATTTGAAGTTGATACGAGGCGCGCCATGTCTGTGGCATGTGAAGCAGGGTGAGCCCGGGACCATAGCGGTGGAGACCCCGCCTTGTACGCATCGACCGGTTCTGGTGATTCGTTCGGCCGCACTCGGAGAGCCGAAACCAGCCCCAAGCAAGCAAACCAGCAAGCCGAGTTCCCTGCTACTGCTTCGACAACTCCGGTCAACTGGGCAGCCATCTTACTTCCATTATTACCCAGCATCCTCTGAAACGTATCCGCCATATCAACTGGAAGCTTCTTGTTTTAACCCAATTCTTGTAGTGCTCAATTTTATCTGTTTTTATGAAGTTTTACAAATTATAATTTGTCTAAGTGCATCTAGTTTTACTGTGTGGGGTTTATACATAATTTTGCTGTGATAATTTTATACTTTAATGGCTGCTTTTACCGCTTATTTATTCTTTCCTTTTTTGCTGACGCTTCATGGCTTTGTGTGTTGAATGTGCAAATCGCTTTACGTGTTATGTTCTTCATATATGTGCGTGTGTGTGTGTATGTGTGTCTGAAAGCAAATTGTAACTGCTACTGTCGGTGGGACTTAGTGTTCATCAAGCATTTCTTTCAGAGACGTCACGTTTAGGTCCTATATACGTCATAAATTTCCAGGATAATTACAAGACCATCAGGCGATATCATTAATACCAATTCAAGTATATCTGAAGTAATATCCAGACTGGTAAATTAAATTCCCTCTTTCGAAGACAACTGCCAAATTATCAGAACTGTATGTACATAAGACCGTTTCACAATTTTTTTTTAATTATTTCTGTCTAATTAAGGATAGGTTACAGGCTTGTGTGCTCTGCACGAAAGCTTGGATATGTTAATGAAAGTACAGCCTATTCATGCAATGCGGACCTATATGTTACAGTATTATGTTAATGGATGTTTGGTGTTTTCATAAATCAGATCTGGTACATGCCTCAATGTACTAAGTAGTTCTAATATGCCTACATACAGGTTCGCATAAAAATACGATTTAACAATTCAGCTAGCGGAGTGAATGTACAATAACATATTTAATTTTTCGTTATTTATTTCTTACTGCTTAGTAACTAACGTTTATTCTACCTATGCTTCATCTGTGGCAAGAGGAACTAACAAATGAGCTATTCCCCACCCACAGTTTATCAAAATAAACAATCTTTTGGCGAGGGGGGAACAAGTCAGTTTCATGAACGTTTCATTGTTTGTGTCAATGGAAAACAATTAGTTTGTTCCCAGATATTATCTGTATCTCACCACTGTCATAGCAGTAAGAATAATATTATATGACGAAAACCTCGTCCATGTTCCTAATGGCGATCCTATATTCATCGAAAACATTGTTTATATTCCGTTTATTACTACAAATAAGGAATGTTTGCATTACGTCGTCATATTTCCAATATGCTGCCGGAACTACGTGATAGCATTTGTGTCATTTCATTTATAAAAATAATTTAACTTTATCGAACGTATTATTTCTTTCTTACAACATTTTTAACCAAATACAGTGCCTGAGCATTTAATCCAGCGTAAAATATAAGGGTATTGGAGACGGCTGCACTGCATTTAATTTCGTTTATACTAGGGCTATTACTTTGACATAGTCTATCCCAGTATTTTCAAAACACTGCAGACAAGTGATGCCCAAGGTGTGCAAATTTGGAACTGCTATGCAAATATTTCCTTATAATAACCCGCAGGAACGGATACATAGTCAAAATGTCAAACATTCATTTCATAGAATCAATAATAATTTCAGGAAAGATAAGTTTGGAATTACTGAAATAATGGTTCGTGTAGTTATTGGACATAATTCACAAAAAAGTGACAATTTTCTGGAAAATTATCGAAATAGTCTTACTTGAATGAAGGGCTAGAAAAGTAATTTAAATCTGTAGGCCCATTCAGATTAGAAGTCTTCTCGCAGGCATATAATTTGATGTGTACAATTACATAACTCATTTGCGGCTTACCTTTGACAACGATTAACTTCACAGAAAACGCGACTCACCTGAAAGAGAAACGACGCCAAACATGTACTTAGTACCCAAAAGAAGACAGAGCGATAGATCTCACGTAGGAAGTTTCACGTTCGCTTATGACAAAAGAGTGATAGTTTTGATGATAGTATGTAGTATTCAACAGCAGTTGTTCAAGACATAGATTTGATTATGTTCGATAAGTATTTTTAATTTCATGTTCTTAACTTGCTTAAGACTGTAATGGTTTTCTGGAACCCAACTATGTTACAAGTATTACAGCTAGAGCTACAAGCGATCAAAAATTACGCCACTAACCCGACTCTAAAGCTAATGGGTAAGAATATACAATTTGGGTTATTTCGATAGCATGACATTTAGACGCCCAGTGTAAAGACAAAAGCAAACTGTAATACGGGAGGAACATGACGCGTTAGAATGACAATAATGCTGTGCAGAGTTTACATAGAATTACACACAGCTACAGAACTTCAGTTTTGACCACACTAAAAATATATCTGCATACCACACACATGCCTGATTTCTTGGCGTCCAAGAATGATGTCATAGTGCTTATACATACACAGTTTCATGTATACTGTGAAACAATGCAAGTAGCTTTTGCTATTGTAAATAACCAATGGTTTACCTTTGACCCCAAGCTCTGAAAAATCTCCTAACCCCAAAGGTTACTGATTACCACTTAAATTAGGCCTACTTGTGAGATTACTGGTCTTCGGAACACGTGCTCCAAGTGCGCGTTCCATAGACTGCAAAAGTCAATAACAGAACAAAATCTAAGACAGATATTTCTACATTAATGTTAATTGTCCGCTATACAAAACCTCATTTCAATTTATGAACGTGTTTTTCAGTAGCAAGTATTGGTGCACATTTATAAAGTTCTCCGTATGGCGGTTCGTACAAGCGGTGACACAGTTAATACGGTTCTATGGGGATGTTAAAACATACACAGGAAGCATTCTCCCTGTAGTAATGATTCCAACAAAAACTGTTCCCGAATAAGTCACAGGGTCCAACTGATCATCAATGGACGACTTCGTGTGCTTTTCCTCAGTTCAGAAAAAATTTTAACTGCTTATCTCAAATTGGGGACTTTCTACGCCTATCGTCACTCAGAACTTACTCCCGTTCATATTAGCCGTAAGCTCTGTTTTCCATCAACATCATTCTCAAGGAATTTTGTGGGATGTAAAATACTTTCCATATCAAAAGAAACATTTGCGCTAGACGGACTGTAGTCAGATGAGATGGCAAGTGAAGAAATGAAGGGAATGGTTTATGTCTTGGACAACTGACGCCGGAGCTAGGAGTTGTAAGATGTGACAGAGTGTTATGCTTCGGATGGGCCCGCTTTGGTTTACAGAACCAGAAACTGATGAGAAACGAACAGGGAAATCTCTGTTTAGAAAGAATAAAAAAAAAGTGGAAAGATGGAGTGTAGAAAAGACGAATGAGAAAGCGCAGGACCTTTCTATAGGAACTTTGAACTTGGCTTGTTGAATGCGATGGCCAGGTCAGAGATACTGCCTCACACTTTGTCGCCGACAGATTTAGGACACAGTAAATTTGAGCCCAGTCAGTGTACTAAATTTGACTGCTTTAAAATAACCAATAACTCAAACGTAAAGGAACTGCCACTAAACTCTACACACAGGGGGCTAAAAATCTAGTGCCTGGAAAATATCAGACCCTGTGTTTCCCTTACAAAATTTCCGATTGCTGTACTTAAACCTCAATTGCTGAACTGATAATATGCGACACATTTCTCTTACTTTACCTTACAAAGTATAGGACTTAATGAGAAAGACGTACAGCATTCAATTTACTCCAGGCTAGCAAAATGGAAATTTGCCAGAATACTTTTGATGATAGTTTTTCAATGACGTTCGTTGTAGATGTGTTTTGGGCGACAAACAATTTTTACGCCCACATACAGATTCACCATAAAATTGCCTTAAAACAAGTTAATTTTAAGCTGCAGACTATGGAACATCGGCTATGGAGCCGAAGTGAAATAAAGAATGACATAACGTCACTCACACCTGCTATGCTCCTGTCGTCGTCTCCCCCCCACCCCCCCTCCAAAAAAAAAATTTTCGCGGAGATTTCGGGAATACGAACAGCAAATTTTAATCTTCCTTCATATATCTGCCTAAAAATTATCACATCAAGAAAAAGAGAAAATATTCCGATTTCGATGCAACAAAATTACTAGCTTTTATTAACAAGAGTCCAGACCCTTTATGGGATTTACAATTCGACTAGAAAGTCGCTTTACCCCTCTCGAAAGACAAATGTACAGAGCTAACCATAGAAGGAGATGCTGAAGTGCGACTGTAACTAAAGAAGCAAGAAAACTGAAATAGATTGCTTCTGCAGCTGTTTTCATAAAAATTTCTTTTGTAAAAAAATTAGAAAGTTTGTCTCTTTCACTGTGTGTTGAGGGAGGATAGTGACAAGTGGTGACTTGTGGCAGTTTGCATGGAGTGGCTGTTTTTCTAGTAAAAAAAAAAAGTAGAAGAGAAAGTTTGGATGCCTACAGAAATGCAGAGAAAGTTCACAACAAAAAGCACAGCATTGAGAAGGACGTTTCCAGCAGCAAAGTGAACACAGTTTTGTTCCTACTAAAAACTTTTCAAACATCATCAGTCCGGACGTCACTTACAACTAGCTATATCTGGATTTGTCTAGGTTTAGTTAAGTATACACAGGATCAGCGGACACCACTAGCAAGGACTGCCAAGTGATTCAGACAAAACCACACCGCAGAAATCTTCAGGAATAAGAGATATATTTTGACATCATGTCCAAGGTAAGCAATACCGGCTTATTACTTTCTTTAACTCCATTCAAAACATATGCTTTTTAAATGCAACCCCACAGACCTGCTGCATATAGGCTATTTCAAGTTGTCTTACATGCGTTCTATAAAAGCTGAATAAAATGCTCGCTAATATTTCAAATTAACTCAAAACCATGAGATAAGACTACAGGTTCTCGAGGTCCTAACTGCGTTTGGTTGATACATTTAAACGTTTCGCTGGAAACTGCTGCCTCCATCTACGGTTCGTGTCTTATAACAATGAAATTATTCCAAATGTCCTATTAGTAGAAGGATATGGAGATCCCGTAATTTATTACGGTGTGTTTTGATAAGACGACTGCTAGGAAGTTCTGTTTCCTTTATTAATATACCTTTTTTGACACTACAGATGGAGTCTACCGGTCTATAGAAATTACTGCCATCTTAACAAAATACATTACCAAACGTGAAGTGGGTCTATGAAAATCCTAATAGGATCCTGGATATTATGCTTATTGGACCGCTCATCGTTGTGATAGTTGAAGAATAAAAGACCAACTTGATGTCACTTGTTATTTTATTTCACTTCTTATGTGCTCAACATGTTTCGGACATTAATATATCCATCGTCACGAGCTTGCGACTAATGTGTTGAATTATCACATTGGTCGTATTGTTCTTGGTTCGATGTGTGTTGGAGTTTCGGTGTGGTTGGGTTAGAGTGGTATCCGTGTTGCAGGCTGAAGCCTGCAACACGGATACCAC
>Ga0123357_10008744_pt1 | contig 12693 bp, 10 predicted proteins | sample TergutEmb28metaG_FD_89873 | JGI IMG/M metagenome (GOLD analysis project Ga0123357, IMG submission 89873) | Embiratermes neotenicus P4 segment gut microbial communities from Petit-Saut dam, French Guiana - Emb289 P4 | ecosystem: Host-associated > Arthropoda: Insects > Digestive system > Gut ... | reverse complement strand
AGCCACACCGAAACTTCAACACACTTCGAAACAAGAACACACAACCAATGTGGTGATACAATAGAAAAGACGCGGGGTCCTGATGATAGATGTATTAATGTCTGAAACATGTTGAGCATAGAAGAAGTGAAATAAAACTTAATAAATTGTGACATCAAGTTGGTCTCTTATTCTTCAACTATCACAATGAATCACGGTCCAATATACATAAGATTTACCATATTTATGTATTTATGTATTAATTTATTATGACAAAGTTAGAAAGAAGGAGACTTCTTGGAAGATGTACCGAGTGGCCAGGGATAAGGTTAAAATGACTGGCCAAAATTTGTGTGGAAGTGAGCAGCATTCACCTGGCTCATTACGGGAATGTCGGACACGTGTGATCAGGCTGAAGACATTTCGTTTCCATAAACTGCAGGTAATTACTTGAACATCTCAGGAAATGTTTTTTGAAAACGGTTTCATTTGCCAAGATTTTGTAGTATGATTAATGAATAATATATTATAAAGATGTTGAAAACATTTGTGGCCTAATGCGAGGTACTATCCCCCTATTTATCGGGATTGGCGTCGGAAGAACCTCGGTTAGTATAATTGGTATACAGGCTGAGATCTGAACTAGAAACTTCCAGAATTCCCACTCAACTCTTCCGCTCGGTGGCTTTGGGCATCGATCTATTATTTCCCAGTCAGTTTAATAGTCGATTTTGTCGATCTTTGCTTAATTTTGACCGAAGTTACTGTTACCGCAGGCATACAGTTTGTTACTTCTGTTACAGAGCATCATGCATTCCTGCGTGAATGTTGTATCTTATATCGTCAATGTAATTTTAATTCGCAACTTCTCTTGCCCATCCATCAGCTTCTACTCCAAAACGGTGATGAAATGCCGAGTATTTTTAGTCGGTTTTGCATGCCGGTTTGGTCTTAAACAGAGACAGAGAGAGAGAGGGAGAGAAGGGGGGGGGGGCTGCGTTTTGGGTTCTAGTAGGATGTGGAAACTTATTTGCGGTTTCAGCTTTGCCCCACGGCTACCAACTCTTGAAAGGCGAGACTTGAAATACATCATCAAGGCACGCGACAGACAGAATGACACTTTGATACACAAACCAGGCTGAAAATGCTGACAGGATTAGAATGATAGAACTCACTCGTTTCTTTTGCTGCTTTTCATAGCTCATTGACCGTAATATCCGTTCATTACAATAAAATATATAGTAGAAACGCTCAAATGACTCGTAACATTCAAGGCCCACGATGTGTGTGTGTGTGTGTGTGTGTGTGTGCGCGCGCTAGTGCACACAATATGCTTGAACGTTGTCGTGTCTGGGTGAAATCGGATGTGTAATTCTGCTCTTGTAAATTGGACTATTGGCAGAGACAGTTGGTTCGGAACTGTAGTACGGGCCATTGCTGCAACGAAACTACAACTCTTTGTATGCTATGAACTAGGCTGTAACAGCATGTGGTCTGGTACGAGGACAAGAGTACTTAGGGTGGAGGCAACGTGTTCCTCCCTAACGTTATGGTATTCAAGTATAGTACACTGTTCGATGGCTCACAATGCAGAAGTCCACAGTGTGAACCTATAAAGCCCCCCAGAATTATTTATTTATTTATTTTATTTACTTCGCAATCATGGTCCCTTCCCGGTACTGGCCTGGATTGTCAACCTTCCCAATCCTAAGCCTACAGGGCCTTTCGTAATTCTTCTCTAGAAACTACAACGCGTAGATGATATCCTTCCCAGTCCTGAACCTAGACGGCCTGGACCACACCCCTAGACAGCCTAACAACCATCTCATTACTAACCTTACTTGACCTGTTATGCTGTTTCTCAACACGGTCTCTTACAGGTTATCATAGAAGAATCTTTTTTGTGTACAAGTATACTTAGGGGCACGCGGTGGCGCAGTTGGTTGAGGCACTGCGCTACAAGCCGGAAGGCCGCGGGTGCGATTCCCGATGGTTTCATTTGATATAATCCTTCCGGCCGCGCTATGGCCCTGGGGTTGACTCAGCCTCTAACAGAAGTGAGTACCAGGAATATTTCCTGGGGGTAAAGGCGGTCGATGCGTAGGGATGACAACCTTACCAACTTCATGTGCCGATTGTCTTGAAATCTTGGAGCCTCACCCTCCTGGAACCCTCAGGGCCTGTCCAGGCCTGTCATGGGGTTGCTTTTTTGCTTACTATGTAATACTTATTTCTAGGCATCGTTGGCTATCTTATTTCAATTTTTCGAGATTCAATCAGCGCTCATTCTTTAAAACATCGCGCTGTTTATGTAGAATTTTGTAGGACCTTTTAAGGATAGTTTTCCCATTATTTCGCAACAAACGTTTGAGCGTTTACATATCCCATAAGTGTTTCCGTGTAGTATTAAAGCAGGCTACTTAACTGGTCGGGTGACCGAGGTAGCACAGTAGTTAAGGTGCTGTGCTACAAATCGGAAGGTCGCTCTTTCGATTCCAGTTGGTGTCATTGGAATTTTTCATTGATATAATCCTTACGATCGCACTATGGCCCTGGGGTCGAATCAGCCTCTGACAGAAATGAGTACCAGGAGCATTTCCAGGAGGTAAAGGCGGCCGGTGTTTAGGGCTGACAAACTTACCACCATCCTGTGCCGTTGTCATGTAATCTGGGAACCTTAACTTCCTGGAACCCTGTGGGTCACTCCAGGCCTGTAACGGGACTGCTTTACCTTTACTTTTACCTAACTTATATACTGCTTTTGTTAATAATGTTTGGGTGTGGATAGGCCTATAGTATTCAGGGCATTCATATAAATTTTGAGTTAGATATTTAAAATTTGGAAGACATATTGTTTTCAAAAGTGGCAACTAGAATTTATTCATTTACCGCAGTCCAGTTCAGAACTATTCTGAATAATCGTAGTAATTAACCAACTTAATACACAAATTCTTGTTTTATAATAAGTTTATTGTACGCCTCTACATGTTTCGAGCACTATGTGTTCATCATCAGGAGGTCAACATTTTATTATACAGCATCTGTTATCATCACACTTGTAGGTGGCCGTCCCGTGCACCGGACGGCCACCTACAGGTGTGATGATACCAGCTGCTGTATGATACAATGTTGATCTCCTGATGATGAGCACATAGTGCTCGAGACATGTAGAGGCATACAATAAACTTATTATAAAACAAGAATTTGTGCTTTAAGTTGGTTAATTACTAAGATTATACTGAGATGCACGGTCAGCAAAACATCAAAATATTCTGAACACTGCAGGCCAGCCACTTGTAACGTTGTACATTGCATATGTGTATGGCGACCGCTGTATATTTCACTGCTTGGATTCACGCTTTGTTGAAGTTCGTAGGGCACATCTGAGTAAACTCTATCCAAAGTAATGTCTCCTGGTAATCCCAAGCATCTTCAGGAGACTAAGGACTGATTTTGATGTCATCAGTAATCGCTCTTACCACTCACCGCCTCGCTGTTAAAACTCACCTGTCGATGTTGACATTAACCTCTTGCTATTAACACCTACTTTTCACTGTTAACACTCATCTCCTCTCTAGTAACCCTCACCGCCTCGCCTTTAACTCCCACCTCTCGCTGTTAACTCTCACTTTTTCCTGTTAAGGCTCACCTCTCGCTGTTTACACTCACATCCTCACTCTTAACACTCACCTGTCTCTGCTATCTTCCAACTCTCGCTTTAAACACAAAACTTTCGCTGTTAACACTCACCAACTCGCTGATAACACTCACCTCCTCACTGTTAATACCAGCCTCTAGCTGTTGACAGTCACCTCTCACTGTGAACACTCACATCCTCACTGTTAACACTCAACTGTCGCTGTTAACACACACTTCTCGCTGTTAACACTCACCTCTCGCTGTTGACACTCACCACCTTGCTGCTAACACCAAGCCCCTCCCTGTTCAAAGTCTTCACAGCCAAATATTCCTGTTCGTTCACTAAACACAAAAGACACTTAGTAACACTGAACGTGATCTACCAGTCCAGAAAGTGTCACAAAAAAATCACCGTAATAACGTTGTTGGTTACGACAAAAGTTGTTTCAAATGTTCAGATGTTGCTATACTTCTGCCCTCATCAAATAAATGGGGATTTGTTAGTGCGGAAACCACCTAGTTTTTTTTGCGTATCTCAACTAATTAAAGTCCACGGATACGTAAAACCAAATACTGCAGTTGGCGAGTTGTTGCTATGCTGGCAAATACACAGGAAAGTATTAGATATTACTTCAAACTCTATTCGGTAATATCTTCGTCCTTGCATTCAACAGAATACAATTTCTGTGTATGGTGACGTGTCAACCTGTCCGTTAACAGATGCACTGAAAAGTCGGTTTTGTTGCTTTTGTGTTATGTAATTACTGTAATAATGGAATTTAGGCTATGTAATTAACCTTTCAAAGCCTGCTGGTTACGTGATGCACCAACAGGTTTAACATTCAACAACTGTACGCTCTGCCCACACTGTATTTATGTGTTTTATATTTATCTCCGAATATACAGCGACTTATGCCATATACAACATAACTAATTCGTTTTTATAGCCGAGATGAAAAGTGTTTACTGCGCGGTACGGACTGGGTGTTTAAATAAAGCAGTCTTTTCTTCGTCTTTAATGGGTTGATGACATGCACACTCTCTTCAAAACTTATCTGAATTAGTGGGGCATAGCTCTGCGTTGTTCTGGAATAACAACCATGTTACTCTTCACACTTGCGCGACTTAAATGATGCCGGTCGCAACAAACTTCTGGCTGTACTCTTTCATGTGAATAGTCATAGTCTTTGTTGTATTCGCATTTTTTGTATTTTTTTATCCTGCAATATAATTTCTGTGTAAGGCTAATGCTTCCATTTTTTTTTGTTGACTTAAACGGGTCGTTTTCTGGTTCGATATAAGTTTATTGCTGAAATCGCTATTCCTTCGGCGCGCGCGCGCGCACACACACACACACATATATATATATATATGTATAACGGCAAAGGTAAAGTGATGCCGTTACAGGCCCAGTGTCGCCCTGAGGGTGGGTAGAGGTATAGCTCTACTCTTCCATGACCGAGGCATTTGAAGGGGGTGAGTAGTCAGCAGCACGCCCCGGCCGCACTTTACTCCCGGGAAAGATCCGGTACCCATTTTACAGGAGGCTGGGTGAGCCCCAGGGCCGATCTAGACGGACGGAAAATCTCGTCCCCACCGGGATTCGATCCAGGATCGTCCAGCCCGTAGTCAGTCGCTATACCGACTGAGCTACCCAGCCCCCTCCCCCCCATACACACACATACACACACACACACACATATATATCATACAACATCATGACCACTAATCTGTTCCGACAGTGCACACAGACAAAATAGTTGCCATGCGCAAGCAGACTCGGTCGTACTGATGACACGCAGCGGTCTAAATTGAGAAGAACCTGGTCAAAAGTCAGTTCGTCGACTTTCATTAAATAGGTCAAAGTACCTAACAAAAGGTCGGCAGGAAAATGGTTTAGGGCTTGCGGTATATTATTGGAAACACAACGCACACTTTAGCGACATGTAGCTGTCCACATTTGGATAAAAAACACAAAATATTTTCGCTTTTTGGTAATAATCTCAGTATATTCCAACTTATATAGCAGGCGAAAAACTATTCGTGTAAAACGTAATGCGTTAATGTTAATATACCTGCAATGAACGGTTGATCGACATGTTATCGTTTCTTGATTTCAAACTTTCGCCGTGTCCTGAATGTTGTACGTATTCTTTCTTCTGAGTAATTCTCCGGCGTCTGAATTTTGTATGCCAACTTTTTGGAACACTCTGTCTGTTCTATCTTCATAGACGTGTAGGTGTAGATGTGTACTTATACGCCTAAGAAGATGGAACAGACAGAGTGTTCCGAAAAGTTGGCATACAAAATTCAGACGCCGGGGAATTACCCAGAAGAAATAATACAACATATTATCGTTTGTTTTATGTTTCAAAGCCGGAGTGCACAAATCTCGGGCGCCTGGTCGCCCTAGCAACCAAATTTTTACGGCGACGCATTCTATTTCCAGATCAATCCTTGTAGTTTTTCCTCTGATATACGAAAATATGTATGAATTCACACGAAATGAGCAGAAAGTGGCAGATAAATGTGAGGTTCACAGGTCACTGCAGAATTGTGGGTCCTTCTCAGTGTTATGCTTTCGTGTCAACCTTCTGGCCTGCGGAAGTAGGAGGTGGCTCCTAAACCATTGTAAAGTTTGTGGACTCCAGGTTTGAAATCATCAGTGATGAATATAGAACAAACATTACACATGTTTATGAAACTCTACTTACAGAAGTAGCGCAAAGCCACCATAAGAACTAGCATTAGTGTTTGGGTAGTGCTGTTAATAAACAGCGGAATAAACATGATCTGTTGTGTCTCGCTGCTTGTCACTTGGTGAGCCAAAATGTGAGGCTTCATACGTGAAACTATGATGATTGTTAATCATTAGTCTTCCCAGAAGACTTTAGTCTCATTCGTCGCTGCTGTGATAACCTCAAATTTCGCTCTATTATAATCGTTGCTGATCATCTGGAATTCAGATACAGGTATTTGAGCAAAGGGTGGGCAGGCGTCAGGCAGCAAACACTGCAGTGTGTCAACAAATAAATAACCATGAAATTTACGACGCATATTACTGGAGAAGTGACACAATCATAGGAACTGCGGGAGCAAGATGTAATGAACCGTTTAACAGAACACTTTGGACTGCAGGGAGATGAAACTGAATGATCTGAATTAGTGACCGACTTATCTGTAATGACTTGTTTTATGTCGAATCTAGGGAATTAATACAGAACGTACATTAAGCATTTTGTGTTCGGTGGTTACTACGTATACCACTTAGCTGTGCTGTGACTTAGGTGGGTATTCGCCGGCTTCTCACCGCAGAGGCCTGTGTTACATCTGTGATCAGTTTTTGTGGTTTTTGAGGTGGATAAATTGGCACTGGAACAGGTTTTTACCTGTCATTATCATTTCATCAGTGATCCACATTCATATCTCTGTCGCCGACTGTGTATGATCTTAGCAGCTGAGAGTGTTTTGAAATAACACATGTGAGAGTGTGTATGTACCACCTGTTTTGACGTTAAGACGTTTTGCACCTTACCACACAATGTGTTTTCGGACTCAGTGACACAATAAAAAACCAACCACTTCTATAGACATTAATCTGTAAAACTGTACGAGGCTTGTATATTGTATGAGGCAGGAACTGATCCTGTATACATAATTTAGGTAAAGCCAGTTCTCGAACGCTTAATGTGCAATTTTTGCGAAGTATGAGTAGTGTCTGAATAAAAAATTCTCCAGTTCTTACACAGAACTTCGGGAAGTTCATGTGTCAGCCGTATACATGGTTGCTCAGAGAAAGGACATCTAGAGGACATCAGCGAAAGGAGCAACTTCCAAGAGCACTGAGTGATTCAGACCTTTACTTTTCCAGTTAATCCGGTCTTGTAAGAGTAAAGCTTTAAGTTTCCTTCACACCGTCAATGAGCCTTTGAATGGAAGGCAACGCGGCAGTTGCCAGTCTGGGCTGCAGTGAAGTCTCCTATCAGAACTACAAGGAAAGACATTACATGAAAAAACAAAATCTTTTCTACGCATTAGTTCCGCACATCAACCCCTGCACTCCCATGTGAGGTTCTTTGAATGCGTTCACTTTATACAGAAAGGGAAGTATGCTAAAACGTATTATACATTTAGGAGAGCTACTGAATTTTGGCATCAGAAAATTGTAGTGCCGGAGATTGTTTGTTGGATTAGTGGTGTGATCTAAATTCATTATAGAAGGCTGTCATTGTATGTAATAATTAAATTTGAATGTAGTTGAAATGGGATCAGGGTTGCCAATAATTGATGCCATCAACTCAATGAAATCAGTATTAGTCAGTTTCCAAGATTAGAGCTGCCATGGAGTGTAGGGAATATTGAAGATGGACTCACTGAAGACTAAATAATACTCATCTCTGGAGTCTGTAGCAGTAAGAGGATTGTGAGAGAGTTCTCAAGTGTTTAGTATTTGGAGAAGCACCAAGCGAAGGAGCAGATGTGCTTGTACAAATAATGGTATTCATAGAGCAGCTATAGTTTCAGCATTGCACAATCAACAGTAGTTTTAGTGGCTCAGTCAGAAGTAGAGATATGGTACATCAGAGGTTTCACGTAGTTCACACAAAGACTATAAACGTAAATATTTTTGAAACCTATTACTCCTATTTTGCAGACATAATTTTTTTTTGCTATTCACGAATACCTCTTCGGTTTTATGGATTCTGCCTGACTTACAGGGATTCCGAATTAATGCTGAAACTGCGAAGCATGAAGATTTGTCACAACATCTCTCTTGACGGACGGTTAGTACATGCTAGGCCCCACGTACATTGACACTACCTACTGGTGTGAGAGAACTGATATCGGCCATGCGTTTTCTATCTGATTTATTTCTGTCTTTTGAAAACATTTAATTTGCGGTGAATCCACCCTTTGAGGGTTAAACTCGACATGCACGCAGAAATACTCGTGAGTGTTTATGTAAATTTTGTCCTTTTATTGTCTGATTTAAACAAAACTGGAGTGTATCGATAGGTTTATATTGACACTTTTCAATATAAAATCCCATGAAAATCTGTTTAGCCTCTCTAAGGTTACATGTAGACGGACGATACTCAGACAGACGGACATGGTGAAAGCTATGGTTGTCCTTGCGAACGGGACGAAAGTACACAGATTTACATTCATAGTGCGAGAGGGTCTAGAATTTGTTGGTTTTGATCTATTTATGGTTTATTTAGCGTTGTTTTCACTGGCATTGAAAGATAAGATAAACGATGAATTGAAAACGTATGTGGGGAGAAGTATTCATGACGTAATTTGGGTATTATCACGACATGTGATTGGAGGGAAACTCACTAACATTTCAGCCTGTGTTAGAAATACGTAGGAAGTAGGAATGGGTCATGACTTTCGGCATGAGGCTAGTGAAAAGTAGTCATAACTTTTGTATGGCTTATAGAATAGTAAATTCTGTTGTTAACAGCAGTTATGTGAAAGTACGCAGATTGTATGAAATTCGAATGTGTGGTTTTGAGTGGGCTCTGGTAGAAAATTGTTCTTACCGAACTTCGTGAAGACCGGTCATTTCTCAAAAAAGTTGAAACAGGGACACATACATAGGGACAACATCTTGTAATCCTACTTTTTAAGGATGGGAAAAACGATAACTAGGGATTAAGGTGGAACTGGGGAACCAGAATCTTCTGGCTCAGGGCTGGGTACAATAGCAGGCTTCTTCGAACACTTTAGTGAAGCTTCGTGTTTCATAAACAGGGATAGGATTAAGGGTACCATCTTGAAGGTTTCTCATCATGCACATATTTATGCCCAGTGTACCTATTTCGCTAAATCCCAAACGGTTTAATTGTGTTAAACGCCGACTCCTGGTTGCAGACGAAAAAGCAGTCACAAACAAAGTTGTTTTCGAATCCGAAGGAATATTTGAACATTTCTTGTCTGACCTATATCCTGTCCACTCTTTGCATAGCTGCACTTGTATCGTTGTATATTATCGTGTGCCTGAACGACACACAGCAGTCTCCTTGCTGATAGGTCTGGCAGCTTAAACTTAGCCCTTGCTAAGCGGGTTCTAAATGACATTTTCGCCATTAGGTAACTAACTTTTAAATATTATTATATATGAGTAAAAAAAGTGCATGTTTCCTTCAAAAACACAATTTTCTTGGGTATGAACAGCAGCAATGATTCCTGTTGATGTATTTTGTGACTGCTGGCAGATTGCGACCGGTCCTATTTGCACCTATGGTCCGAGGGTTATTGATTGTTTTTGTGATCTTTCAGTTGATAACAAATTGAACTTGTTCTATGAGCAGCGCGGTATATTATATCCACACAGTTTGCTGCAGCCCTGCTATTGTTTCGGCTTAATTTTGATGAAACTCAGAATCTCAAACCTGTCGTCACCGAATGATACATTCGGTGCTTTCACAAAATGGGACTTGATGGCATTCGTTTGTTCCTTCGTTTGAAGCTTTCGAATGTGTGGGTCTTCTGTCTACACCCCCAGTATGTCACCGTGACAAACTACCAAACGTCATGTTATAGTGGCTACCATAAATTGTTTTTTGTTTGGTATTTTCACAGTTCGTCCTTCGACCGGAAGACTGAAAAATGTTTCCTTCATTACCTCCGGGCAAATGGCGGGATAGTTTCCTAAACGAGGCCAAGACCGCTTCCTTCCGCATTCTTGACAAGGAATTATTCGTTAAGGATCGTGTTATTGGACGCTGTATATTGTGCGCCATTGAATGCTTAATTAAATAAACCCTTATTTTTATGGGTTTCTGGGAGATAATGTTGTAATAGTAGGCTTCCTTTAGGAGACACCATTGGAATGCTTGCTTATCTCTCGATTTACTATTTTTGATTATTACAGTCCTTTACTATCCATGTCGTAACGTCTTCAGGTTCAGTTTACTAGTGAAGGAATTTTAGGCATGCACGTAAGAACAGAATAGTACCCTATTCCCACTGTCTTTATTATATTACATGTAGATTCGTGGTATTTTTAAAGGAAAAGCTATTAAGTATGTGTATGCGTAAATTGTCCAAATACATCGGCCGATAATCTTAGTAATTGACCAACTTAATGCACAAATTCTTGTTTTATAATAAGTTTATTGTATTCCTCCACATGTTTCGAGCACTGTTGTGTTCGAAACATGTAGAAGTATATAATAAACTTATTATAAAACAAGAATTTGTGCATTAAGTTGGTCAATTACGAAGATTATACTGAGATGCATGGTCAGCAAAATATAAAAAAAAAATTGGCCAATAAATAGAACCCTCTACTAATTATGTATCGTATGACATAACTGTAGGGGCGTGTGGCTGCTTAAATAAATGGATCTAAATTTCATAAATGGAAATGGTAAATACAGGGGCTACAAAATTTCCTGAACTTAGCAGTTATAGTGACAAAAGGGTTGACGAAAATGGCACGACTCACCGATTCATTCCGTGTATCCTTTTTTAATCACTGTTAAGGTGATTCAACGAAGGAGGACAAGATAATCAAAGCACATGAGAGGAAAAGAAATAGGCAAAATTTGGGTCGAAAATGGAGTAGGTGTCTTATTGATAATCCTATATATATATTTATATATATATATATATGTGTGTGTGTGTGTGTGTGTGTGTGTGTGTGTGTGTGAAGGAAATGATAAAGTAGCAAAAAACATGATGTTGATTAAATTGGCAATTGAAAAATTATGATTTTGAAATAATTTTTTTTGGATGAAGTTTTTTATCTGTTGCACGAAGAAACGCCTTTTGTGTTTTGCTACATACTTGTATAAGGAGCGCTTCTGCATTTCTCTAAATATTTTTGCATTTTGTGAATATTAATCTGAATTATCGGAGATTTCATTTCTTATTTACGTTTGGTTGGAAGCCCCGCCCGAACGTACTAATTAAATTTGCCAGATTTCCTAAGGTTTGGAAGGAACTTGGCGTTCGTGATTGTTCGGAATTGAACCAGTTCTCTGCAGGAGTTGACAAAGTGCTGGTGGTTCAGGCCTCCGGAGAAATCCGTGACAACGTTGAAACTCTGGGAAGAAGTAACAAATGAAGGTAGAAGAAGCGGACACGCAAGAGAGAAACAATGGGTGTGCGAAATAAAAGACGGAAGGATGAGAACTTGGAATTTCTGTTTGGCGTGGGACGTGCATTGTCCCAGAATCGAATTCTGTTTCCTTTTCCTTTCTTTCATCTGGATTCCGTATTATTCTTCTTTGCAGATACTCTAAGTCACTGTAGATCTTAGCAGTCGCTGCTGTAATGGGCATAGGGGAAACCACAAATACATATAACATTTTGATGTTCTTATATTGGTTAATATTTTCCAATCAATATATTGTATGTGTAGTAATACATTCATGAGACAGTTATTGTCTTCTGGGCTCTAGAGCCCTGCAATATGGCGGGTATGCTTCAGTGTTTCGGTTAAAGTCTCTCTCTCCATCTTTAGCTTCATTTCCCCATACGAATTTGTTGCGTGGTACTTAAGCAGAGTGACGAATTTTTACAACCTTAAAATATATATCTCTAAGAACGTAGTAGAGAAATGCGGGAGCATTATTTGTCTGGCAGCTCGCAACAGTTCATCACGTTTCTTGTGAGAGCATGCAGCCTAGCGCTCGCCGCTATTCCAGTTTGCCGTGAGTCGAGGCCCAGGGGTATGACTTAAATTTGTTGTAGTTAATATTAGGTGTTTACTGACCGTGTTTGAAGAAGGCGCTGGAAATATTATTCATCGTCCCGTAGACATGCGTCACGTCAAACAAACATGTTTTTCATTACATGGCGAAGTTACGTAAGTGAAAAAAGCCGATGAAGTGACTAGCGGCTATTCTTAGATAAAATAGTGTCCCTAAGCAAAGTGGCCCTACCTAGGGATTGCAAGACCTTGATGATGGTGGTGGGGTTTGTGTGTTCTAATGAGTCACGGAGCTATGCTGGTGGTAGCGAAGCTACTGGTAGGGCCTCCCATGCCAGATTGGTCCGTGAAGAAGACCCAGACTAAGAAGCAATCCAATCGGTCCTCCAGGATTGCTGGGGGTTGGACGT
>Ga0123357_10008742_pt1 | contig 12695 bp, 13 predicted proteins | sample TergutEmb28metaG_FD_89873 | JGI IMG/M metagenome (GOLD analysis project Ga0123357, IMG submission 89873) | Embiratermes neotenicus P4 segment gut microbial communities from Petit-Saut dam, French Guiana - Emb289 P4 | ecosystem: Host-associated > Arthropoda: Insects > Digestive system > Gut ... | reverse complement strand
TGTCTGAAATTGTGCCGTGTTGCCAACTACAATCAGAGCTAATCCGATGGTTAGGAAGGGATGCCGTTTCTAGTGTCACTTCAGTACACACATTAGAAAGTTTGTCAGTGACTTCCGCTATTTCTTTCTATGACTCTTACAGTAAATTGTGAAAGCAAATGCCTTTTTTGATTCATATTGCTGCTATGCTGTTGCTTTGTAATTGGAAATAGTATTAATGTTCGTTCTTTTTATGACTCTTCTAAACATATGAACGTTCCATGGTAGCCTCATCATTGTAATGATTACTCATTTAAGTAGTTTGTGTTTTTCCTCCATACTTCAGCCTTTGTAGATTTTAGTTTCAATATTATATATGTTGTGGAACTGATTTTCTCTGGTGAAACAGTTGAAGTGACAGTATGTGAAAATGCACAGTTAATTTTCCCCTTGTCTCTGTAGAAATAAAAATAGATCTTTCAGTAAATGTGATATGTTGAAAGGACACTTACAATAAATATGATTTCTTTTGGGACAAGAGCAAATATTCCCTGTTTGATTCATCCTGTCAGAGGTTTTGAATACATATCACTAAAATTCATGTAAACCTTATTCGTAAGAACACAACGATGAGTGAAGAACACCTTGTTAATTTAAAAAGCAGTATGCAGGACCTTTCAACAAGGCTGCCAATAATTGCATTACAGAGGGTTGAAGAACAAATGTCTCCAGTAAGAGAGGTCACGGTGGGTGCTGTGGGGCTGTGTGGAGACAAAATAATTATAACGTCTTATTTTAGGAATTTGTGTGGCCTAAAAAAAATATTTTCTTGTAATCTTGTGCTACCTTTCACTTTCTGTGGTCTCAAATTTTGATGTTGATTTCTTATATCTGTAATGTTGAATGTACTTCATAGCTTTATTAGCATTAGCGTGATCATTTCTAGCATTCTGGTAATGATTGGTCATGTAAGAGAAATAGCACATATGTTCCAATTTGCTGTGCCTACTTCAGAGGATTTTGAAATTGAGTATTATATAAAAACTGTTGAAGATATGCAGTGGGTTTTTTGTCCCCTGATAGGAAGGTGTTGAAAGCTCCTCTGAACATGATAATGTCTCTTCATGTTGTGTAAGAGGCAGGTAAGTGTGTGGCTAACGGAGCAACAATTACTGGTAGATTTGTAGAAAAAGATTTGTGTTACTTTGAAAGTTGCAGCGAAGTAAATCTGTAAGATGGAGTTATCATTTTGATGCTGATCAAGGTGGTCCTAATAGGTCCCTTGTTCATGTCATTAGTGGGCATAGCTGTGATTATTGTGTTTTTGTTTTACAGAACCACATGGATTTACTGAAAGGTGAACTTGGTTCCTGCAACAAGACATCTAAACTTGATGGCAACACAGGGGCCAGTATAGAATGTGAAATGGTCTCCCATGTAACAGAGGAAGAGGCTACCACAATTCCGTCAATAAAGATGGAACCTAGTGAAAGTTGTGTGCCTGTGGTGAGTGTTACACAAATTACTTATAGGATATATCCAGAATTGCCTGCCCCCATATCTTTGTGTCATTGTGAAAGAAAATTTTGACTCTAGGGAATGGATTTTGAGCACTTTTTGAGAAAAGGAATCTTTATTTTGTGACTCATTGCATGTGCAGTACCACTTGCAGTGGAATGTTTCTTCAAATATTCCTTTTGCTTTTATGTGTGTGAAATGTGACCTCTTACACCGAAGGAATAACATGTTTTGAGGAACTGTGTGAAAGAAGATATCATGAGAATATCTGACCTGTAGAGGGAGTTAATGAGAGAAGGGCACATAAACCTATATAACGAGGTTCGTTATTGGAACACTTTATCATGTTAATGTAACTGGATTATTGATGATGAAATAGATAGATAGATAGACAGAAAGATTAGCGTTTGGTTTCAGGGCCTATCAGGCCTCGATGCACCTAGGTCTTATTGAACAGGCCCTTTGTGCCCCATATTAAATCATGGGAGCCCCACAGTCCTACAGTAGTTCCAGATGGCCCCAAAGCCTGAATTTTTAATATCCTCCGGCTCCAATAACAAGGAGTCCAGATAAGCATGTCTGAATGAGGCTAGACTCTCACACTCACATAGAATGTGAGCCGAGGTTTCCTCTCCCAACCCACACTTCCTACACAAAGGGGCTGTCTTGCAGTACTAGTAGGTAGAGGTGTCTCCGCGGGGTGTTGTGACCCGTAAGAAGGCCAATAACAGCTCTGGATTGAATCTTGTTGAAGGTCATAAATTTTGCCCTGGTACACAGACTAGGTCCGGAGATGACGTCTCGTGGTTTCTGGGTGTCACCGAGGCCTTGCCATTTGGCCCCGTGGTGGTTGGTGAACCAGCAACCAAGCCTCTTTTGTAAATCGCGCCTAGAGACCCCCAGGGCCGGCTCAGGTCCATATAACCTCAGAGCAGAGCCACACCTTGTGAGCTCATCGGCTATTTCATTGCCTCATATTCCAGCATGTCCCGGTACCCAAAAGAGGCCCACCACTTGCCGGGTAGAGATATCATTTAACGCCCTTTGGCACTGGTAAACCAGAGGTGACGTTGTTTTAACGGCCTTAAGGGCTTTCAAGGATGCCAGACTGTCGGAGCAGATACTGACTGTCTCTCTATTCCGAGATTGTACCCCATGTGCACAGGCTAGGGTAGCATATATCTCCGCCTGAAACACTGTGGCATATCTACCTAGGGATAAGCTGAGCCTTCGTCCCACCGATTGCCCATAGACTCCAGCCCCGGTCCCCTCCCTCTACTTGGGCTCATCTGTATACCAGGCGAGCCATTCGACTGCAGGAGGAGCGCCGGTTGCTTTTGTCCAATCCTCCCTCGTTAACATGGTGACCCTATATTGGGGTTCAAAGTTGTATACTAGCCTCATAACGTCGACCCCCATATTGAATATGGGGTCTGACTGCTGAAGCTGTATCAGAATACTGTTATGTCCTCTATTAGGATGTAGGTAAGACCAACATCCAACACTCTAGAGTCTATGTGCAGCTGACCTAGCCTCACTTTGAACCACAAAATCTAGTGGAGGGAGGCAGATAAGTGCTTTCACAACATTGGTGGCAGTAGTGCGCATAGCTCCTGTTATCCCGAAGCGGGCTAACCTTTGGAACCTCCATAGTTTCTGCTTGGCACTGGCTGTCTGACAGCCGGGCCACCATACCAAGGATGCAGAGGTGACAGACGGCCTGATGATAGCAAACTACAGCCTTTGTACCACCTTAGGTTTCAGGCCCCACGCCACACCACAGGCCCTCCTACAGGCCCACATCAAGTTTTGAGCATCCTTCACCGTAGCATCCACGTGCTCCTTCCAGGTGAGACGCGAGTCCAGGATCTCTTCTAGGTACTTGACCGGCATGGAGCATTGCAAGTTCTTAACAAACAGAGGGGGCTCAAACAACCCCGTCATTTTCCTCTTTCTGGTGAAGGCGACAAGCCCAGTCTTGTCAGGGTTAACCGATAGGCCGAGCCCACCATACCACACTTCAACGTATGCAGGGCCCATTGAATGAGCCCTGATACCGTGTTAGGGAATTTTCGCACTGCTAGAAAACAAAGTTGGGCTCTTTACCCTGATTAATTATCTCTAAATTCGTTGTATTGAGGATCTCATACAGGGACTCCCCTCTGCCATTGCAGTTGCTGCTACCCCACACAGTGTGATGTGCGTTGGAGTCGCACCCCACAATGAAGCATAGGTTTTCATTTTTGCAGTATCGCACAAGTTCCTCCAACTCCCTTGACGGGGGAGGATCCTCAGAGCCATATGGCAGATAAGCAGAGCAAACAACTAGCTGTCTCTCCGCCCCAGCTGCAATGTACTTTATTAGTATTGCCACAAGGTCCCTACAAGAGAATCCCGGCAACCCCCAAACATTCATTTCCTTGCAATGATACTGGCTGTAGGTCTTTCCTTCTCTCCAGCAGAGTAAATGTGTATCCGGGAATATTCAGGCACGTGATGCAGTCCTCACAGTACCACGGTTCCTACACCAGTGCCATGTGTATTCCCCTATTGCCCACTGTTCTGCTAAGAACTCCAGAAACAGCTGTACTGTGTTGCAGGTTGGCCTGAATGAAAGAAATGGTACTCACCATGATGCGTTCAGCCTCCTCGTCCTTATTTCTTCCCCTCCGGCTTAGTACCTGGAAGGGAGAATGTAGCCTGCCCCACACCACTGTAGGGCCTCCATCTCAGCTTCTACAGTATGCTGACAGAGGCTGCGTCGATGCTGAGCACCAGGCGGACCCTCTTGGATTCCTGCCTGCGCTCATAGAGTCTCCATTGTCTGGTGTCCAGACCCTGTTTCGCCCTGCGGAGCTGCAACAAGTACCGCCCCGAATCCTCCACAGGGCCCTGAAACCAGGCCACCACCCTCTTGTAAGTGGGAAGAGCATCCAGGCCCACTAAATTGAGCCTGGAGCTCTCCCCAGTCAAGAGGGTGGGTACCCTATCAGCCAACCAATCGTTGGTCGATTCATCGTGGCAGACCATAATAGCCACCCCTTTCGCCCAGTAGGAATCAACCAGCCTGGGGGTGAATCCCTCTTTAGGGAGATCATCCACAAGCCGGCCGATTGCCTGCTGAATATCCTTAAAGTTGTGTTTGGAGATCTGAATCTCTGGATAATTTTCGCTGACAACGGCCACCCGAATGCCCTCCCGAGAGACCCTGGCATAACTGAGTTACTCAACCTTTTTGGGCCTCTTAGCCTGCCCCTCCACAGGAGTGCCCCCGGCTGACCACTGTCGTTTGCTTGGGCACGGTGGAAGCCCTTCACTCTATAGATTTGCCCAGCTGGACTCCGGATGTGCGGGGCCTCTGCGAGGTTTGTGGCTGGCCGCCAGGAGCAGTCCGAGACCGACCATAGCCAGAGTCCCCCCAAGGAGCCCTCCCGAGCCTAGCATTCCTCGCACGCCTTTTGGCAGCGCCACATTGGTTCTTACTATTGGTTCGGTGGCCAAGAATGCTGACTTGCTCTGCCAGGCACTCCAGGTTTCCCCACTTGCATTACTGGGAGATGGTCGTTCCCCCCCAATCAGGGGAGTCTTTTCCGGTCTTTGCTCAATTTTCCCAATCTGCAGAGCCTCTGTGCAGGACCCTTTGTCTGAGTCCCTGGATCGGAGCGCTCCATGTCCTCTAATTTTACTTTCGTGTGCTCCAGTATGGTCCCACGAGTAATGGGGAAATATGGTCCACCGAGCACTAACCCCATACTTGGTAAGGCTAACAGTTACCCCTGGGAGGTCACCCCATATCCCAGGGGTTGCCATTTCATACAGACTCACCCACTGCCATTCATCCCATAGGCATGGCACTCACACCGTAGGATTGGGGATATTTTTTTTTCAAGGTTTACTCCTTTAGATCTGCTGTGTTCTGCGTGACAGGGTCACCTCTCATAGGATATGGCTCTTCACCATGCACAGACGGTCTTGAGTTTAGAGAGGCTATATAACGCATCTATCACCCCTGGGGAATAGCTGAAGCCCGTCCTGATGGTTACCTATGTCGCCCTACGGTAACAAGGCTGCTCCAGAAGACGGTCAGGCAGACTCCCGTTGACCCCTGTTGGGAGATAAATATATAATGGCTATAATTAGATTAAGTAGTGTGATGTGTTAAAGTTATTCGTTTGATAGATGTGATAGGTTTGTAAAAATTAGTAATTTTATTTTAGGGTGAAATGGCGACTGTAACAGATTTGTATAGCAGCTTAGAGGGATAGAGAGAGTGACAGACAGATAGAGAGAGAAGACCAGTAAGATGCAAGGGGATTGTGCTGGTTGTGATACGGGAACAGGGTTACTTAGGTGAGCCAATAGAAACAAAGTATTTAAAATTTGGACTTTTGATTCTATTACGGAGTGGTGAAATTTAGCGTTTAGCCAATTGGGAGAGTAAGAATATTTGAGGGGGTGGGGGGATTTGAAAATGTTCGAGTTTGAAAACTTAAATTAAGCAAGTAGTCTGTTTTCTACCCGGGATGTGATAAGTTGTGTTTAAATTACACTGAAGTTAATAGAGCATAGATTTTCAACGGCGACTCCATACACACAAACATCTGTAAACTTTAATAATTTGGTGATATAATACAAATAATATTATTTTATGGTGTTTAGTTATTTATGAAAGTACTGTTTTGCTACTTCGAACACTTCGATTCTCTGAGATTAGGATACGCAGATTGACTGATAAGCTGGGTTGGGTTATATGTACATAGGTAGGAGGTCAAGGTACAATGAATTTGTCCCAATATGTGCCATGGAGTCAGACAGGTTGAGTGGAGGTATAGCTCCACTGCTACCTAAAGTTGGCTGTTGGCAGATTTGGGTGGTCAGACTGTCTGCCCTAGCCACTTTACGGCCACAGAAATCGCTCTGGTTTTCATTGAGTTGGAGGCTGGTTGGGCACTGGAGCTGGCCTGGATGTTTTGGAGAAGACATAGTTTTCTTGCTACATCCAAGATTAGAACCCCAGATCTTCCAGCGCATATCCTAATTATTGTACTGAATATGCTGCCCCTTACTAATATGATGGTAATACAAAAGTCCATATTAATAAACTGAGATGGTAGGTTGTGTTTGGATGTTTGATTCGTAACAGGAATTCGTGGAAGTCTTCTCTAAACATGGTGATTTCCTTGAAGTCTGTCAAAGGGAATTTCTTGTAGTGAATCTTGTGTATCATGTTTTCATTGTGGAAGTTAAAAAAAAATAACTGGTTTTAAAGTTTAAGATGTCACATTCACATGTCACTGATGCAGCAGAGAAAGAGTTTGAAGAGGCAATGGCACATCAAGTAATGATGAAGCTGAGTTAAGTTTGTGTCTTTTTGTTGATCGTTGTTCACATTTAACAAATATTTTGGATTTATGGCTTGTCTGGTAATCAGTGTTCGTGAAACAGTTGGACTGTGGTGAATGGATTTTGAGCAGTCCTTATGGTAAATTCTAGGGCACCTAGTATTTTATGTCACATTGCTTGTGAAGTACCGCTGTCACTTTGTTGTAAGTCTGGTTTAAGGTATGTTAAATCCTGACAAAATGTGGGAAGGACCATCATGTTGGAAGTAAGAGCAGGATAGTTGGAGGCAATACTTGCTATCTTTCAGTTCAGAATGCTTCACGTACTTGTCTGTAAAACTGACGTTGTTGTCATTTTATGTGGGTGTGAAATTTGGTTTCTTGTGTCAAGAGAAGAACAAAGATTTGGGTTTGTGAGGGCATGGTGGTTAGGAGAATATTTGATGTGCGAGTTAGGAAGGAATAGAGGGATGCAGAAGATTCTTTATTAAGCTTAATGTCTGTTACTCTTCACCCGATATTGTTAATGTAATCATAGGAAGGAAGATAATACATATGTGACGTGTAGCGTGCTTATAGTAAAGAGGAGGGGAATAGAAAGTTTGCTTAGAAAACCTGAACAGGAAGAACGACTTGGAGGACTTGGGAGGATGATTGAAAAGTGAGTGTTTGAAAGAAATAGGGTGGGAGGATTGGATTGCTTTTGTTAGGCTTATGATAAGAGGGAGTGGAGGGCTCTTCTGTACATTGTAATCTCCAACAAAGTACACAGACAGCTTTGATGGAATATTGATTCAGTGAATATTGTTTTCCCATTTTATATGCATTGTTTTATAATTGTTGTCACCCCTTAGGTTTTCTAAAAGTTGAGGTATTTCTTGACTAGTGGGGAACCTATAAATGTGTGAGGAAAAAGTGTTCTCCATGGAGGTGGTTTGTTCGTTGTGTTTTTAAATTGATTGTGTAGAAAACACAAACAAACAGCTGTTTTGAGTCTTTTTCAGTGTGAAATGCTTATAATAAATGTGTGCTGTTTTATATGATGAGAGGAGGCAAACGTGTTGTGTGGTGGTGTTACAGAACTGCGTTGGTTTTGTGGAAGGTGAAACTGGTGCCTGTAATGAGGCTGGTGTTGAGTGTGATGTGGACGGAACTGGAGAAATCTGTACTGAAGTTGAAGATGCCATAGTTGTAAAGGATGAAATTCCAGAATCTCTAATTTTTTTACCAATCAAGACTGAACAAGAGGTAAGGCTTTGGGGTTTGTGTGAGGTGGTGGCAGCTCATGCTTTCATACCATTTATTCCCCCAAAAATTAAATTGTGAAATTATGCATAACTGTTTCTTGCTTTGTGTTTTGTTTTTGGTGCCATATATCTTTAAAATTTGTATTGAATCCTGAAGGGAAGAGACTTTTTGGAAGTCATAGCCATTAATTTAAAGATAATATTGAAATGTATTTTGAAGAAGTACTTTTGGAATATGTGGACTGCATTTCTTTGGCTCTGTAGGGGGACCAGTGATGGATTGTTCTAAAGACACTGATTAAGCAGAGCGTATTGTACAAGGTGGTTCAAATATGACCGGGACTTGTGCGGCTTGTTTACACACAAATGAGTCCCGGTCATATTTGAACCACCTGGTATAAGTGTGGGTAAATTCCAGCTTGCTGTTTTATAGCAGGAAGTCATGATAAAGAAGAATTTAATTGGAATTTCTGCTCATGTTTACAAGATGTCAGCAACAGTGCTTTGCTTATGAATGCTTTGTTAGTGCCTTTAATGTGTTCTTAGAATAGAAAAGAATAGAATGGAACACAATACATGAAGATTGGGCAGAGTAGTGACCAATTTGAACATAATTTTATTTTGGAACGCTTATGTTCATGCATTTGTTATCGTGCACTTTGAAAAAATTTCATTGTCTTGCTAACAGGTCTTAAGTAACGTGGTTACTAAAATATTGATCCGAGTGCTGAATGTTTTGTGGATGGATTGATATCTGTATTTTACCACAACACTGAATTCCATTCTAAAGTCCTCCTGAAGGATCTGTGAGGCAGTATTTGGGAATTTTCCGCTGGTGAGTTTGGCACATACCCCAGTGTATAACAGCGATGCCCATTGATTCTCTCTTTGAGTTTGTCTTCAACGAGGCTTCACAGCTGTGGGATAAAGTGCCCCTCTATGGTCAGCACTTGGCTACAGATCCCTTCAGTTTTTCTCCTGAGAGTGTTGCTGTAATTTTTCTGCCACCCAGCATGGAGCCAAAGCATTGCTATAGTGTTTCTCCAAACCCATGCCATTTGGCAACATGTGTTATGTCATGTGAGGTGCTATCAGAAGCTTCCTCAATATCTATGAAAGCACAAGTGTAACTTCCTGTTTTACACTGCTTCCTGTATATGTGTAAACACCTGGCCGTCTGCAGTTTGTGTGTACGTCCCTGGTTTCTAGGCAGATTGTTATAGATGTAGGGGTCGTTCCCCTGTGTTTCAACCCTTACGTTCCTGGTCACGAATTTTTGCATCATTTTCTACATGAAGGACGGTAGACTATTAGGACAATATCCTTTTGCGTGAGTATATTAGACTTTTCCAGTTGCAGGTATAACTAACATCTTCACTTGCCTCCAGGCTCTGGCTGTAAGTCCCATTTCTAGGCAGGCTTTAGTATGCCCATACTTTGATATCATGCAACAGTTTTTGACACACTTAGAATGTCATGTTTAATTTTTTCCATAATAACAGTTTAGGTTTTCAATGTGTACAGCCTCCAAAACCCATTTGGGCTCTTCATTTCAAGTGTCTAGCGATGAAAGTAACTCGCAACTCAGGGTGAAGTGACATACTGAAGTTGTTTTCAAATCGTGTATGCTACAACACCCAGGAAATGCCTAAATTTCATGTAATGAACTTCCTTTATGTCACTGTTGACACCTAGTTTTTTGAAATGGCCTGAAGGATTTTGGAAAATTTGTGGAACCCCGTCCATATTATGTAATGTAAATCATCCATTCACAAGAAACTGTGAAATCAACATACAGTCTCTTATGTTGCGTGTTGATTAATTGCTGTGCTCAGAATTTTTGAAAACCTTTAACTTTCATTGATAGTTGAATATTCCAGAATTCATTTCATGTAGCACTTTTCAATAAGTGTTACCTAAATGTAAAAGCAGGTGTTTTTTAAAGAAGAGATTATGCAAAAAGAATTGTCTTCTAATACTGTGTTGTATTTATCACATTCCTTCGTACGCAATTGATTGTTTATTTAATGTATACAATGCTATAAAAATAGTTGTTATTTCTATCTGTCAGAATATATCCTTATGTTTAAACTTTGTGTTTTTACCAGGACACTGTGAATGAACAACTTAACGTACGCAATGATGAATGCAGCTATTTACATGATATGTGTAGGGGTGACCGTACATATTCATGTGAATTGTGTAATAAGACTGTTAGTCGAAAGAGAAATCTGATACCACATCAACGCATACATTTGGGTGAGCGTCCTTATATATGTGATGTGTGTAAGAAGGCATACATTCAACAGAGCCACCTGATAAGACATCAACTCACACACAGTGGTGAGCGCCCTTATAAGTGTGAGTTGTGCAATAAAGCATTCAGTGAAAAGAGCCTGCAGATAACACATCAACGCCTTCATAGTAATGAGGGTCTTTTTACCTGTGATGTGTGTAATAAGGTATACATTCAAAAGAATAGTTTGACAAAACATCAACGCACACATACTGGTGAGCGCCTTTATAGTTGTGATATTTGTCGTAAGCCATTCTGTGATAAGAGCCATCTCATACGACATCAACGAATACATACTGGTGAGCGCCCTTTTATTTGTGATGTGTGTAATAGGGCATACAGCCAGCTGTATAGCCTCACAAAACATCTACGCATGCATAGTGGTGAGCGCCCTTATATATGTCATGTGTGTAGTAAGGCATTCAGTCAAAAGAGCAGTCTGACAAGACATCAACACATCCATACTGGTGAGCGCCCTTATATCTTTAATGTTTGTGATAAGGCATTCAGTGAACAGAGCAAGCTCAGGAGACATCAACGCATACATACTGGTGAGCACCCTTATAAGTTTTATGTGTGTAATAAGGTATTCATTCAAAAGAGCATTCTATCAACACATCAACGCATACATACTGGTGAAAGCCCTTATATTTGAGATATGTGTGGAATGGCATTCAGGCTACAGAGCCACCTTTTAACACATCAATCCATGCATCGTGGTTAGAAGCCTTATACCTGTGATGTGTGTAATAAGGCATTGAGGCTTAAGGGTCTTCCGGCAACACGTCTGCTATGCATAGTGTTGAATGTGTATATGACTGACTGGTTTTGTTAGGCAGTCAGTGAACAAGGTAGCCTGATATAATGTCAACACATTCATTGTTGTGATTCTGCATATTCCGGACACGTGTGTAATTGTGGAAGTGTGTGTGTGTGTGTGTTGTGTGTGTGCGCGCGCTCGCTCGCATTCAAATTATTAGGAAGCATATACATCAAGGGATTTGGCAGAAATAGGTCAAAAAATCTTTTAGACAAATTGAGTGGGTAAGATTACTTATCAAGAACTTTCTAATTTTCATTTACCTTTACTCTTTATGACTTAGAGGATATGAAGATGAACTATATAATGATAGTATTATTAACCTCAAATAAAAGAGGCCATCTTGCCATTGATTTCAACAAGATGGGCTCTGGTCGGTACTGACTGTGTGAAGTTAACAGTTGAAAATTAACACAAAACTTTCTTAGCTGCCATTAATTAAGTTTATTGGTTTATAAAAATCAGTAGATATTCGTGTGATGTGGTGAGTGTGCAGACTAAAATTACACCATACAGATGGCCATTCAATCCTTTGATATTGGGGAAAGGATAAAATATTAGGAGATGGCAGTGACAAATTGAGAGAGCATGTGTGGAGAAATGTAAGAGGAGATTAATTTCAGGAAATGCCTGCTGCCATTCATTGCTGAATCATTGTCTTTGTAATTACTGCCATAATATACAGAAGTGTTACTGTGCCTGCTCAGCCACAAGGGGAAAAGTACATTTATATCAGTTTATTGCATGCTGCATGTTTTGGCATTTGTGGAAAACCATCGTAAGGGAATTGAAAAATACATTATGATATTTTCAATATGGCGCTCTAGGATGATTATTTGCTTTTCACAACAGCCAAAACATGCAAAAACAAAAAACTGATACGTGTGGTTGTGATTGATCATCATACTACGTATATCACAATGGGATGTCATTCCTAAAGATACTGTGCCTGTTGTTGTATATCGGTGGGAAACATGGCTGATCATATTTAGGGAAGAACGTAGGCTGAGGATATTTGAGAATAGGTTGTTGAGGGTGATATCTGGGTCTAAGAGGGAGTTTTGGGAGACTGAAGAGAACTGCATATTGAGTAGCTTCCTCACCCAATATTACTTGGGTGATGAAATGAAGATGAGGTGGTTGGGGCACATATGAATGACCACATTAAAGGACACCTATGACATGTAATAAGTAATGTGGGTGAGTTCACAGTGTTGTCACAGTCACAGTGTAGTGGTTCTTTTACTGTATTTGTTCTTGTATTTGTCATGTTTTTATATTGTCAGGTGTTTGGAAAGGTTACATCTTTTGTTTATCCATTAACATTGTGTAGAAGGACATTGAAATAGTTTGGCTGTGGCTGGCTCAAGTTCACAATTATGATGATTTTCTGTTGAAAGTGTTTATTATTGACCGTGGTAACTGCAACATGTATTCAGATGTAGAAAAATTGTAGAACTTGTAAATACAATCGCTCACACACTGAAATAATT
>Ga0123357_10008741_pt1 | contig 12695 bp, 15 predicted proteins | sample TergutEmb28metaG_FD_89873 | JGI IMG/M metagenome (GOLD analysis project Ga0123357, IMG submission 89873) | Embiratermes neotenicus P4 segment gut microbial communities from Petit-Saut dam, French Guiana - Emb289 P4 | ecosystem: Host-associated > Arthropoda: Insects > Digestive system > Gut ... | reverse complement strand
GTGTATATCGTTATGCAGGTACAGTATATTGTGTATATCGGTCTGCAGGTACAATACATTGTGTATATCGGTATGCAGGTACACTAAATTTTGTATATCGGTATGCAGGTACAGTACGTTGTGTATATTGGTACGCAGGTACAGTACATTGTGTATTTCGGATGGCAGGTACAGTACATTGTGTATATCGTTATGCAGGTACAGTATATTCTGTATATAGGTCTGCAGGTTCAATACATTGTGTATATCGGTATGCAGGTACAGTATATTGTGTATATCGTTATGCAGGTACAGTATATTGTGTATATCGGTCTGCAGGTACAATACATTGTGTATATCGGTATGCAGGTACAGTATATTGTGTATATCGGTATGCAGGTACAGTACATTTTTTATATCGGTATGCAGGTACAGTATATAATGTATATCGGTCTGCAGGAACAGTAAATTTTTATATAAGTCTGCAGGTACATTATATCGTGTATATAGGTCTGCAAGTACAGGAAATTGCGTATATGGGTCTGCAGTTACAGTACATAGTGTATTTCGGTCTGCAGGTACATTGTATTGTGTATAGCGGGCTTCAGGTAAAGTGTACTTTGTATATGGTCCTGCAGGTACAATAAATTGTGCACATGGGTCTCCAGGTACAGTATATTGGGTACTTCGATCTGCAGGTGAGTAGATTATGTATATGGGTCTGTAGGTACAATGAATTATGTATATCTTTCTGCAAATAAGTACATTATGTATATTGGTCTGAAGGTACAGTATATTGTGAATATCGGTCTGCAGGTACAGAATATTGTGTATGAGTCTGCAGGTACAGTATATTATTTATGTAGTTCTGCAAGTACAGTAAATTATTTATTTAGGACTGCAGGAACAGTATATTGTGTATATCGTTCTGCAGGTACAGTGCTTTATATATATCGGTCTGCAGGTACAATATATTGTGTAAATCGTTCTGCAACTAGAGTAAATTGTGTATATCCATCTGCAGGTACAGTACGTTGATATATCGGTCTGCAGGTACAGTATATTTTGTATATGGTTCTGCAGGTACAGTAAATTATTTATATCGGTCTGCAGATTCATTACATTTTGTATATTGTTCTGCAGGTACAGCACATATTTTATATCGGTTTTCAGGGATATTATATTGTATAAATTGGTCTGCATTACGGTATATTGTGTATATCGGTCTGCAGGCAGGGAACGTTGTATATATCGGGCTGCATGTAACGTACTTAGTGTATATCGGTCTGCATGTACAGTACATTATGTATATCGGTCTGCATGTACAGTACATTATGTATATCGGTCTGCAGGTACAGTAAATCTTGTGTATCACTCTCCAGGCAAATTATATTGTTCATATCGTTCTGCAGGTACAATAAAATTTGTATATCGTTCTGCATGTACAATAATTTGTGAATATCGTTCTACAGGTATATTAGATTATGTATATGTTTCTGCACGTACAGTAAACTGTGAATATCGGTCTGCATGTACATTATATTTTGTATATAATTCTGCAGGTACAGTAAAGTTTGAATATGTGTCTGCAGGTACAGTATATTTTGTATAAAATTCTGCAGCTACCTTACATTATATACGTCGGTCTGCAGGTACATTACATTGTGTATATCGGTCTGCAGGTACAACATATTTTTTATACAGTTCTGCAGGTACAGTACGTTGTGTATATTTTTCTGCAATTACAGTAAAGTATGTATATTTTTCTGCCGCTATAGTACATTTTGTATATCGTTCTGCAGGTACTTTAAACTGCGTATATTTTTCTCCAGGAACATTATATTGGGTATATCGATCTGCAGGTACATTATATTGTGTATATGTTTTTACAGGTTCAGTACATTGTGTATATTTTTCTGCAGGTACATTAGAATTTGTATTCGGTGTCTAGGAACAGTACATTTTGTATATCATTCTGCAGGTACAGTATAATTTTAATATAGGTCTGCAGGTACAGTACATTGTTTTTATCGGTCTGCAGGTGCAGTATATGCTGTATATCGGTCTGCAGGTACAGCACATTTTTATATCTATCTACAGGAATATTTCATTGCGTAAATTTGTCTGCAGTTACAGAAGAGTGTGTATATCTGTCTGCAGTAATTTACATTGTGTATATCGGTGTCCAGGTACATTGTGTATATCAGTCTGCAGTACAGTACATTGTTTATAACGGTCTGCAATACAGTACGTTGTGTGTATCCTTCTGCAGTACAATACATATTCTATATCGGTCTGCATATACAGTACTTAATATATATATATATATATATATATATATATATATCGGTCTGTAGGTAGAGTGGATTATGTATGTATATCTGCATTAGCTTACATAGTGTATATTGTTCTGCAGATACATTAAATTGTTTATATCGTTCTGCATTTACAGTACATTATGTACATTGTTCTGCAGAACATCACATTGTGTATATCGGTCTGCAAGTACAGTAAATTGTGCATAATTTTCGGCAAAAACTTTACTTTATATATTTCAGTCTACAGGTTCATTACATTGTGTATATCGTTCTGCAGATTCAGTATATTATTTATATCGGTCCGCAGGTACCGTATATTGTGTATATTATTCTGCAGTAGATTACATTTTGTATATCGGTCTGCAGGTACACAATTTTTTTAAATATCAGTCTGCAGGTTCAATATAATATTTATATCGTTCTGTAGGTGCAGAAGATTGTGAATATATTTCTGCAGGTACAGTATATTATGTGTATCGTTCTGCAGGTTCAGTACATGGTGTAAATCGGTCTGCAGGAAAATTAGGTTTTGTATATCGGTCTGCAGGTATGGTAAATTATTTATATCATTCTGCAGGTAGAGTTCATTGTGTATATTTTTAAGCAGGTACATGAAATTTTTTATATCGCTTTGCAGGGACATTGTGTATATTGGCCTGCAGTACAATACATTGTGTATATTGTTCTGCAGGGTCATTATATTTTGTACATCGTTCCGGAGTGTAAGTATATTATTTATATCGGTCTGCATGTTCCGTACATTGTGTATATTATTCTGCAATACAGTACATTTTGTATATCGGTCTGCAGGTAAAGTAAATTTCAAATATCGGTCTGCAGGTTCTATATATTGTGAATATAAGTCTGCAGGTACAGTAATTTATGTATATCTGTCTTCAGATGTAGAACATAGTGTATATCGGTCTGCAGGTTCAGAATACTGTGTGTATTGGTCTGCAGGTACAGTATGGTGGGTATATCGGCTTGCAGGTACAGTATATTGTCTATATGTGTCTGCAGGTACAATAGATTGTGTATATTGATTTGAAGGTGTGGTTTATTATTTATATCAGTCTGCATGTTCAGTAAATTGTGTATTTTGTTCTGCAAAAACAGTAAATTTTTATATTGTTTTGCAGGGTCATTTTATTTTTGATATTGCTCTGCAGTACATAACATTGTGTATATCGGTCTGCAGGTACATTACATTTTGTTTATCGGTCTGCAGGTAACGTACGTTTTGTATTTCGTTCTGCAGGTACAATAGATTATGTATATCGGTTTGCAGGTACATTACATTTAGTATATGGGACTGTAGGAATATTATATGGTGTATATCATTCTGCAGGTATAAAAAAATGTGTATATCGGTCTGCATGTACATTAAATTGTGTATAACTTTCTGCATGTGCATTAAATATATTTTATATAGATTTGGAAGAACATTTCATTGTGTATATTGGTCTGCAGTACAGTATACTTTGTATTTTGTTCTGCAGGTACAAACACTGTCTATATCGGTCTACAGTAGAGTACATTGTGTATATGGTTCTGCAGTTCATTACATTGTGTATATCAGTCTGCAGTACAATAAATATTTTATATCGGCCTGCAAATAGAGTACATAATTTATATCTGTCTGCAGGTAGAGTACATTATTTATATCGGTCTGCTGTAAAATACATTGTGTATTTCAGTCTGCAAGAAAATAAATTTTTTTATATCGTTCTGCAGGTAGATTAAATTATGTATAACAATCTGCATTACATAACATTGTGTATATCGTTCGGCAGGTACAGTAAAATGTGTATATTTTTCGGCATATATAATATATTGTTTATATCGTTCAGTAGGTACATTAAATTGGGTATATCTTTCTGAAGAGGGAATATATTTTGTATATCGTTCTGCAGGTACCGCACATTATGTTTATCGGTCTCCAGTACAATACATCGTCTATATCAGTCAGCAGGTAAATAGATTTTGTATATCAGTACCTTGTGTAATTTTGTCTGCAGGTATATTATTTGTGTATATTGGAGTGAAGGTTCAGTACAATGTTATATTGTTCCGCAGGTACAGTACATTGTGAATATTGTTCTTCAGGTTCATTAAATTGTGTATATTTCTCTGCAGGTACATTATATTTTGTATATCTGTCTGCAGGTACAGTACATTATGTAAATTGGCCTTCAGGTGCAGTAAATTGTCTATATCGGTCTGCAGGTACACTATATTGTATATATTGGTTTGAAGGGGATTACGTTTTTTATATTGCTATGCAGTACATTTCGTTGTGTATATCGGTCTGCAGGTACTCTACATTGTGTATATGAGTCTGCAGGTGACGTATATAATTTATATCAGTCTGCAGGTGCAATAGATTGTGTATACCTGTCTGCAGGTTCAATACACTATGTATATCGGTCTCCAGATACAGTACATTTTTTATATCGTTCTGCACGTACAGTTCATTATGTATTTCAGTCTGCAGGTACAATATTTTATGTATATCTGTCTGCAGGTACAGTAAATAATGTATATCATTCTTCAGGTGTAGTATAATTTTTATGTCTGCAGGCCCATTATATTGTGTGAATCGATTTGTAGGAACATTAAATTATTTAAATTTTCTCTAGTACAATACATTGTGTATATAATTCTGCAGGTACGGTAAATTGTATATATCGTTCTGCAAGTACATTATGTATATCGTTCTGCAGATACAGTGCATAATCTATATCGGTCTCCATGGACATTAAATTGTGTACACTGTTCTGCAGGTACGGTACATCGTGCATATCATTCTCCAAGTTATGTGCAGTTTGGCAAGCCACAAAAATCGGCTACATGGATCGTCTCATCAGAGAAGCCATCGGAATAGAGACGCATCCAAATAACATGAAAAGAGATTGTGGCTTCAGTCTCAGCAAATCATGGAAGCCACTGCTTCATAAACTCAAAGAGAGGATACAGCCATCCAACACACAACAGTAATCCCACCTGCACACGCACTTATATACACCCTCCCCCCTCCACTACCTGCTGGACTTCTAACCGCCACGCACGGGCACAACACTTCCTATTGGCTCTGCCACATTCCACGCTCCAACCCAAAACAGGTATAAATATCACGCACAATCCTATCACTGACATACTTAATTCACCTGCCTATGAAGATGGAACTGATAGTGAGTTCCGAAACGTCGGCAATTAGAACTCAGACGCCGGAGAATTACCCAAAAAGGAACAAATTACATTTAGAACACGACGAAAGCTTAAAAACAAGAATTTCTGTATATCGTTCTCCAGGTACATTTCATTCTGTATATTTTTTTGCAGATACAATTTATTCGGAATTTATTCGGTATATCATTCTGCAGTTTCTCTAAATGTTATATATTAGTCTGCAGGTACTTTATATTATGTATATCGGTCTGCAGGTTCAGCAAATTTGTGTAAATCTCTCTGTAGGTACATTATATTTTGTATTTCGGTCTGCAAGTAGAGTAAATTTTCTATATTATTCTGCAGGTATAGTATATTGTGTATATCGGTCTGCAGAACAGTGCATTGTGTATATAGGACTGTAGTACTGTACAATGTGTATATCGGTCTGCAGGTATAATATAATGTGTATATCGATCTGCAGGTGCATTATATTATGTATATTGTTCTGGATTTACAGTACATTGTGTATATCGGTCTGCAGGTACATTGCATTGTCTGTATTAGTCTCCAGGTACAATACGTTTTGTATATCGTTCTGCAGATACAATAAATTATTCATATACGTCTGAAAATATATTAAATTGTGTATATCGGTCTGCAGGTGTAGTATATTTTTATATTGCTCTGCTGGTACAGTACATTGTGCATATCGTTCTGCAGGTCTATTACATTGTGTATACCGTTCTGCAGGTACAGTAAATTATGTATATCGGTATGCAGGTACAGAATATTTTGTATATCAGTCTGCAGTACGGTACATTGGGTATATCGGTCTGCAATACGGTACATATTTTATATCGATCTGCATATACAGTACGTAATGTATATCGTTCTGCAGGTAGATTAGATTTTATATATATATATATATGTATATATCTGCAATATTTCAAATTGTGTATTTCGGTCTGCAGATACAATAAATGGTGTATATCGGTCTGCATGTACAATACATTATGTAAATCGGTCTGCAAGTACCGTAAATTTTGTGTAAATTTCGTCATATTCTGTATTATATATATTGGTCTGCCGGTACTTTACATTTTGCATATCGGTCTGCAGGGACAGCACATTATTTATATCGATCTGCAGGTACCGTGCATTGTGTATTATATTCTGCAGTACAGAACATTTTGTATATCAGTATGCATTTACATTATATTTTGTATTCCGATCTGCAGGTACAATACATTATTTATATCGGTATGCAGGTTCAGTACATGGTTTATATTGTTCTGCAGGTACAGTATATGGTTTATATCGGTTTTAGGGACATTATATGGTGTATATTGTTCTGCAATACAATACATTGTGTATATCGTTCTGGATGTACCATACATTGTGTATATTAGTCTGCAGTTACATTGTATTATATATATATATCGTTCTGCAATTTCAGTATATTGTTTTTATCTTCAGGTTCATTATATTGTTTATATCGGTCTGCAGGTTCAGTAAAATTTTTATCGGTCTGCAGGTACAATATATGGTTTATAAGGTTCTGCAGGTGCAGTAAATTATTTATATCGGTTTGCAAGGACATTACATTTTGTATATTGTTCTGCAGTACAATACATTTAGTTTATCGGTCTACAGCACAGTATTTTGTAGATATCGATCTGCAGATAAATTACATTTTGTATATCGGTCTGCAGGTACCGTAGGTTATGCATATCCATCTGCAGGTACAGTAATTTGTGTATATCGGTCTGCAGGTACAATATATTTTGTATATCGTTCTTCAGGTTCAACACAATGTGTATATCGTTCTGCAGGTACACTACATTTTGTACTTCGTTATGCAGTTGCAGCATATTATGTATATCGCTCTACAGGTACGGTAAATTTTGTATATCTGTCTGCAAGTACATTATACTTTGTATATAGTTCTGCAGGTACAGTAAATTGTTTATATGGTTCTGCAGGTACAGTGTATTGTGTATATCGGTTTTCAGGTAGGTTACATTGTTGTATATCGGCTTGCAGTTACAGTATATTTTGTATTTCGGCTCCCAGTTACAGTATACTGTGTTTATATTTCTGCAGGTACAGTACATTGTGCATATCGGTTTCCGGGTACAGTATATTGTGAATATAGTTATGCAGATACCATACATTATGTGTATCGTTCAGTAGGTACAATATATTGTGTATATCGTTCTGCAGGTTCATTACATTGTGTATATAGTTCTTCAGGTACATTATATAATTTACATCGGTCTTCAGGTACAGTATATTGTGTTTGTCGGGCTGCATGTACATCATATTTTACATATGGGTCTGCAGGAACAATATATTTTTTATATCGGTCGGTAAAATTATATATTATTTAAATCTTCCTGCAGGTACATTACTTTGTGTATATCGGTCTGCAGTTTCAGTAAATTATGTATATCGATCTGCAGGTACAGAACATTGTGTATATCGTTCTGCAGGTACATTAAATTGTGTATATCAGTCTCCAGATACAATATATTGTGTATATCGTTCTGCAGGTACAATACTTTATGTAAATCGATCTGCAGGTGCATTAAATTGTGTATATCAGTCTGCAAGTACAGTAAATTATGTATAACGTTCTGCAGGTGCAGCACATTTTATGTATATTTCTGCAGGTACTTTATATTGTTTTTTAATCGATTTGGAGGGTTATTTCTTTGTTTATATTGATCTGCATTACAATATATTTTGGTATTGTTCTGCAGGTACAGTACATTGTGTATATCTGTCTGCAGTACAGTACATTTTGTATATCGGTCTGCAGTACTGTACATCGTGTTTAACGTTCTGCAGTACAGTACATATTTTATATCGGTCTGCATTTAGAGTACATAATTTATATCATTCTGCAATTATTGTACATTATGTATAACGGTCTGCAGTACAACATATTGTTTATTTCGTTTTGCATGTACAGTAAATTGTGTATATCATTCTGCAGGTAGATTACATTATATCTATCTTTCTGTAATACATTATACTGTGTATATCGCTCAGCTGGTACATTGCATTGTGTATATCGGTCTGCAGGGAGAGTGAATTTTTTATATAGTTCTGCAGGTACCATACATTATATATATCGTTCTGCAGTACAGTATATTGTGTAAATCGATCTGCTGGTTCTATATATTTTGTACATCGGTCTGCAGGTACAATATTTTGTGTATATCGTTCTGCAATTGCAGTAAATTATGTATATCAGTCTGCAGTTTCGGTACATATTGTATGTCGGTCTGCAGGTATAATAAATTGTGTATATCAGTCTGCAGGTAATGTATATTTTGCATATTTTTCTGCAGGTACAGTACATTTTTATATCGTTCTGCAGGTTCAGTACATTTTGTATTTCTGTCTGCAGGTACAATACATTGTGTGTATCTTTCTGCAGGTACATTACATTATGTGTATCGGACTGCAGGCACAATACATTGTGTAAATCTGTCTGCAGTTTCATTACATTGTTTATATTGGTTTGCAGGGACATTACATTTTATATAATGTTCTGCAGTACAATACATTGTGTATATCGATCTGCGGGTACAGTAATTATTGTATATCCTTCTGTAAATGTAGTACATTATGTGTGTAAGTCTGCAGGTACAATACATTGTGTATTTCGATTTGGAGGGAGATTACATTGTGTATATTTTTTTGTAGTACAATACATTGTGTATATCGGTCTTCAGTTACAGTACATTATGTATATCGGTCTGCAGGTATAATACATTGTATATATCATTCTGCAGGTACAGTATATTGTGTATATCGTTCTGTAGTTTCAGTACATTATTTATGTCGTTCTGCAGTTATATTATAATGTATATATCGGTCTGCAGGTTCAGTATATTTTATATATCGGTCTGCATGTACAGTGTACTATGTAAATCGTTCTGCATGTTCATTACTTTGTGTATATCTGTCTGCAGGTACAATGCATTGATTATTTCGTTCTGCAGGTACAGATGTTTTTTATATCATTCTTCAGGTACAGTACAGTACATTGTGTATATCTTTCTGCATTTACAATATATTGTGTATATTGTTCTGCATGTACATTATATTTTTTATATTATTATGCATGTTCATTACATCGTGTATATTGGTCTGCAAATAAAGTGTCCATTGTTTTGTCCAATATTAATTAAAGTTGTATTTTCTCGATAGAAATTCTTAAATTGTTATCAACTATCATGTAAATCCGTCCAGTGGGAGCCGTGAAAATCCGTCCATTGGCAGCCCAGTTGTTCCTTTCGGGCGGACGGACAAACATGACGAAACTATTAGTTGCTTTTAGCAGTTTTGCCAACGCGCCATAAACTGTCTCCAATCAGTGGCTTACCCAGAAATTTGTTCGGGGGTGTTCAACAAATTCAGTTAAGGACAGAAGACAGAGAGAACGGCGATCTGGAGGCGGCAGCCCCTTTAGTCAGGGGTTCTCAGTGCAGCTGTTATTTGGTACAAGAAGTTTCTTTTCATACAGTAAAATTTTCATAATTTTTGCTACTTTAAGGCTATTTATGATGACAACCAATTTATTTTTCATTACTAATCTAAAAAAATTGCAAACCGACGGCCGTTTTAGAATTTTACTGCCTTTTTTTCCGAACATCTTGGTGTGTCGGCCTCCTAAATTCAGCAACTTTTAACAGTTTTCACAATCGGCTTGAATATGGCACGATTTTGGAGGGCCTTCCGAATTTCGGAGGTAGGGGTTTGAACCCCCCTAACGCCCCCTCGGTAAGCCACTATCTCCAATATCTCCACCCGATCTCCCGCTGCAGTCCATTCCATACCACTATCGTAACTTCCACCAGTTATTATCGCCTCTCCACAAAGCTGTACATTACCACCACTGCCCTGTTGTCTCTTGCTAACACGTAACAAATAGCCGTGTTGATGGCCACTGCCAGCTACCCTGCAATATGCACGAACAACTCAGGATCTGCCGTCAGCAAGTTTAGAAAGCGGAAATAACTGCCACAGCGTGGACAGGCAAGTGCTGTGTCCATGTAGTTCTGTTGACTGAGTGCGAGTTGAGTTACATCAAGTGTGTCAGCGACGGTTACAGAATGCAGCCCTCTGGATGTGACACCGTGCAGTTGGATAGAGAGCGGTAGAGAGTAAGAGCATTTCTGCCAGACATCATGAAATCGTGTCCCATGAGGCAGGATTTATCACGTTCCTTACAGACAACTTTGACACTTCGTCTCATTTAACTCTTTACCAAGAGAGACAATGACATGTAGAGTAACTTTGAGGCGCGTTCAGGCAACCACTGTTGTAGTGGAAAAGAAGTAATACGTATTCTGAGTATGTTTGTTGCCTTCAGTATTATTCGGGTGATAAAATCCGAGAAGAATTAGATGGGCGGGGTATGTAGGACGCATGGGGGACAACAAAGGTTTACACAGGGTTTTGTTGGAGAAACCTGAGGGTACGAAACCGATTGGGAGACCCAGGCGTAGATGGGAGGAAATTATTAAGATGGATCTTCAGGAAGTGGGATCGAGCTGGCTCAGGATATGGACAGGGGGCGGGCACTTGAAAATGCGATAATGAACTTCCGGGTTCCATAAAATGCGGAGAATTTCTTGACTAGCTGAGAACCGGTTAGCTTCTCAAGAAGGACTGTGCTGTATGGAGTAAGTAAGTAAGTGTCTGTACCCTTAGTTGTCAATCATGCACTGCACATACCCCATATTTTTACCTGTGACCCGTTCGGCTCCACAATATTTTCCAAATTATTTCGTTTCCACACGCTTTTCGGAAAATAATTGTGGAACACAAAATGTGTGTCTTCATTTTCTGTACAAATTGGGTGAAACATTTCTCATTATCAGAAGAAATGAGCAAGAAATTATTATAGTTGTATATCGGTCCTCATGTAAAGTGCCGATATGTGTATAAAAACCAGTTAAGGTTGTAGAGGGAAATAATCGCTGTTGGTTCTCAAATCCACACAAAACAAATAAATACACTGTGTAGGCAGAACGTAGAATTGTTGAATTTTAAACAGGCGGTACGTATAGTGACCACTGGACTTTAAAGTGTGAAATCTCTGTAATAAAAACCAGCCAGTTAATGTTGTATAGGGAGAAATCGCTATTTGTTCTCAAATCCACACAAAACACATAAATACACTTGTTGGGCAGAACGTAGAATTGTTTAATGTTAAACTGGTGGTACCTATAGTGACTACTGGGCTTTAAAGTGTCAAATCTCTGTTATAAAATCCAGCCAGTTAATGATGTATAGGGAAATAATCGCTGTTTGTTCTCAAATCCACTAAAACATAAAAATACACTGTATGGGCAGAACGTAGAATTGTTGAATGTTAAACTGGTGGTACATATAGTGACCACTGGGCTATAAATGTTCAAATCTCTGTTATAAAAACCCGCCATTTAATGTTGTATAGGGAAATAATCGCTGTTTGTTCTCAAATCCACTCAAAACACATAAATACACTGTGTGGGAAGAACGTAGAATTGTTGAATGTTAAACTGGTGGTACCTATAGTGACCACTGGGCTTAAAATGTCAAATCTCTCTTATAAAACCCAGCCAGTTAATGATGTATAGGGTAATAATCGCTGTTTGTTCTCAAATCCAAACATAACATATAAGTACACTGTGTGGGCAGAACGTAGAATTGTTGAAAGTTAAACTGGTGGTACATATGGTGACCACTTTTTTTAAATGTTCAAATCTCTGTTATAAAAACCAGCCATTTAAAGTTGTGTAGGGAAATAGTCGCTGCTTGTTCTCAAATCCACACAAAACACATAATTACACTGCGTGGGCAGAACGGAGAATAGTTTAATGTTAAGCTGGCGTTATATATAGTGACCACTGGGCTGTAAAGGGTTAAATCTCTGTTATAAAAACAGGTCATTTAATGTTGTATAGGGAAATACAAGCTCTTCGTTCTCAGATCCTATCAACACGCACGGTTGCATATTGTTAAATTTTTGGGATGTTAACCCTGGCGGTTCATATACTTGCCACTGTGCAGTAGACCGCTTTCACGGCTGATACTGCAGTTAGCTGCCCACACCCTTATAACTGTTTATCAATACGCCCTACCCTAATATTTCCTGTGAATTGTTGAAGCCCCACACGTTTCCTGTGCAGTGTTGAAGCCCCACACGTTTCCTGTGCAGTGTTGAAG
>Ga0123357_10008740_pt1 | contig 12695 bp, 15 predicted proteins | sample TergutEmb28metaG_FD_89873 | JGI IMG/M metagenome (GOLD analysis project Ga0123357, IMG submission 89873) | Embiratermes neotenicus P4 segment gut microbial communities from Petit-Saut dam, French Guiana - Emb289 P4 | ecosystem: Host-associated > Arthropoda: Insects > Digestive system > Gut ... | reverse complement strand
GGGGGGGGGGGCCCACAACTAGTGTCACTTCAAGGGCCTGAAATTTTGTATTGCGAATATACGTAGGAAAAAAATGCAACTTTTGTTGATGGAATATTTTTGTAAAATGTAAAATTACGAGTTGCCAGCCGTGGAAAGTTTTCTTCAGCTTTCGGTTTGGTGATGCTCGGTGTATTGAGCCACGCAATCTAGGCTGTGAAATTTGGTATGGAGCTATTGCATGAATATACTGAAACACTGAGTGTGAAGCGTAGTCTGAGTCAGCAACGACAAACATGGCGACGATGAGAACGCAGATGTTAAATGCAACTGATATAACGCATACAGAAACTGTAATCTGCAATACTTTTCAAATCAGTTGATACTAAAAAACATGTAGGACTACAAATGTGTGTAGTGGCAAAGCAGGCTTTAAGGAGAATGTAAGGTACATTTGTGCCAGAACAAGCCGTGAAATGATAAGGGGTGCAGATATACACCACTTGCACGCAGTGCTAACGTCGACCTTAGAGTCGACTGGTCACCGTCACGTCCCGGTCTGCTGACCCCCGGGAAAACAGCACCCAGTAACAAATAGTAGGCTGACCGGGCCTTGACGCTTTGGAAAAGAAAACTCCCTGCCGGGAATCGAACCAGGATTCAAAGGTCTTAATAGCCATTGTACCGACTAATGTGCTGTCTTTAGGAAGGAAAGTAGGCGTATGCGTTTCCGTGTGTTTTCCTCCCGTTGTAGACTGTTGTTGAACCAGTTGATCGATTTTTGCGAAACATGGTGCGAAAGTAGGCGTATAAGATGACCATGTTTCTGTGTTTTCCTCTCATTTTGGACTGTTGAACCATCTGATCGATTTTTTGCGAAACCTGGCGTGAAGGTCGGAGCGTGCGATCATCATGATCTCTGTGTTTTCCACCCGTTGTGAACTGTTGAACCAGTGGATCGATTTTCGCAAAATTGAGTATGAGAGTAACTGAAGAATAAGAACCATCTAGATTCTACTTATTGTTTTATTATACTCATGATAGGCTCAACATGTTTCGGGCACTATTATGCCCATCATCAGGAGCTCACGACTATAGTGCTGTTTACCACATGGGCCATCCGGTTCTTGGGTTACTGTTGCTGCCTGCACCTAACTTCCAACCAACAGCAACCCAAGAACCGGACGGCCCATGTGGTAATCAGCACTATAGTCGTGTGCTCATGATGATGGGCATAATAGTGCCCGAAACATGTTGAGCCTATCTTAAGTATAATAAAACAGTAAGTAGCATCTAGTTGGTTCTTATTCGTCAGTTATCACAACGATGCACAGTCCAATACACATCAAATTAGAATATGAGAGTGTTACCATTGGAGGACAGCCTAGCCCCTTAGATTTCAGATTATGGCGCCAGAAAACCGTAGAAGAGTTTAACTGCCTGATAATTCATCATCATCATCATCATCATCACTTGTTGACCCGGTCATGTCGGACACGTTTAGAAATCTCTTTAATGGTCTCCCCCGGTTACTTCTGCCTGTTGGTCTGTAGTTTTTTAATATTCATTGTAACCTGTTACTTGGCATTCTGTTTATATGTTCGGTATTCCTGTATTTTGTCCATACTGGGGTTATGTTTAGTTATTTTGCAATCTCGGTGTTTGTTTTATAATCTGTCCAAATGTTTCGTGCTGTTTTTCTCATATATTTCATCTCTGCCGCTGGCTGTTATACTTCGTGCGTCTCATGCTTTAATGGCCCAGTGCTGTATAAATGTGTTAGTGATTTCATTATTCGCGCTTCTCAAGTTAAATTTTTGTTCTTTATGTCTGCCGTCCTTTTTCAGTTTGTGTTATTGATCCAACTTGTTCGCCCATCTGCACATGCGTGGCCTCGGAACAGATCCCAATATGTGACGTCACTCACGCAACGTCCATTCTAGGAAAAGCAGTAGTGTCAGTGCCACGTAATAAAAGTGACCGGCTACGTAGTTGTTAACTGGTCCAAAATGCGGACTGAAAACGTAATTGTAATCCTGTGACGTGGGTACCATGGGGTAAGACCGGGACACGTGAGCTCGTTTGGGAATTCATTCGTAAGTTGTTACTACGCGTAGCGTTATATGAATATTATCCCACAACTGTGAAATTTGAAATCCTCAGCTATACAGGAAGAGAGGAAGAATACCTAACAGTAATATTGGGTTGATGGTATTTGTTTTTTTGTACAGGGCATCCCCTGATATTTCATCTAATCACGGCAACTGTCGCGGGAACTTTGTCGCTTACGAAGCCTGCGTGTCCCAGAATTTGGGGCCTGTTTTCCCATTGCAGTTCAACCAACGTTGTTTCGAAGAAGAGTCCCTGAGTGCTGACCATAACTTCTGAGTAGGCCTCCCATCGTGTGAAAACACTTCTTAACACACGATAGAACTCCCCGTGAAACATTAGAAATTTCACGTGGAATATTGCCCTATCAGGTTTCTTAGTGGTTATGGATCGTTCACATAAACGTTTTGTAGTGTCCCCTGCAAATAATAATCGCATGGATTTAATCCAGAGATATAGGTGGCCACAGTTCATACTTCTTAAGCCTTTCGTCCAATACCACTTCTAGGGAAACCAATGGGTGGCAGTGTCTTGCATGAAACAGCCGTACACACTTTCATATTTTCACTGTCTGTAGAATTGTGCCATAATTGACCGATTCTGTCCGTAGGAGTTTATTTTTTAAAGAACCTGGACCTTGCCATTTTGCGCGCAGTCTTTGCACACGAGACAGCACTGAGTCTGTCATTCGATATATTCGCAGTATTATGTATGTAACTGTTCTCTTACATGGCGCTTTTTGCGCGGAATATCTTTTACAAAGCTTTGGGCGGCTTTGCAAAATTATTGCAGGTGAACAATCTTTGTTGAATAGAAGACATTTTCTGATTAGCCCTGACCTCCGTATGAGACACAATATACGACAGGGCGACCGTCTCACAAAGAAGAGGAGAGACTTGCTTTGGCTAGTTGAGCCGGTTTTTCCTTAAGGTAAGGGGACCTGCTGTATGGAGATCCAAAACAAATAAGAGCATATACCCTCAATTTTTCCACATAATCGCCTTCGTAATTGAGACATTTGTCCCAGCAGTACCTCAGGTGGTCAAATGCCGTGGAAAAGAAAGCGGATCCCGGGGGTTGCAAGCACCACCATCCGTGGACTTTATCTCATCGTGTCGGAAGTATTTCCGTTGAAGTGTGAATGGCGTAAAGACGTGGAAGTCGCCGGTAAATGCAATGTCCGGGTTATATGGTGGAATATTACATTTCCTGCAGAATTGCTCCAGGGGTTTATTATGACATAACACCTTAAGGGCGGAGTTAACGTAGAGCGGGATCTGGTGTTACACGAGCATCACAGGGTTCCTTTTTCGAATGGCTACTTTCAAGTACCTCAAGCCTTGTATAGTACAAGTCTACACTTATTGATACCAGTAGTTTAAGAACTCCAGCGGGAATTATTCCCATATGACGTTAACAATACGTTTCACGCAGCAGACGCGTGTGTTTCCACTCCGTCGGTCCTGTCGTTGATGTTCAGGTGAACTACCAAACCGTTCCATTGTCGACGACGATGCAGCTGAGTTGCTTTGGACGCAGAGGAAGGTGCTGATGGCGTTGTGAGGCGCGTCGGTTATTCTCTTTGGTGAGTTTCCGGAACACGAGGGGATGCATAGTAACAGTGAAGGAACAGCCCTAGAATGCAACGTTGAGGTATTTCGAGGGAGTCGTCCGGATGAAAAGCCCCGGCGTGTTCCCAGAGAAAGTAACGCTTCTTCCTGACAGTGCCGTTGCCCTATACGGCAGTCTGATTGGGAATGCTCGTATGTATCAGGAAACACAGTACGGACCTTAGGAATTGCAGCTATCACGTCTCTTTTTTTTAAGTCAGTAGCGAGGTACATCGAAGTAAGAGATGACGTGCTCCCGATTTCTTCTCCACTTTGTTTGAATAAGTAGTGGATCGCTGGGACAAATTTTGCCCGCCTGGCCATTATCTCTTGCTCTGCCGTACGTGTCGAAGTAGGCCTAATAAACATGCGCGTAGCACACCCTGTGGTGTTACTGAACATCCGTGGTGTATGTACAGGGACCTCGTTTTATCTGAAAAAATCGTTCGTTACTTCTCTCTGCATTCTTCCGCGCGTGCGGGCGGTCGGGTTTGTGGACTGCGTTTATGTGACAAGCGAACCGACAGGACATAACAGACGATAATATCCAGACAGCATAAGAATTGTGTATTATTTGCATTATGTGTGCATGTAACATTTACGTACTTATGTAAATGTGGATGGATTATAACTCAGCTGAGTAGGCAATGAATTTTAGTGCTCTTGTGTATTTCGTTTAGTGTTTATCTGTCAGGACCTTTCATAATTGCTGTACAGTGCCTAAGAGCTATTGACTGCTTCGAAATGTTAAGAAACAAAGACACATCTGACTACTGGCTAGAACATCCCGGTATAACTACTGATTTAATTTAAGGTCTTGCAGTTCCATGTTTTGTGCTCATTCGCCATACTGCCACTATGCATGTACAGTAACTTCAAAATTCTATCCCCATAGTGTCAAATTTTCTTCTTTTATATCCAGATCCATATCTGTTCTTAGTTCCGTCCTATTCCATACAGTAAATCTGTGAGGAACAGAGTTCTTTTCGACATAACTTGCAAATAATTTACGCCCCCCCCCCAAAAAAAATACTGTAAGTTCTTACGCGATTTTTGCACGAGTAGGCCTGCGTGAAATTAGTGATTAATGGGAAGCCAGGTCCATCTGCATGTTCCATTTCTGAATGTATTCAACGGATTTCGATTAAGTTTGATAGTCATGTGTATTACTACTACTACTTCTTCCATTGACACTACAGCGTACTGTGGGCTTTGGCCTGTCGAACAATGTCCTTCCATTTTTTCCTATCTGCTACCAACTCTCTCCATCTTCTCACTCCCAGCACTTGAAGATCTCTTTCTACTTCCTCTTACCATCTTTTCCTGGGTCTTCCCCTTCTTCTCGTTCCTTCCAATTCTGATAGTCATGTGTACACCTATTCCAAACTCCCGTGACGCCCAAATCAAAGTTTTTTTTTTTTTTAATTTTATTAATAGCGCACAATCAAACAAACCACACGTAGCTTGCATAGACCTCATTATGATCCACAGCTTTTATTCAACATCTTTGATATGGTGAATTTGGAATAAAATACAGGGAAAATTATAAAACATCTGCGCTTGTTATGCACTCACATTTGCCACAGATTTGTGTCTCCCAAGGTCTTGTGCCAGTGCGGTATGCAAAGTAGCAGAGAGTGCATTTGGACGGTGTTCGTGACATTCAAGGGCCGTTTTTATGTAGATAAATGTAAATGTTTAAACCTTCCTATTCAGCTACTGTGTTTCCAAGAGATTTGTTCCCAAGGCTGTAAAAAGGTAACAGCCTTGAATGGCGACGCCATAATACAGAGGGATATCCGTAGTAACATTACAATAACAGGATATACAGCTCGCTACGGACGGGGTGGCTGGTGGGGTGTATTAATTTTTGTTACGGTAAAAGAGGGATACCAACTAGCTTCCTGTCCAGTGTATATTGAGTTTCGTTATGTGAGTAAATGGTACAGCGTAAAGCTCCATACATTGCCGAGGCGAATGGTAGTTAGGCTTTTCTCTGTACGCCGTTCTAACAAGGTTCTTGGTCGCAGGATAACTGAATTTGATGTGGATGAAGTAGCATTTTCAGTTTAAGTGCCTGGGTACAGGCTGCAGTAATGGATTTCGTATTCTGACAGGAAAATTGGAAAATCATTCTGGCCACCACCTATAGGACATATAACTTATCAGTGGGTACGGGGTGATTATGTTTAGAACTAAAACGGCCGGAGCTGTAACTCCTTTACATGTGTTTGTGTAGTGATTCAGTAAATTCTAAATTCTGTTGTGTAATGGTGGGTGAAAGTTTAAGTCAGGTGAATAATGAAATAACGACGGCAGCAATTTCTACTACAACACGGTGCCTAGACCCAAGAAGAGCCCATGACTTAATCATTTCCCGGGGAAATCTCTGAAATGGCTCCGCAATTACGTAATAGCAGATCTGTGGGAAGACAGCCAGCACCCAAAAACTGGATCTTCATCAGCATTACATTTCCATGAGATCCTTAAATCAACAGAATTGTGCAATATCCACTGAATGCAGCTTGCTGTCCGAACGGGTGTCGAGGTGCTTCTTTGGTGCGTTTATTTGCTTTTCTTTCGCTTCTGGGAAAAGCTAAGAGACCATGAACTTAGGCTGCCTGTTTCAGAACTAAATTAGTAGGTCCTGTGACGAAGTGGCTAAGCATACTGGTGTAGTGTTTAACGTTATAGGCTTTTACTGTATTGTCGTCCGGGTACCGGCTCTTTTATCAGGTTCTGCTTGGTGTTTCTCAATATCTGTGGGAGAGTACAGTCATACGCCGCATAACGACGTTTCGGTCAACGACGGACCGCATATACGACGGTATAATATTATAATGTAATATTATAATACAATTGTGTTACAATTGCCTGAAGTGTTCAGTACAGTAACATACTGTACAGGTTTGTAGCCTACGAGCAATAAGCTATACCGTATAGCCTAGCTGTGTAGTAGTCTGTACTATCTAGGTGTGTGTAAGTACACTCTGTGATGTTCGAACGACGACGAAATCGCCCAATGACGCATTTCTCACAACGTATCCCCGTCGTTAAGCGACGCATGACTGTACATTACTTTCTAGTTGGGCATCATGGATATCTGTACCCCATTCGACTCTACGCCCCATAAACTTTCTTTCTTTCTTTCTTAGTCTGACCCCTTGTTCCTACATATTGTAGCTGTAGAGGGTTATTGTTGTACCTGATTACATTCGGTAGGATTGCACTGGACGAAGGGATCGCCCGTCGCAGAGGCCTCGCCTATAAACTCTGAAGTTGAAAATACATCGATAAATCACCAAACAGTGATCTACACAGATGCGTCCGAACTTCGAGTCTGGTGATAGCATGTCACTGAAACGACAGATTCTCCAACAAAATAAAAAATAATTTCTTCGCCGCAATAGAGACAGTGACCATCCTAGAGACGTACAGGTGATTGTCCGTCAGAACATAGCGACTGGTGCTCGGAAGGTGCTTCTGTCTGCTGAGCGCCTTCGCAAAACGGTAGCGGAGAAGAAGAAGGGGGGATTAGGCAAAGTAAGCCCTTCTCATGAAACGACTCGCCTCCCATTGGGCATATTTTTCGTGGAGGTTTATAGTGGGGACTTTTAGTAACACGTCGACCACGTTCAGATTTAGTTCAAATATCATAATAATAACTTCGCATAAAGACCAACGAAATTTTATAACACCCCACCGAATTTTTCTTAGGTTTAAAATACTTCAGATAACTGTAGAGAAAAAGATATCCATATTGTCAGATACATTTTTTTTTTCGAAAATCTTGCCGTTTATGAACAAAGAACAAGAAATATGGTAGATCCACAAAGGCCAAAAAAATTGTCAGTGATCTACGGATTATATGGCGCCAAGTGAATATGATTTCCTTGCAAGGTAATTGAGACAAATAGGCCTAGAAACATAAGTGAGACGTGCGAAAACCGAGAATCGCAACGAATTAACTGTATGAAGATGGATAGGATCGTCAATGACAGCGGTAGTTCAGACAATATTTTTGTGATTGACAACAACAGTTCATGAAGTCTTGGCTAAGATATTGTTGTGATTGACCGTCCTCTCCGTCTGTCTTATTTGACACGGCACAACGCGATATCCACTCTTAAAAATAGAATTGCCACTGCTATATGTTCAGCCGCGTGTAGTAACGCGTGAATAGCATTTTATTCCCATGTGTTGTTTCCAGGCTGCGAATGTTGGTGCAGTGTATGCGTACGGGAATAAATGTGTGGAGACAGTGTGAATTAGTGGTAACACTTTGTTTTCAAAACAGGTGCGTAGAGGTATTTGAATTAGGGTAATACAAATTAATGGCACACATCAGCACGCAAAGGTCCAAACTCAAGTTGGTGTTACGTTGCACGTGCCTTTCCAATTTTGTTCGTTCCCGTCGTAATGTCTTCGTGCCGACGTCGAGCCCAGTAAATGTGCCGCGATATGCGTGAGGGAAAGTTGAATGTAGTCGCCTGCCGGGGCAGTGAAGCGAAGGAAGTTATAAGCGATCTTGAAAATATAAAAACGTAACCGTGTGTATCAGTGTCACTGAAAGCTGGTGTCACATTGCTTGTAGAGAGGTCCGTATTCGCGTAGGAGACGTTACTTTTTCTGAAGAGAGGAACGTAGCGACTCCGTTTGTTAAATTTTTTTTTTGTCATAATCATTGTTCTGGTGACATCATTTAGACGTATGATCTGCATAACCAAACCTGATTGGAGTTGGCAGCGTAGTGCTTGGTTGGAGGGGATGACCCAGGACAGTACTTGAGAGCAGCGCTGCCGCGTCAGCATGGATTCAAGACGAGGACTTTTGGAAAGTGCACTGCGAATTGCAGCGGACCCTGCTTGTTCGCAGTTTTGCCTGTTTGCGGAAGAATTACTGTGGTAACCCGCGACCATCTCGTTGTAGATTTCACCCTGATTAGCGGTCGCGCTTGCGTGGCAGTACAGGCAAATATGTGCACGTGCCCGCCTGTCTCAGTCGCTGTCTCTTTAGATGTCGAGCGATCCAGAACGTACTTGATCTGTATGCATACTGTTCACAGCTTTAGAATTGTTTTCCTCGCTCCATATATTAATCAACAAAATGCACTAATTAAATTAAGTAAAAATTGTATTTCAATTAGTACATTTTGTTGGTTAATATGTGGAATGTAAGAAAGTGCACAGTGTAAAAAACAAAATGTTTGCCTCGTGTTTTCACTTTCTGGGATGAATGATGTATACGTGCTGATAAGGGGCCTAAGGATAGAAAGAAAAGTATAGTGATATGTCTGTTAGAGAAAGTGGGGTTGGTGTTGAAGGTGGACGGGAGAATGAACATTTCCGCGGTTCGACGCCATAATGGCGTAAACGAATTCATAATTCGTCTCATCGGCAGGAGTGAACATAATGAGGGCAAGCTCTACGGGCACTGCTACATCCAGTGCGTAATTTTCTTGTGTGAGTCATTGTGATCCCTGACAGGGCCGCTCGTGCGCGCGCGCGTTTTTATGTGGTAGGAAGGTAAAGGCATAGGAAGGGTTGTCAGTCCGTGGTGCTGTTATGCACACTGGCAATAAAGGTTGGTTTGAAAACTATCTGAAGTCCAAAAATCTATAGGGTTCAAGGTTCTTCTTGTCCATCGTAATGCCCAAGGGCATCTACAGGTTCTTGGTATCGCCCATCCGAATATCCAGTATCCGTCGTCACTACCACACCTGCAGCTGCTGAACCAGGCAATCGTCACAACGTCACAACATTCCAGAGCTATTACACCCGCCCCACCTTCTACATTATCTTGGATGCAGGTGAGGAAAGCGTTGTTAAGGTTACTTGATGCTTGCAATCGTACACCATGGCAGATTGCAGAGTAAGTAAGGAGGGGTCCCGGTAGAGGCTGTAGTCCACGACTCCGAGTGGCTGGGGTACTGGCAGGATGCAGTACGGAACAACCGCATGTTAGCCAGTAAAACTGCAGGAGAATGATTCCCGTATTTGGAGGAGGTTGATGTCCAGGTAGATCTCGATTCCCACTTTGCCTAGTTAACTGAGGAGGCACTTAACAGCCGACATCACTCAGTGAACCACTAGACGAGGAAGATACACTGACGGAAAGTCCTTAGCTTACTACTACTACTACTACTACTATTGCAGCTGCTGCTGCTACTACTACTACTACTACTACTACTACTACTACTACTACTACTACTACTACTACTACTGCTACTACTACTACTACTTATAAAGCGCTACAACCTATATAAGGTTCTGGCTTGCTCAACCACTTTCTTCCAACTATCTCTGTTCTGTGCTACTTTCTTCCAATTGCGTATGTTTATGCTCTTTATATCTTCCAAAACGTCATCTTCCCAACGTGTTTTAGGTCTTCCAGTTGACCTTTCAGACATTGGTTTCCATCTCTTATTCTTCTGCACAGTATTATCCTCAGCCATTAGCTTACTACTAGTGTTCTGAAGAAAGGTCCCCAGATGACGGAAGGCCTAGTAGTTGGTCATGTCTCGGAGGTCAGCCATTTCGTGGAGAGCTGTCTTAAATGTAAACACGAAATTGGAGGATTGTAGCATCATGCAGATAGGTGTATGCAGGCAAAGGGAACCAGTGGAAGTTACCTCCAAGTCTTATGTATTCTCTCCTCCCCCACCTACCGCCATATATTCTACATAGGCCTTTCTTCACCTGACAACTTTAAGCCGGCCACACCGACGTCGTTCCAATAAACATACAAACGTTTTACTGTTTTTGTTAATTACTGATTTATGGGTCGTCATGTTTTTCTGTGTTTGGTTTCCGAAATAACATTTTTCCTGTAAGGTGCTAACTTGGCTCATCGCGGTTTCACCGTTCGCGCAACTTTTCATGAACGTAACCTTGTGCGAACGGGAGGGTTTGATGTGATGATAGTCCCACCGTGCAAAGAGCAGACTACAGGAGCAGAATGGCAGCTGAACGCTCCGCGACGCGGCAGATTTTTTCCCCGCAGATGTGCGGCTTTACTAGCGAGGATAAGTAGACTTGAAACAGGCCCTACGTCGGGCGGAGCTCGCCACAGGGCTTATTTCATTTGGTACATGATAGTTATTTACTGCAATTGAGTTTCCACCCGGTGGCGTAGTGTTAGTGTATTTGTACCTGTTTGTTGTGTTGCGTATTTTTATTTCTCTTTCTTTCTCTCTTTTGGTATGTGGGGCCACAGTTGAAAAGTTCACCAAAAGCACAAAATTGTCTGTAGTGAGCAGTGAATATGTATTTTTATTTCAGTTGAGGTCCTCTTCTGGAATACGGTGCCCAACCTTTCCAGACCAGTACACTGTCTCGAAGGGTGTGCAGCAGTCACACAATGTCCCGTATGCCATAAGAACCGAGACATCAACTGTACGCTGCGAAAGCCAAAAAAACTTTGTCTTATTTATTTACATAATGAGCAGAGTTTTCTGTGGAACTCAAAATGTTTTGAGACTTGGAGAAACGTATCTTGTAAAAGGGTAGCTGTTATCCCACGTGAGGAGTGTACTACGAAAGGGGGAGATTTTAGTAACGTATTTACGTACTGTGTTTGTCGTATCCAAAACATTAGTCTGTGTTGCACGTTTACGCAGGGACATCCGACTGAAACGCACCTTTGTGAACTTGCAACGGTCCCAACTAGCGGGAATACACTATTCGTTATAATAGAATTTTTGTGGAAACTTGAACAGGGTTAGCGGACACACACTGCATCTCCATCATAAAAGTAAACTTTATTACTTCAGCCATGCGAGGTCGGCAGCTGAAGAAGGTAGGCTTGTCTTGCCTCGTGTGTCAGGCCAGACGATAGTTTAGGCAAGAAATAGGTAAGTAGATGTGTGGATGGGTGGATGTGAATTATTTGTTTCCACGTTTTTAGTATGTAGAAGACAACAAGGGGCAGAACACTGTAGACTGTCTACAGTGAATTGCTACAGTGCTCACTGAAATATAAAATTTTTATACAGTAACGTTGAACTCGGTTATAACGTGATCGAAGGGACGGCATAAATTGTGTCGTTACAAACGAGTGTCGCTATAAGCGCGATGTGTGGTAAGAGTGAAGGAAAACTGTTTCAAAACAAAATACATGCCTGCAGGCATATTACTTAATGTTAACTCTATGATCTGTTTCAGTTTTAAATTACAGTTAAAATTCGGGTATAATAAATATTACACGTCCGTGCTTGTAAATTTCCATACAGGTTTACACTAAAAATACATTAACTTAATATTAAAATTTAGGAAGAGCAAAATCTATTATGAGAAGAGGACGGCTGACAGGTGCATTGTCACTTCTCGCTTGTTTAAACCAATTAAGCAGTGCCTCATCGACGTAACTTCGTTCAGGCTTTCGAAATTGCATTATTCTCGATCCGTTCTATTAACAAACGCACTAATAATTTTGATTCTGTTTTTCCAAATCGTTTGGATCGTAGAATTGATCATATTACAGAAACACGTCAAATTTCCTTTTTCCATTTTCTTTTTGTCATACCACTTTAACTTTTCCTTCGGAACTCAAAACCTTCATTTTGTTTGTGAGTTTGGTCATGTTATCACTTTAACTGCAGGAGTAAAAAGTAGAGGGACCTTTACGCAGAACGTGCATTACCATTACTATTGTCGTTTTCCAGGCCTGGAAGTTAGGTAGGTACTGGAAAGCGTAGAGCAGTGTTTCTCGGCTACCGAGCCCTGGTATCAATTATACCGGGCCGCCAGAGGTTCTCCTGGAATTTGTCATTTTAGTTTTCTAAGAATTTTTTATGAATAAATATTTTATAGTGGAAGTATTCTGAGGAGAATAATATTCGTGAATGTGTTGAAAAGCTCAGACCCAGATGTTGGCCAGTATGCTACAAGATTTCATTAGTCCAGTGATTGATAACTAATTTAAATGTAATTTTATATTTGTCAACATGCCACACCGTATACATAAGTGTACTAATACTCTTTATGATTATGCCATAAT
>Ga0123357_10008739_pt1 | contig 12697 bp, 14 predicted proteins | sample TergutEmb28metaG_FD_89873 | JGI IMG/M metagenome (GOLD analysis project Ga0123357, IMG submission 89873) | Embiratermes neotenicus P4 segment gut microbial communities from Petit-Saut dam, French Guiana - Emb289 P4 | ecosystem: Host-associated > Arthropoda: Insects > Digestive system > Gut ... | reverse complement strand
TTCCCGATATAATCCCAAAACGACTTAAATAACAGACAATCAGCAGGTTGATAGGGGCTTTTATAGATGACCTTACATTAACAACAGCAAAAAAGATAGAGGAGTACAATATAAAGTCTGTAGAGGATTTAAGAAGGGTAAACAAAGAGGTTGTTTCATTCAGTCCGGAACTGGAAAGGAAAAACCGTGAGCTAAAATCTTTCCTTCTAAAGCATCTGTACCATCATCATAAAGTTGAAATGATGCGGGTGAAGGCAGAGTATTATCTTGTAAAGCTTTTTGAAACTTACTGTAAATATCCATTACTTCTTCCGTCTAAATATAATCGCAGGATGGAACGGCTCGGCCGTGAACGGGTAATTTGTGATTATATTGCAGGTATGACAGACAGGTTTGCGATGGATGAGTATAAGAAGTTGTTTGAGCCATATGAAAGAGTCTGAAGAAGCTACAATTACGGCAAGTTAATAACGGGTGGATCACCTTTTTTATATAATAGAATAGTCCTTCCAAGTATCTGTGCAACTTGGGCATTGCAAGCTGTTGCAAGGTTCTCTGCAACTTCTTTCCTGTCTGCATCGCAGCTTTCCAATACTCTGACTTTAATCAACTCATGAGCTGCAAGGGAGTTTAAAACCTCTTCAACAACCTTATCATTTACGGAGTGTTTACCTATCATAACTACAGGGTTTAAGTTATGTCCTAAACCTCTTAAAAAACCTTTCTGCTTACCTGTCAGCATATAAATTCCTTTTTGCAATTGAATTACACAAATGTTTGTAGCATAGTTTTCTAAATTTGTCCCTAAACTTTAAAATACGACTTATGGAGATCACTCTTGGAAGTAATTACTACTCATGTTAACTCTGATTTTGACTGTCTTGGAGCGATGATCGGAGCGTCAAAGCTCTATCCGGATGCCCTGATGGTGTTTCCCGGAGCCCAGGAAAACAATATGAGGGAGCTGTTTTTAAAATCTCCTGAATATAACTTTAACTTTACCCTGCTTAAAGATATAAACCTTGAAGATATAACCAGGCTTATTCTTGTAGACTGTCAACATGCCTCTCGTATAGGCCCTTTTGCTGCTATAGTTGATAAAAAAGGGCTTGATATCCATATCTACGATCACCATCCTGATGTTGAGAACAAAATTACCTATTCAAAAGGGATAATCAGAAACTGTGGATCAACAACAGCGATAATTGCTCTAATGCTTAGGGAACGTAACGAGGTATTATCAATAGAAGAAGCTACAGCGATGATGCTTGGAGTATACGAAGACACAGGGAGTCTCATATTCCCCTCAACAACAATTGATGATTATCAGGCTGCTGCCTGGCTCATGTCCCAAGGGGCAAATCTTAATGTGGTTGCTGATTATACTTCCCAGGAGCTTACATCAGAACAGGTTGCGCTGTTAAATGATCTTCTTGAATCGCTGAAAATTGTTAACTACTACAATTTTACAATAGGTATTGCCAGCCGTAGTATAGAAGAGTACGTAGATGATGCTGCTGTGTTGGCGCGCAAAATACGGGACATAGAAGGGCTTGACTCAATATTTCTCGTGCTTGGTATGGGGGCAAGAGTTCATATCATTGCAAGAAGCAGAATCAAAGATCTAAATACAGCATTAATACTGAAAGAATTTGGCGGTGGCGGTCATGCTACTGCTGCTGCCGCAACAGTACGAGACTTAACAGTAATTCAGACAGTTGAAAAACTTGAAAATTTAATTGGTAAGATAATAAAAAGCGGCCTTATCCTTTCTGCCATAATGTCTTCGCCTGTGAAAACAGTTTCTTCGGGAACAAACATGGAGGAGGCAAGGGAGATTATTTCAAGATATAATTTGAATGCAATGCCGGTTATAAAAAATGGGGAAATGGCAGGGGTAATATCCAGGCAGATAGTAGAAAAATCCCTTTTTCATAATCTTGGGAAAGTTCCGGTATCTGAATATATGTATTCTGATTTTATGCAGGCTACACCGGAAACGCCAATACAAGAGGTAATTAACTATTTAGCAGGGCATAACCACAGAATAGTTCCGGTATTTAAAGATGGAGCTCTTGTTGGAATAGTTACCAGAACAGATATTTTAAGATATCTGCATAATACAGATGAAAGTAAATTGTATAAGGGAAGGGAAAATAGTCATTCCAGCAGGAACATAAAAGGTAAACTCAAAGGCTCTTTACAGCCGGAAATTTACAATTTGCTGGTGGAATTCGGTAAAACAGGCGATGAGTTGGGGCTAAATGTTTATGCAGTGGGCGGTTTTGTGCGGGATATGATGATAGGCGAGAAAAATCTTGATATTGATATAACAGTAGAGGGTGATGGGATTAAATTTGCTGAACAGTTTGCCAAAAAATATGGGGCTAGGGTAAAAAGCCATGAAAAATTCGGTACGGCAGTAATACTTTTCAGTGATAAAAAGAAAATTGATGTAGCCAGTACAAGGCTTGAATACTATGATTCTCCCGGTGTACTTCCTACTGTAGAACGTTCATCCCTTAAAATGGATATGTACCGCAGAGATTTCAGTATAAATACTCTGGCAATTTCTCTTATAGGTAAAGAGTTCGGGAAGTTAGTAGATTATTTCGGGGGGCGCAGGGATTTAAAAGAGAAGAGTATAAAAGTCCTTCATAACCTATCTTTTGTAGAGGACCCTACGAGGGTATTCAGGGCTGTCCGTTTCGAGCAGAGATTAGGATTTAATATAGCTGCCCAGACAGAAGACCTTATAAAAAGTGCAGTAAAGATGGATTTTTTTGAGAAATTAAAAGGAAAAAGACTTCTTTCGGAGCTGATACATATTTTTCAGGAAACAAACTTTGTTAATTCAATAGAAAGGATGGGCGAGTTAGGATTACTCAAGTTTATTCACCCGTCAATAACCTTAAAGGATGAGCTGTTAGAGCTGCTTAAAGAGACACAACAGGTTGTATCCTGGTTTGAACTTTTATACCTTGATATTACATATGAAAAATGGGTGGTTGTATTTCTTTCCCTTTGCGATTTACTTGAGAGCGATGAATTTATTGAGACCTGTAAACGCCTCTCTGTCGTTGAACAGTATACAAAAAAACTTTCAGACTATAAGCAGATTTCTGAAAAGATTTTAGGAGGAATGATATCTAAAAACAGAAACAAAACACTTACATCAAGTTTTATATTTAGATCTTTAAATAATATTCCTGTAGAGATAGCACTATATATAATGGCAAAAAGTAATAACAAAATAGTAAAACAGTCTATTTCATCATATTTTACTCATTTGAAATCAGTAGGTACTATTTTATCCGGAAAAGACCTGGAAAAACTCGGAATTCCTAAAGGAAAGGTTTACAAAGAATATCTGAATTTGCTTTTAGATGCTAAGCTTGATGGTACTGTTAGTTCAAAAGAAGATGAAATAAATTTTATAAAAAATATATTGATGATAAATACCAAAATGTAATATTGTCTTAAAAAATGATTTTGGTGAAAAAATTTCTTTATAAATTCTTTATATATAAAAAGATATAATATTATAACATATAGTTTATTATGATGGAATATTAGTTGCTAACTTATGATTTTTAGTTGACTACAAGGTTTGTATGGATCTGAGAGAATTAAAACCGATTTGTGAAAAGCTTATGACTGCTGATACTCTGGATGAGATATATTCTTGTTGCGAATCGGTTTGTTCAATACTTGGAATTGACTATTTTGTCTATGGATCCCAATCTACGGCCTCATTTGTTGATCCAGTTTGGGTTATTCTTAACGGTTATCCAGTTAATTGGATAGAAAGATATGTTGAAAGTAATTATTTAGTAGTTGATCCGATTATAGAGTATTGCCGGAAAAACATGTTACCTTTTTCATGGGATAAACTTGCAACTGCTGAGAATAAAGATAAAAAAGTAAAGCAATTTATGGATGAAAGCAGAGACTTTAGTTTAAAATATGGCATAAGTTTTCCAATACAGTCATTATCCAGAGATGTAGCTCTACTTAGTTTTGCTTCTCAAAAGCCAATTGTTAAAAATGAAAATGAGTTACTTGAAATGCAGCTTATTGGGCATTACATATCCATTAGTGTTCATGAAGCTATCTTAAAAACTTTTAGTACTATCCATTTAGATGCAAAAAATGCGAAACTCAGTAAACGGGAGAAAGAGTGTCTCTTATGGATAGCGGAAGGTAAAACTTCTTGGGAAGCAGCAAAAATAATGAATATTGCTGAGCGTACAGTTATATTTCATTTAAAAAACGCATCAGAAAAATTAGATGTTGTAAACAGGCAGCAGGCTGTTGCCAGGGCAGTTTCTTTAGGTCTTATTGAGCCCGTTAGCATCAAACCTCCTCTTATTGTCCTTTCTTAAAGCACAGAATTCCACTCTATTATTAAGCGTATATGAAGTTTATTATAACTACTTTTACCTATTACTCCCTTTAGAAGCGAAACAGGCGATTTTCGCTGTTTGACTCACTCCATCTCTCAAAAGAAAAAATTTTCACTAAATTTTTTCATTCCATACCTGTAATTTCTTACAGTTGTTTTCAACCCGGTTTTGCCACATTTTTTACAAAAAAATGTGAAAGGGGTGATTGCAATGTACGGGGAAGTATTGTTGGCAAGAGTAGGGGATAAGCAATTTGACCATGGTACAGCATCCAGTTTGTTTCGTTTTCGTAAAGACGTCTTTTCAGAGAGGCTTGGGTGGAATTTAAATTGTATTAAAGATATGGAAATGGATGAATATGACTTTATGAAGCCATTATATCTAGTTGCAAAAGAAGGAAAGTCGGTTAGGGGTTGCGCAAGATTATTACCAACAACCGGGAGGTATATGGTTAAAGATAAGTTTTCAGATTATTTTAAAGGTGAAGAGATGCCATCCAATAATAAAATATGGGAGCTAAGTCGATTTGCAGCTACACCGGGTAAGTTCGGCTCTTATATAGATCACAGTTTGAATCCGGTTACTATTGGGCTTTTTCATAAAGTTTATTATTTCGCAATTGAACATAACATTGAACGTTATCTTGTTGTTACAAGTTTAGGCATGGAAAGATTAATGAGAAGAGCTGGCCTTGGAATGCGCAGGTTTGGTGATGGGATTGCAAAACGAATAGGAGGTGATCTTGCTGTAGCATGTTGGCTTGATATTAATGAGGGATTTGCACAATTTGTATTTGAAACATCTGGAGAACAATATATGAGGGAGGCAGCATAATGAAAGAGAAAAGAACAAACAAGAAAATGATTATTCATCCGCCGGAAATGGAAATAAGAGCTTACAGGGCTATATTCCCACCACTTACAGATGAGTTTCCTACAGAGAAAGATAAGGATGTAGTTTTTTAGCGCAATCTGACAGAATCATTGTCGAATGGGTAGTAACCTAGAAATACCTAAGAAATTGTAAACCGATTCTGGTTTATTGCAAATGGCTCTAATGGAGTAGATTGAAAGAAAATATGAGGAGGTGAGAAAATATAGTATGCGGGTACTTATCATTGAGAAAAATGAAAATAAGCGTGAAGTCATAAGGACGTTGTTACCGGACAATGCCATTGTAGACGAGATGCTTACAACAGGAGATGCAATTTTCAGCACTCTGGACATGTTTGATAAAATTATTTTGACCAGAGATGCTATATATAGTGGAAAGTCCTTTGATTTCCTTTCAATGTATAAAGAAAATCCAAAGATATTTATTGTTGATCTTCCTAGAGGTAAAGATGGATTTATAAAGCTATCTTTAGTATGTGGTTTGAGGGATTCGTGTCAAAAAGGGATAAAGGCAGTTACACTTGGAGTGAATAAACTGGATTTAAATCTGCACATGGGCAATTCCATTAATACCAGTCTGTTTATGGAATATAGTGGGAATGAGAAAAATGTTGGAGTTACGGTATTATATGCTGGTCATTCAGTGGGTGGTGAATTTAAACAGGCAGCTTGATATTTTAAATTAGGTTTAAAAAGGGGATGAAATGAGAAATGGTTATATAGATACGCTTGTTTACAAGCTTGAAGATATAAGCGGACTTAAACGGGCTGCCAATTATCTTGAGAATAATGAAATTGTTGTAATATCGTCTCCAACTGTTTATTTACTGCTTGGAAATGCTAATGATCCGAATGTGGTTGAGAAAATAGAGACATTAAAAGGACGCAAAGAGCATAAACCTTTGGGTTATTTGGTCTCCAGAAATCAAGCGTATGATATGGGACAGTTTACAGAGGAATCACTCTTTTTTCTTCTTCAGTGGCCATCACCTTTGTCAATGATTGTGCCCAAAAGTGATATGGCTTTTGATCCAAATAATCTGGATACAATTTTGCTCTCTTGTCCTAGCTGGTATTGTTCAGAATTAGCAAGAATGGTGAAGTTTCCTATTGTTTGGTCATCTGCCAATCCTGCCGGTGGCTTGGTAGCTGCCAGTATGAATCAGGCAGCAGGATATTTTATTGATAAAGTTCCAATGATACTTGGAGAAAGGGTCAGTATCTATAAAGATCAAGGTACTGTTGTAGATTTTTCTGTAAATCCGCCAAGATTATTAAATGATTGTGGTGGTTATCCTATTAAGGAGATCAAGAAAGTTGTAAATAACCTTCAAATTCCTGACCACTTGCAATATCATTAAAAAAGGCTCTCATTATAGTATCTGACATGAAATTGATCTTTCCCGCTCCTATTATAGGTGTGGGAAAGATAGCTATTATTTTATCCTTTTAAAATCTTTGTTGATATTTTAGGCACACCCTATCTCTCTTAGCATTATTTCTACTGTCGGCTCTTTTGAAAGCCAATCTGCAAGTTTTTCTATTCCAATTTGTTCATTTTCATAATTTATTTTTGGTGTTGTTGCCAAAAGAGGGACTCCTGAAAGAGATGCGATAAGATGCGGAGCACTCTTTTCCGCAAGGTCCGGCTTTTCCGGGAACCCATTTATTATTACCCCTCTGACATCAATTCCAAGCTGTTTTGCTGTAAAGCATGTAAGAGAAGTGTGATTTATTGTTCCAAGATTGGGTCTGCTAATAACCAGCAAAGGGAGTTTAAGGTGATTGATAAGATCTGCTGTGATTAATCCTCCGTTTAATGGGACCATGAGCCCTCCGGCTCCCTCTACTATAAGAAATTGATGCTCTTTCAAAAGATTTTGGAATCTTTCTTCTATTTCTGCGAATTTGATTTTTATGCCATCAATTTTAGCAGCTTCAGATGGGGCAAGTGGTTCTTTTAAAAGATAAGGAGCCACATTTTTGGTTACTTCCACTCCTGCGCCATAAGCAAGAAGCTCTGCATCTTCTGAAGTAAGTTTTCCGTTTTCAATAACACACCCGCTGGTCACAGGTTTCATAACCCCTACATTTACTCCTCTGTTTTTTAAGAGTCTGGCAAGGGCCGCGCTAAAAAAAGTTTTGCCGACTCCTGTGTCGGTACCGGTAATGAATATTCCTTTTCCAAAGTTTGACATATTTCTTCTCCATTTTTACGGCTTTAATTAAGGGCCAGTTGCGGTGTTGCTAACCTGGCGTCTTGTTTGACGTATGGAATGCCCACTGGGCATTCCGAAAAGCCGGACGGCCAATGGCCGTCCCTACTTTGCCCGTAGGGCATTCATATCAATAGAAAAACCGTATATAACCAACGCATAGCCCGTAGGGCTTTAACGATTAATGTCCTATGGACAAAAAAATTGCATATATTGTTTTTCTATTGATATGCAACGCCTACGGCGTATTCCTGTTACCGCATGATTGACCAAAAACCGAGGTCACATCAATAAACCTAAATCCTCTAGCATTTGTATGTCAGAATCTACATTCCTTCCTGAGGTTGTAAGGTAATCTCCTATCATCATACCTGTTGCCCCTGCAAAAAATATCCAGGATTGGAGGTCACAGAGATTTTTTTCTCTGCCACCGCATATGATAATTTTCTTATCCGGCAGAATCAGCCTGTAAATGGCTATTGTCACAAGACATGCCATTGGAGTTATTTTTTTTGCATTAACCAGAGGAGTCCCTTCTATTGGGTTTAAAAAGTTTATAGGAATTGAGTCTACATCAAGCTCTCTCAGGGTTATAGCCATTTCGATCCTTTGATTTACACTCTCTCCAAGGCCGAATATTCCCCCTGAGCAAACTGTCATTCCGCTTTTTTTGGCATTCCTTATTGTTTCTATATCCTGCTGATAATCATGGGTTGTACATATCTGCGGGAAAAAGCTTTCTGAAGTTTCCAGGTTATGATGGTATGTGATCGCTCCTGCTTTTTTGAGGCGTTTTGCTGTATTGTAGTCAATAATTCCAAGAGAGCAGGCCGGAGCGATTCCGGTTTTTTCTCTGATTTTTTTCAGTGCGGTACAGATTCTTTCTAATTCTTCTTCATTGCTTATTGAAGTTCCGCTGGTGACAATGCCAAAGCATTTACTTCCCGTTTTTTCAGCTTCTATTGCCATTTCCAGAATTTCATGCGTTGTAACGAGGGGATATTCACTGATATTTGCGGAATGGTGTGAAGATTGAGCGCAAAAGGAGCAATTTTCAGGGCAACGGCCTGATTTTGCGTTTATTATTGAACAGAGATGGACTTTGCTGCCGAAGAAGTGCTCTTTTACTCTGTTTGCTTCAACAAATAACTGGAATATATCTGACCCCTGAAGATTAGCGATTTCCGCTGCTTTTTCTTCGTTAAGGGGTTCTCCTTTTATTATTTTTTCAGATAGATGTTCGAGGGCTTTATGCATGATTTCTCCAATATTTTGGTATCATGCCGTTTAATAGATTGTCAACGTTATTGTTTATTTTTGGTTGACGCAATGGATATAAAGAAGAGGTGTGGGAAGGCCACATTCTTAAAAGTGAGGTGTAAAATATTTGTATAATATTTCACTTGGCAATTCATTCCCAAATTTGTCCCAACCGTAAATTCTATTATTAGTCATTCTGTGCCCAAGTTCACAAATTAAATTTCCTGTTTCATTTTCAATAATATAAGTAAAAGACCAAGGTGATAAATCCCATTGCCTATTATTGTATGGATATAGTGTTGTAAATTGTCCGTTCAATTCTGTAAAAGTAAATTCGATGCCCGAAATACTCAAAAACTTTTCTTTTTGTATAGGTGTTAATAATTCCATTTTTTTGTTTTTTGCTTGCCGCCAACGTTTAAGATTGGCGACAGTTTGACAGCCAGAATAAGGGCTTGCACAGCAAGCCCAGGGCTATAAAAACTGGAACCCAAGGGTGCGAAAAACGCCCGTAGCGCTAATCGTATGTTAGGCGAAATAAAAATTGTTTTTTATGTATTTATTACATTATTTCTCAATTTTCTATATTCATTAATAGCTGGATCACAACATTCATGTAAAACCTTTAATAATTCTCTGTAACTAATTGGCTCATATAATATTTTAGGAATGTTATATTTATTTTTTTCAAGAGGTAATTGTGGAAATTTATCTTTTTTTGAAAATATTCCTGACATATTTCTAAGAGATAATAATAACCATCCTAGATCTTCGTATTTTTTATGTAATTCAATAAAATTCAATGAATCCTTTTCGTTTAATTCCATTGCCCAAGTTGGAACAAATGATTCTGCATATGTCATTAATGCCCCGAAATGTTTTTCAATATATTTAGAAAAATAATTTCTTAACCACTTCTCTTCAAATAGTTCTTGAAATTCATACCAAGTCAATATATCAATGTTTGTAAACTGATTTGCTTCATAAGCGCCACTTTGAAAACCTTTTAGAGAAATTATATAACCAATATTTGCACCAATATCAGAAATTACACTTCTGAAACTATGAATGACTGTTTGTGGAACTTTGGAATTCCAGTTTTTACATTCAATTAAAATGTCATAATTTCTATTATCAATTGTTTCTCTTGCAAAAACATCTATTTCTACTACTCCCCTAATGTTTTTAATTTTTTTCCCGACTTCTGCTTTTATATCTGATTCATTTAGTAATTGAGCTACTTTATTCTGTAAATCTCTCCAGTCAATAGGCAACATATTCGTTATCATCTATAATTCCTTCGAGTATATATTTTACTTTAATTTGCCCAGATCGATTTACTTAACAGATAATTTTCAATATTTACATCGCCTAACGTCCGGCAGCTTGGCGTGTCTACGGGGTTTAGCAAAGGCTTGGGCGGGTGGCAAACTTACAAATTTTTACAAAAGTTTCTGTGGCATATACCCCAGTTTTCATAAAACCGCTCGTTAGCAGCTACTCTACCTATTGTTAAGAAATTCTGTTTGTTCATATTCAGATAACTACTTTTAGATGTCTTCAAATTTTTCAATTATATTTTGTTCCGTCACTACATTCCCGAAACTTACAAGATTTTCAATTATAGATGAAAGATTTAGGTTGTCCTTTACTTTGTACGCAAGAAGATGCAGTAATGCTTCTGAAGTCAATAGAATAAAGCGTTTAATATCTGTGATCCATGTAATCTCATTTATAAAACTATCAAAATCAAAATTGGGATTGAAAGAATTACAAACAATTATGAATCCGATTTTCTCATAACCATTTCTTTTTAACTTTGGGCAATGGTCGTTGATGTATTCTCTAATTGCTCTATCATCAGAACCAAGCTTATAACCGTTACTATATGCTTTAGCATCAATTATAAAAGCAGTGTGTTCCTCTCTATATTTTATTATTGCATCAGGATTTCTTCCAGTTCCTTGCCCAAGGGGTTCAACTTCAAAGCCTAACTGTTGAAATACTTTAGCCACCATTTTCTCATATTGGCTACCTTTTGCCGAAGCTGATTTATTTGTTTCATTTCCTAATTCAGTCAATTTAGCGACTATAGGAGGCAAGTACTCCTTAATTTCAAAATTTGCCTTAATCATTTTTACTTCTTCAATCATATTAGCTGTAGTTGGTTCTTCTCCCTTTTGTTTTGCTTTTTTTAAAACCAACACAGGTTTTCTAGTGAAATGCCAAAATGAATGTTCAACTTCCCAATTTGAGATATTTCTTTTTGCGTGAGTTTTTAGAACAGCTTTTACCTCTTCGTTCAAATTGTAGAAGAATTCATAATCATCTTTTTGAGTTTGATGGTTTTCCCATATTCCAATTTCAGCGAATGCTGTCGTTAATGATGTGTAAATAATTGGCCACTTTTGGTTGTTATGAATTTGCCAAAAATAAGAAAGGAAGTAACCTACAGAACCTGGTTTGGGTGCTTTCCTTCTATCTTTTGCTTTATCAAAAATATTTCGTACAAATTTTTCTAACGCTTCAATTTTTGTAAGAGCATCTTCAAAATCTCTTGGTTCGGCGATTGTTTGTTTGAGAATTGCAGATAACTTGTCAATACTTTGTTCATTTGCCTTTGTTAATTGATTGAAAAACATTTGTCCTTTTGTCGCTGTAAATCCCCAAAAATTATTTCGCTTATTATAGCTGTCAAGAGAAGTTTTAAACTCATAAGCATTAATATCGTCATTCAAAAAACTTGAGATAATTACTTTGATTTCTTCTATACATTTAAGTCGGTGACCATCAATATCGTTGATTACATTTCCTTTTACGTTATGTACTACTTTATTATCATTGACATAGTTATCCCAAATTTCAAAAATTTTTTTCCGTATATTTTCTTTCATTATTTTATACCGATCATTTACGTTGTTGTTGTTCAAGAGCTACCGCTAACCTATAACCATACGAAAAATAAACCTAACCCACAAGATGTAATTTTAAAATTCTTCAATTAGTATCCTTTTTATTTTTTTCAATATTGATATTTTTGTATTTTGCTTTCTATCAAAAAACATTTTAACTATGTACATTATTATTGGCAAAACTGAAACTAATAATATAACATATATTGGTATTTCTATATGTGTTTTTATATATTCACCAAATACTACAAATATAGTTGGCATAATAATCCATGACAAAGAGCCACTATAATAATTAGCAAGATAATTTTTCTCTTCTGCTGTTTCAATCTCCAAAATATCTTTTATTTTTGTTAGAGTATCTTTTTTAAAATTATGTTTCATAATATTATCTTTGAATGATCTATAGTATAATATCTCATCATTTTTATCAGAAATTCCATATTCAGTTCTCAAATATTTTTTATTACCGTAGTATAGCCATAAAAAAGAAGCAGCAAAAGAATAAAACATAATTGTGTAAATAATAGGATATTTGTTTGTGATTGCCAAAATTAACAAAGGAAAAAATAGAATAGAACAAATTATTATTGGTAAAATAATCAGGCAAAAAACCTTTTTTGATCTATATTTCTTAATTGTTTCAATTAAACCCGTTGCTCTATAAATTCCTTCAATTTTGTTAATAATCTCAAATGAATCTATCATAAAATATACATCTCCTCTAAAATAGTATTAATAATCACATCTTAAGTCTTGTCTAGCTCTCTGATTGGCGCAAGTTTTATCTTTTTTGGCATTTTTTAGAGTGTTTTTTACCTGCTGCATTTTTTGTATTGTCGATGGTGCGTCAATACAACTGCGATGATAAAACTTTATATCCCCAACACTTCCGCAAGTCCCAGCATCTCATCTTGAGGTCTTTTGGTTCCTTTTATTACATCTTCCAATGGAGTTGCTATTACTGAGTTAGATACTAATCCTACCATTACTCCATGAGTATCTGACAT
>Ga0123357_10008738_pt1 | contig 12697 bp, 7 predicted proteins | sample TergutEmb28metaG_FD_89873 | JGI IMG/M metagenome (GOLD analysis project Ga0123357, IMG submission 89873) | Embiratermes neotenicus P4 segment gut microbial communities from Petit-Saut dam, French Guiana - Emb289 P4 | ecosystem: Host-associated > Arthropoda: Insects > Digestive system > Gut ... | reverse complement strand
TGGATATATTAATGTCCAAAACACGTTGAGCACATAAGAAGTGAAATAAAATAGCAAGTGACATCAAGTTGGTCTTTTATTCTTCAACTATCACAATGATGCACGGTCCAATAAACATAAGATTATTTAGATGTTTACTTTTAAAATTATTACACTGAACCAGGATCTCTATTCAAATTCCAAGCAAAATATTCCTCCCCCGAGTAAGTGAATTTATAAGAAGGAAACTTTTTAGAACAGACTGGAATTGCCTTATGTAATGAGATGTATTTTTTATGCTAAGGGGAAGGTGATTAAAAACTTTGATTCCAAAATAAAAGGGTCCCTTTTGGAATGTTTTTAAGTTTGTAGTTGGAGTATGTAAGTCAGAACTAAATCTGGTGTTGTTATTATGAATCTCTGAATTCAGTTTGTATAAATCTCTATTTTTGGCTATGAATAATAAAAGGAAAAAAGTGTATTGTAATTTTAATGGTAGAACTTTTAGTTTCTTGAATAACTGACAACAAGAATCTCTATTTCTGGCATTCATAATAACTCTAATTATCCTTTTTTTTTTTTTTTTATTTTTAAAAATATTAATGTTTTAAGCAGAATTACCCCAGAAAATTATGCCATACAGTAGGATGGAATGAAAATATGAGAAGCAAATTATACTTAGCATGTCTTGGGACATGAAAAGTTTGACTTAAATGATTGCATAGCATGCTGTGCCTATTTTTAAACATCATTAGATCAATATGGTCTTTCCATGACAAGGAATTATCTATATTCCTGTTACAGAGGCTCTCTGCTGTTCGGGTGTGGGTGCCACAACCTGGCCATTCACCAATCGTGTTGAGACCCTCAGTGGGAAATCTGTAGCTGTTCGGAGAGATCATGACGGACATATCCACATTGGCAGCACTACAGTACAGGAATGTGATATTCCAGCTACCAATGGCATTATTCATTCTGTCAACAGGGTATGTAATGACACTTAGAAATTCCCTGCTCGGATCTATTCCTCTGAACTGTAGTAGGTTTTGTAGAAAGATGAGTCAGGAGGAGTGTGGGACTGGGGGAATGTGAGAATAATAAGCATGAATAAATAGATAATTTGTTACCAACAACTGTCATTGTACGCAGGAGGTAAAACAATATTTTTTTTTTTTAGTTTGTTAATCCAAAAATACATGGACATGTAGTGTTTTGGTGTCAACCTTCTTGAAAAATGACTGATAGAAACATTTAGTTTTTGGTGCAATAGACAACAGTCAGAAAGGTTTAGAAGGATGGATTGCAGGGACTGTAGGTGTATGTAACTGGCTTATAATCATGTCCAATGCTGGGCTTTGGTATTGGCAATACTGAACCTTCAGATCCCACTGCCACATTGTTAGTATGACTTCTAATAAAATGGAATTTGCAAAGTTTATTGTCTTGTGATCTCTTCATACTTGTAAGATTACTCTCTTCTTGGATGAGATGCCAAGTAGTTCACTACCAAAGCTTTTTGGGAACCTGCCTCTTTCCATTTCAAGGGATGGATCTGTGAAACAGTTTGTGTATGATCATAATTTTACAGTGTCATGTCCCAGACGACATTAATCATTGTAGTCACTATTGTGAGTCTCATGTCTTTATTTTCTGCCTCCAGCTTATGGTACCACATGAAAACCATCTCAGTGGATCACTGAAGAAATTTGGGAATTCAGGTGTTGAAGTTTTCCTGTATGGTTTGTAATGTACTATTTTTTCAACTTTCTGTGTACTTTTAAGATAGCATTAAGCGTGTATGTTCAGTGTTATCACGATATTTGTTGTATTAACAAATACTTGTTATTTCATCTATATGACTGAAAATCTAATCTGATACAAGAATACATTCAAATTCTTAGCCATTTTTAATCGTGTTTAATATTCTGGCCAATAATTTCAATGTGGTGAGCATGTTCTTTATCAAATTTCTGTTAGTAACATGCTTAAGTGTACTACTCAATAAAAACAATTACTCTGCCATTGCATAGATGACTAGGTGGTCTTGAATGAAGATAATCCAAGAATTACTGTACAATCAGAGGAAAGAGGAATGAACTGTATAATAGAACTAATTAGTAGAAAAGAGTGGAAGTGGGAAGGAGGAGTTAATTTATATGTTTGGTACAAACTGAGACAGGAAGATTTGTTATGACTGTATACACATTTCTGTGTAATCCTAGGTTATGCAAACATTGTCATGAATGAATCATTAGTTGACAATTAAACACAGTGTATTATTTGACAGTGATGTGTCTTTAAAAGATGTGTAGAGAACACTGTACAGAGACACTACCAATTTACATGGAAGTATTGTACAAGCAAGTGATACCAATAAAAACATATTTTATGTAGTGTATGTTTTGTAGTTTTATTACATGGAAATCATTGAAAATTTAGATATGTAAAGGCACCCTATTTCCATCCTTATAAAGCATGGAAAAGTTGGGTATGGATTTATTTATGGACTTGTGACTCCTACTACATTTGTACACACTTTAATTACTCTGGACAATGATGAATTGGGTTGTGACATACTTCATATTATTTTCTCCCTAAAAATATCATGAGAAAGACTACTTAAAAGCTACACCATCCTAAAGAGGTCCATCCTGTTGTCTTTTTTGTACAGTTGTTATTTCGAAGTTGTATTCTGGTGAGTAACAGTTTTTATCAAGTTGTAATGTAGTCCCTTTTGGTACATTCCGTTCTCCACACACCTGGTTATACATAGAGAGTTTTACTGTCTTCTGCTGGTTGTTGCTTGAAGAACCTATGAAGAGAAAAAACTAGGAATTTTACTTTTCAGTGCAAAATTTACTACAGACATGTTGAGAGACTTCCAGGTGCTGTGTTTAGAGACAAGAAGAGAATATCAAGTGACCGTGAAATCCAGAGAAAAAGATATCACTTGAGTTCATACTGCAATTTGGATAGATGACAGAAAGACCACTGTGATTTTTCCATTGAATAAAATATGACAAATGTATAGAGCAAAATCACTGTTTATATACTGAATTGCAGTGAAATAAAATGTATGGCATAACTGAATTTTAGGCTAGGAATGTTTTCCTGAAGATCTTGCATATTTCAAGACTATTCTTTCTCATATGAATAAATAGACAATTTTTTTTTTATGTTTTGTTGAGCGTGCATCCCTGTATAATCTTGTAAATAAAGCCAGCTTGGTGCACAATTTTTCTTAGTATGTTATATGTTTCATACCACCCTGCATACCAGACAGTCATCCATACAGAATAACAAGTGCCAAGTGTCACATAAATACAGTTATTTCTTCTGGCAATGGGCACATAGTCACCCGAAACATGTAGAGAAAAAAATAAACATACTAAGAAAAATTGTGAACCAAGTTGGCTTTATTTACAAGATTATACAGAGATGCACAGTCAACTAAACATAACTGTACCATGATAATACTTATTTGTGTATTGTATAATTGAAATATGAAATAACTGCATTTTAGAGGTGCCTGCTTCATCCACTTTCAGGTAGCCAACAAGAGTAAGTTCTGTGGGAAAAACATGGGTAATAAAAGTGGGGGGACAGTAAGGGCTGCAGTAATGGCAAGGAGTAGTGGTACTCTGCAATAGGCTAGGCCTGTGGATAGTATATGCAGGAACATGAGAAGAGGTGATAAAAAGATACATAACTGTAATGAGCTATGACAGGATGTGAGAGAAATTTGGGAAGGGTAGGAACAGGAAGATAATGACCTGGCTATTCCAAACAGTAAATGTCTTGAAGGGCAGTCAATGGCTGAAAAGATGAGCAGAGGCCATAATGCACGAAGATGTGTAGAGGAAGCTACAAGGAAATCTGGGGTGGAGTGTAAAGATCAGGAGTGAGGAGACCAAATGACATTAGAAGGAAGGTTTGAAAAACCCCTGGTGGAAGGACGAAAATGACCAATGCATTCAGGGCAAAGTTGTCCTGCTGGGTAATTTTTAAGGGGCCTTGAATAGGGCCACATATCTTCAGTAGAAGACTGCCTTCATTCCTTCGAGTAGTGAAAGGTTCCCATGACAACGCCATCCTCCATTTTCAGGCTGACATCTAGTCGAATCTCCCTCTCCTCCCGCGTACAATGGGTTTCATTAGGAAGTACATCCAACGGGAGTCGCCAGTCTGCTACTCTGATCCATGGATTGACTGTTGCCAACAGCCAGTCAACATAAGCGCATGACATACCAATTGCTGTGTACACAGAGTAACACCTACTGATGATGAGTAGTTAATCTTCCCGAAACATGTAGAGGTTAATTATTGAAATAAATTGAAAGTAAATAGTGTATCTTGTTGGTTCTTATTGCACGGACAAATATAGGTTTTCAACTACCCGAAAGACGGGAATCTCCACCAACACCAGTCCAAATCAAGCTGCGTCACATATTAACCGTGATCTGTGACTGATATATGTTGCAATGGAACCTAGTCACACGAGTTTCAACAGGATTGCCAATGTAACGATGTCGTTTTGTAGAATGAACGGGAGACAATTTTTGGAGTAGCGTGGTTAATAAATCGTCTGGTGTTTTGTTGTTTGTTTTGACGGCTTAACAAGCACAAATGAAATTAAGTTCTGCTAAGTCTGAGTCGTAGATTGGTAACTGTATTTGTCTTAATCTACGTGGCCCTCGAAAGAACTACCATAGTGTTCGTGTAGAAAGCATTTGTAAAGTAGCTGGTATATCAGTTCGCATTGTTGTTTTTACTTATTCTATAGGAGGAAGGTATGTATCTTAATGCCAGATACCAAGTAATAATTTCATTCATGCTTATCTGGGTGTGTTAAAATTTGTGATGGTTATGTATGGTAAGCTAATTGGGATACCGACCGTTACTTCCTGAGCAGTCGTATTGTAGATAATATGAACAGCAGCAACAGTTGTGAGCAAAGTAGCAAACGTGTTCGTTATTTGTGTTCGCCGTACAACTAATTAGGCCTCAGTGATTCTAGTCCGAAAGTAACAGTGTAAGCGCGAGACAGCAAGCGTTCGAACTACTGTAGTTATTTTGAGGTTGAATGAGACTGATCAGGTTGGCTGAATGTGGGTAAGGATGAGTGGAATTTATTTGGTTCTGTTGCTGCTAGGATGATAAGCGATTTGTGAAAGTGACGAATCCGACCACTTACATGACAGTGGTTGGGACAGGTTGTGTATATAGCTCTGTGACATGTACGTGTTTTCTAGAAGTTTAGCTTCTGATATGTAACTGAAATTGTGTGTGTGTAGTGTATACATCTTGTGATACTAGTCTAGCATTTTGTTTTCAGTGAATTTGTTTCTGACTCAACTTGGAATTATTGTATCATGTAAATGAATATATGCCTTACATTAGTACTGAACTTGCTCATAATCTGTCACTGAATTAAATTCTAACCTCTTACGGAGTTTAAGTTGTAGCTTCATTTCAGTTTTTGTACTTACGTGATGTGGTTTCTGTAAAGTAAAGAGAGCATAGAATAGGAAAAAAAAAAAAGATAGAGGGAAATTAATAACTGGAATATTGATTGCTGAGTAACAGAATAAGATGATGCTAAGAAATGTTAATAAGGAATGAAGATATACTCCCAAATAAGGTTTTGATTATGAAACTAAACTGTGTGTGCGAAAGGGGAAGATCGAGATCAGCATGGGAATGTCAGGTAGGAAATATGTCATACAAAAAGGAAGGAAGAGAGTGGGAAGAAATTAGGGGTGAAGTGCCATGGGAAGATGGCTAGATGGGGATGCTTGATTGTGAGGTGATCCATATAAAATGGCAATGTTTAAGGAAGGAGGCGGCATTTGTACTTAAGATCACTCACTACACATCAAATAGAACATACTAACATATTGTTTCTTTTCAGCATGGGTCATCATTGTTGTGTTCCTCGCTGCAGTTCCAACAGTCGCCATTCCGGGAATGGAGCAATCACATTTCATGCTTTTCCTGTTGACCCAAAGGAACGGAAGCTGTGGATTCATAGTGTAAGAAGAGCTGATTACAAAAAGCTCACAGTTAATAAGCACACTAAAGTCTGTTCTAAGCATTTTCGGGATGAGGATTTCATTCAACCCCAATATTCAAAAAGACGATTGCTGAAGAAGGGTGTGGTGCCATCTGTGTTTGTTTGGACTAGAGGAAACCAGGAAGCATCGCAGTGTGAAAAGAAAACTAAATCTTCCTCGAATGATTCTGGTATGGTATCATAATATTGTGCTTTTTTTTTTTTAATATTGCGTATTGCATTATGTATGAAATCTGTAATATTGAATTCGTAAAATAATGTTCTTCTTAAATGCAGTGTTCACGGTCTTAGACGTGGTATGTATGGTCTTGGGCTTGAATGTTTCACACATCACATGTTATGAGCAGTCTGTTAATAAGTAGTGCATATACAACATATTACCAGCATTCTTTCAGTTTGTATTTCTGCTAATATGGGCTCCAGAACGGTTATCAACATTTAGATCTGTATAACTTTGCTCCACACACATATAGTCCTGATTTTGCAGTGTGGTTCAGCTGTTAGGCATGGGATTCCTTCATTCAGTTGTTTGATTGGATAATATCAAGTAGAAACCTCAAAGCTGGAAATAAGTAAAATAATTTGATGTTTCTGTCTTTTTGTGGCTTTCTTCTTGACACTTGGCTTTATTAAATGCAGTGATAACAGATTTAACTGAAATGTTAAATTTGGATTATTGAGTTTTAGTATGGTACTTTAGAACAAACTGAATTACTTGAGATATCATTTTACATGAAACTCAAGATTTTTAAGTAAGTGTATTATATTTTAATAACTATACAAGACTTATGTAAACAATCATAGCCCAGAATTGTACTTTCATAGTGGTGGAGATTATGTCAGTGATGTGATTTGTTATTATGGATTTGTAATAAAACTTGATTGAATGACATGTTGCAACCATATTGAAAAATAGCTCGAAATGTGGAGTCATAAATTTTCAGTTACCAAGAAGAGGTTTGTTATTAGGTTTCCTGAGATGTAGTGGTGCACTTGATCAAAATTAATTTTTGAGTCTTTGTGGAGTAAATTCTTTCTTGAAAAGGTGTTTCTTTCTCAGCTGGTCAAGAAATTTCCCACCTTTTTGAAATTGATGAAGAATATCACTGGAGTCAGCTGAATCAACATCCTTACAGCTCATTTCTTTGAGGTTTATTTTAGTATTGTTCCATGTTGTTGGCACTGTTTTCTATGTGTCTTCTCAGTGCCATGATCTCTGTCATCATTTCCCCATGCTACTGGTTTTTTTCTTCCTGCCTTCCTCCCACTTTGAGAGGGTACCTGTGTTTGACCAATGTCCTGTTTTCTTATTTTCAATATTCTTCTTTTTGCCTGGGTTCTAAAACATGTTTTGGCTTCATTGACTATGTGTCAGTTCTCTTGCTGGTGCTGTCTGGGCTTCAGGGCTTTTGTGTTTCATTTTTTTAAGTTCTGGCAGCACCATGCCAGTGTTTCATTTAGTCTACTGTGAGCTTGGAGCCTTCCGGTCTTTGTTTGTATATAAAGTAATGTCTGCAGTGGCAAGGTAACTGTAGTATATGTGTCTATGCTTTATTGGAAAAGTACATGTATATTGTTAACTACTACATGGACAATATGGCAGGTAATAAGGGGCATGATCCGTTATGGATTGAAAGCAACAATAGGTGTATGTATACATAGATGAATACTACAATGACAAGAATAGATTTTAACCATATTCCATGCCTTTATATCTTTAATTTAACTGCAAAACAACTAAAACAATAGTTGAGTAAAGAGAGACCAACTTGATGTCACTTGCTTTATTATTTCTTTATATAATGCTGAACATGTTTTGGATGTTAATACATCCATCCTCAGGAGCTTGCGACTTATGTGTTGATTTATATCATGGGTTACATTGATCTGTACTAAAACAATGTATATGTAATACTGATATAGTATATCATACTTATTAGGTATATCAGGCACCTAGTACTTTGAATCAAGCTGCAAAATGCTACATATAATGAGTATTACTGCTGTAATCTGTTATATTTTAGCAAGGTTTAACTTGCTGAGTGAAGTTATATGCAGAAACATGTAGGAGTAATGGAAGACTCTAGTATTGTGTACATCATAAGTGCATTTAGTTGTTTTACAAGTGAAAATTTAATTAAAATGCACAGAATGAATAATTTTAAAGTTTATTCACTTATTTATATCAGCACATGTTGCTGTCAAATTTGAGGAGGTTTTGGTGCTGTCATGGAGAAACTAAGTGTGAACTGAATAATGTGTCTATGTTAAGTATCTTTGTTCTGTTTCAGGTGATCAAGCTTTGAAAGAAGAATCCAAATTCCACTCATCTGGTGAGAATAGTTCCAAAGCTAGTCATACTGAACCATGTAATATCAAAGAGGCTGACAGGAAGCTTCCTGGAAAGGGTAAAGGTGAAGTTTCTGCGTCTAGAAGCTCTGTGAACACAGTGGAGAGAAAAACCAAGTCTAAAATTGTAAAGAAAGATACAAATACAGACAGGTCAAGTGACACTCACTCTGGTAACTTACCAATGGCGAATTTGTCCTGTGTGTCTTCTACTAAATCAGATGACTCGGAGCAAGGGAGTGTTAGTGATATGACACCTACCAATGGAAGTAGTCCCAACAGCAGCAGTAACAGCACATCTGGCAGAAAACAATCATCTATACTTAACTTCCAAATTGGTACCAGACTAGAAGCTAAAGACCTAGCAAGTGAAATATGGTGAGTTACAAGTTGACGGGGGTAATGCCATTCATCCCTGAGGGATGGAGGCAGCCTTCTGCAACATTGACCACAAACTGGATAATTGCCTCTTTCAGGACCACATATATCTGTGACATGTCCTTCCCTCATTACTTCTGTAACTTCTGTATAACCACAATGAACTGCATTTGAGTCCTGACTGTCCAGTCTTGCAAGTTTTGCTACAACTGCACCCACTGCATATCAGCTATACTCCCACTGGCTTACCACCCCAATTGTCTGGAACCATGTAATATACCAAGAATTTCCAGATAACTGATACTCTTCTCATGTTGTTAACTATTTACCAGTTGATGTGGTGTAACATTCCAGAAGTCTTGAATCGTTAACAACATTGCCTGCCTTGCGAACCTTAAATATTGCAGTGCTCTATTAATATGAATGCCTGGTAATGTTTATACAAGTCCATTCGTTGGCATAATTTCCATAGGTACAGATAGCTATCCACCCACCTAGAATTTTAATTCATGTAGAAAGGGTCAATATTGTATGTCCCTTCCACTTTGTCCAGTGGTAATCTGTTACACATCCAATAATTTATCTGATCATTCCTGTACAATGATCAGATTATATCAGTTTCATGTTTTGGATTGTCTGATGGTTACTGTGGTTCAGCAAGTTCACTCTGATGTCCCAGTATCCACGTTGTCCAAGGACCTTGCAGTAGTAACGTGCAAGGCTATGTCACTGGAATTTCAACTTCTACTGTGGTATGACCATCAGCTTAACCCAGTTTGTATAGGTGCCATTTTAAATGACAGTGACCCTTAGTTTTATAATCACAGATACTAACTTGTTCATGTACAGCCACAGCATTTTTAACGTTCTGCTTATTGAGCTATGCCAGTGTCTGCCAAGTTATGGTAGCTAACCTCTCTTCCAGTCCCTTGCAGCCTGCATGATAGGTTGGTTCAGTTAGTGTTGTTTCAGTCCCTTGTGACAGTAAGCCAGCCATTTCATTGCCTGAATACCTGTGTTAATTGTATGTATATGTTTTCTGCCAGTATCATCAGGGATTTGCAGGCGACTGTTAAGTTAATCTGGACAATGCGAAGTGGTTTTATTGAAGTGTTACTGTCATAATATAAATGTTTTATGTTGTTCCTGTTTTTACTGGCCATTATACTTGTACTGTGCCAATCCCAGTGGCCATGTGGTCTATGGCATGGGTCTGCGGCCGCTCGCTTGCTGGGATTGTGGGTTTGAATCTTGTCTGGGGTATTGATGTTTGCTTCTCGTGCACATTGTGTGTTGTCAGGTAGAAGTCTCTTTGTCGGCCTTATCACTTGTACAGAGAAGTCCTACTGAATGTGGTGTATCCAGGAAGTTTGATCATGAAGCCCTGTAAAGGGAGGCCGTGACCTGGAATCAGTTTGTAGCAGCGGGGGAGAGGGAGTCCTGATACACTTTTTCTGCAGCTGTTGGTCATTTGTTCATTCTATGTGCTGGCATTTTCCCTCAGCCACAGTGTCTTTCTTCACAGGTATCCTGTTAAAGTTGTAGAAGTGGACTGGGATGATGAAGAGATCCTCATACATTTTGAGAAGTGGTCGCAGCGCTATGATGAATGGATTCAAATGGACAGTTCGCGACTTCGAGCCACACAAAATCCAACTCCACAGTAAGTTTCTAAGAACGCAGAATTAGTTGGTCTCATCAGTTTCACTGTGGTCTTCTGAAAGTTGTGACATTGAAAGTCATATTTCTTGAAGCCTGTCAAATGGTTTGATTGAATAATTGAACTATTGAACTTTTTTGAAGTCAACAATGAACTTTAGGTGCTGTAAAAGCAGAGAATTCTTGTTCCTGGGTGAAGATTTGAATTGCTGTATGAAAACTTCAGCATCTTATTAATTTGGTGGGTTTAGTTTGCCTGTCAGTTTGAGTTGTAATTAGAATTTGTGTCATGGAGACAGTGTACCTGTTTTCAAAATTAAGAAATGCATAACTTGTAGAATAGGAGGAAGTAGCCATCGGGAATATGACATTCAGAGGACCGTGCATTGTGATATATTCTTATAATAAGAAGCCAACAAGATGCACTATTTTCAATTGTATTTTGGTAAAGAACTTTACATGTTTTGGACAGACTTACTGTCCATTTTACATGCAACATGTTTGACAATTTAATGACAGTGTACATGTATATACACTAGTAATTTTACCAATTATTAAAATTGCAGTATGACAAATACCAGTTGCTGTGAATGACTCCTGATGATGGCCAAGACAGTAAGTCTGTCCAAAACATGTAGAGTTCTTTACCAAAATAAAGTTGAGAAGTAGTGCATCTTGTTGTCTTCTATTGTAAGAATAGCCATCTGGAGTAAAACTTTGCAGCACATTGTGATTTGCATTGTGTGGAGACCACTTTGGTATTCACGTGATGCCGGCATTTAGACAGCAGTATTTACTTGACCTCTCAGTTGTACCGTATTTTAAACAACAACTGAAATTCTCTTGTAGAAAATACAGTGTAATTACAATTAAATGGTAATGAAAACTTTGTTGTTCCATTAATTCTAGAGGAGGTTTTCCCACATTCGGTCAAATACTGTACATAATATTTTTTGTTGTGGTTCCAGCCAGTGCACAGTATAAACAACATTATTTCCTTGTATTCAGTGAATTTTAATTTGGTAACTTATCCACATATTGTGTACATGTTCGTTTGTTGGTTTTATTACATAAGTTTAAATTATCCGTATTTAATGTAAGAAATTTTTGATCCTCCACAACTTGCACCTAGGTTTATTGCAGTTGTGTTTAAAACAGCAGCTATTATTCACATCTTCTGTGCCAGGAATTGTTGCTATACAAGCATAATTTCTGGCAAATGACATCATGCATTGAATTTGCATGGTCACCCTGCAGCTTGCGACATGTAGCTGCTGCAGTTCATGTTTGAAGTTTTCTGTTCTACATTTCCCACGTCATTTTAAAAATTTAATATTATTGTGTATGTAATTGTATTTATTTTTGTGAAAGCAGTTTACATGTTTCTTTCTGTATTTCATATTAACAACTTATGCATAGACATTTTTATCATGATTGTATACAAAGAAGTTTAAAAAAATACGGTAACAAGCACACTGATGCCAAGAACTTTATTCTTACTCTCATTTATACATGGCACATGGGTAGCAGATGGTACACACCAGATGTCCACATAGTCATCATTGACATTTAAGCCTTTGTCCCATGGGCACCAAGGCGTGTATCCCAGTATGGGAGAAATTGGTGTCAAGAGTCCAGCCATGAGGTGACAGCTTGCTTTATGTCTTTGCAGCCAGGTCCTTTCTTAAGGTTGCCAAAGAGATGGAAATCACTTGGCCCCATAATGCCAACCAGAGTCATGGCTGGTTATGGTGCTATAGCTGGGAGGTTATGGACCACCCTCCCTAAAGTTGTGATTGCAGGTCCAGTGATTTCAGACTTAAATTTTCTGTGCAGAGTGTTTGTTACTGTGTTCTTGAAGGCCCCTGTATCTTAAGAGAATGAACAGAATTTTTATGTAATTGGGCATAATTTCCACTTAATGAAAACCGCAATTTTACATGAGAAAAGTTATCCCCCGGCAATCCATTAAATAGCGATATCTTTGTGACGTGAAATATAATTGGTATTGTCAGTTTCTTAAAAACTTTTTCTGATGCACTTGTGATAATGGGCTTTTCCTAATTATGTGTGACTTTTTATGTAAGGTTTGCAATGGTTTTACTTGTGCAGTTTTGCTTCTGAGGATATTAGTTGTACAACCGACCCGGCTATTCAGTTGGTAGGCATGTCTTCTTCCCAAGGAATCTAAGTGGTCTAAGTGGCGGGCGGTGATATCATTAACACTAACTCTGGTCACTATTGATGTGGATTATATTT
>Ga0123357_10008737_pt1 | contig 12698 bp, 1 predicted proteins | sample TergutEmb28metaG_FD_89873 | JGI IMG/M metagenome (GOLD analysis project Ga0123357, IMG submission 89873) | Embiratermes neotenicus P4 segment gut microbial communities from Petit-Saut dam, French Guiana - Emb289 P4 | ecosystem: Host-associated > Arthropoda: Insects > Digestive system > Gut ... | reverse complement strand
CCTTGGCGATGCGGTCGAGTTGGGGGGTGTCGACGAGGTGGCGTTCGTCGCCGTAGGCGCTGATGCCTTGCCATGCGTGGTCGTCGGAGAAGATGAAGATGATGTTGGGGCGAGCGGTGGTGGTTTTTGGATTTTGGATTGGGGATTTTGGATTGTCGGGCGCAAGCGCGGTGGCGGCGGTGGTGGTGGTTGCGGCGGCGGTGATGGCGGTGATGCCGAGTGTCATGGCAAGGCCGGTGAGGCTGGTGAGCGATGCGGGTGCGGGTGGCAGTGGTTTTTTCATGGTGGTGGCGGGTGGGGGTATTGTGGGGCGCGGAGACGCGGGAAGGCGAGGAAAATAGATGGGAACAAGCAGGAATGAAAAATGATGTCAGTCGTATCGCACAAGCGCGAGCAGGACGAAGGCGATGAGCGCGATTGGCGGCCAGAAACCGCCGCGGCGCGCCGCCCATTTTTGGGAATACCCGCAAAGCATCACGGCGAGCAGCGCCGCGAACGCGGCGGTGCCGAGCCATTGGGGATCGAAATGCGCGGAATGCGACATGCCGGAAACCCCCACCGCCAGCGCGAGCAGTTTTTGCATGGCTACAAGCACGAGCGCGGCGGCGTGGTTGAAGAGCATGGCCAGCGGCGCGAGTCCCGCCAGCCCGCTGATTATCGAGAGGAAACCGGAGAGTATCACCAGCGAGGCGGCGGGGATGAGAAGGAGGTTCGCAAAAAGCGCGCCAGGCGTCACAAGCCTGAAATACACCACGCCGCAAAACGTGCTCACGAGGCTCGCGGAAACGCTGATGGCAAACACACCGAGAAAATAACGGTGCGCAATCGAGAGCACATGCTGCGTGCGCGTCCAGGCGGCTTTCGGCACGTCGCGGAAGAGCACCCAGCGCGCGTTCCACGTCTCGCCAAGCGGCAGGCCGTAGAGGAGAATGGCCGCGACGATGCCGTAGCTCATCTGGAAACTCGCGCTGAAAAGTTGCATCGGCCTGGCGACGAGCATGGCGAGCGCGGCAAACGCGAGCGTGGCAATGCCGTTGACGGGCAGCCGCGCCATGAGCGCGGATTGCAGGATGGCCACCATCGTGAAGGCGCGCACCGCCGAGGGACTTGCCCCGGTGATCTGCACGTAAACCCAGAGCGTGGCGATGGCGGCGAGATAGCGCGGCCAGCGCGGAAGCCGCAACAGGAGGAGAAGAAAATAAATGCCCGTCGCAATCACCACGATGTGGATGCCGCTTATCGCGAAGAGATGCATCGTGCCGGAGCCGAGAAATAGCGCGGTCTGCTCGCCGTCGATTTCCTGCTTTTGCCCGAGCACCATGGCGCGGTAAATGCCGGTCTCGCGGGGGCGGTTTTGCAGGCCCAGGCCGAGCGTGTCGGAAAAACGCGCGCGCATGCGCTCGAAAAAAACCGCCGCGGCGGACGGCGGGGCGGCGATGGCGCAAATGCTCCCGTCGCTGAAATGAAAATTCATGCCCGCGGCGACGAGATGGCCCTCGAAGGAATCGGCGCTGGCGTTGCGCGGCAGCGCCTCAATCATTCCGGCGGTTTTTATTTCCGCGGTGCGGATGACTTGCGCGGCGACATCCCGATTGCGGGGCGGGTCGAGGGAAAAATAAACCGGCTGCCCGACGAGTTCATCGAGTTTCCGGTCGTCGCTCGCGACCACGCGCGCGAGGCCGCTGATGCTTGGGCGCGCCTTGGGCGCCGACGCGGAGTTTTGCTGCGCGAGGCTGTTGATGCGCAAGGTGAGGCGGACTTCGCGGGGCGGAAGGTTGTCCCATGCCGGAAGACGCGCGCGGCAGATTTCGTAATTGGCCGCCCCCGCGAGAAAGAGCGCGGCGACAATCGCGGCGAGCGCGGGCGCATGGCGCCTGGTGAAAAAAATCACGGGCAGGGCGGCGATGGCGAGCGCGAGCGCGGATGCGAGCAAAGCGGCGACGGGCGGCTCCGCGGGGAGCATTTTCGCGGCGGTGATGCCCGCCGCGAAAGGAAGCAGCAGCCAGAGAAGCGGGGCGCGATGCCGCTCGGAGCGCAAATGCGCGGGGCTTGTGGACGGGGCGGGACTCATGGTGGCGGCATTTTGAATTTGAAATTCGCGCTTGGTGCATGCGCGTGCGCAAAACGCGCGGGCCACTTTGGAAGCGCGAGCGGTTGCGCGGCGAAGCAATCGAGGAAGGATTGGCGGGTTTCGGGGCTGGTCATGTTGGATTGGAAAAGATTGAAAAAAATGAAGAGGTGAAGGGCGAAAGGTGAGGGGTTGGGCGCGAAAGGTGAAGGGTGAAAAATGGGGTGGCGTGGGAAAATGGGTGGCATGGAAAAATGGGGTGGAGGCGAGTCGCCCATGTGCTTGGACGGCGCATCGGTTTGTGCGCGAATCACGGGCGAGTCGCCCGTGCCACTCGACCCACATGGGCGAATCGCCCGTGCCACTCGACCCACATGGGCGAGTCGCCCATGCCACTCGATCCACATGGGCGAGTCGCCCATGCCACTCGATCCGCCAATCGTGTTTTCGGGTTAAAATCCTGTTGTTATTATTCGAGTTATCGCCGGGCGCCGCGGCGCAGGGCCAGCAGCGCGGCCACGGCTCCGAGCCAGAGGAGGCTTGGGGCACCGCCTCCGCCGCCGCCGCCACCACCACCGCCGCCGCCTCCGCCAGTGCTGCCGCTGCTGGCTGCGTTCACGGTTAGGGTGAAGGTGGCTTGGGTCGTGCCGTTGGCGTTGGCGGCTTGCACGGTGTAGGTGGCGGTGTCGGTCGTCTTCGCGGGCGTCAATTCGTAGATGGCGGTGGTCGCGGTGGCGATGAGGGCGCCGTTTTTCTTCCATGTGTAGGTGGGTTCGGGGGAGCCATAGGCGGTGGCGTCGAGGGTGAGGTTGGTGTTTTCCGTTAGCGTGCGGTTGGCGGGGGGCGCGATGAAGACGGGTTTGGCTTGGAGGGTGAGGATGGCGGAGTTGGCGGTGTCCATGACGCTCACGGTGCCGTCGCCGGAGGTGTTCACGGCGATGCCGGCGGGGGCGTCGGGGGCGGTGGCGCTGTCGGTTACGACGCTGGTGACTTTTTGCGTCACGGGGTCGTAGACGCGGACGAGGTTGTTGCCGGTGTCGGCGATGTAGACGAGGCCGGCGTTGTCGATGGCGAGGGCTTCGGGGGTGTTGAGGCGGGCGGCGGTGCCGGTGCCGTCGTTGAGGCCGGCTTGTTCGGAGGCGCCGGCGACGGTGGTGACGCGGCGGGTGGCGATGTCGATTTCGCGGAGGGTGCTGTTGCCGGTGTCGGCGACGTAGAGGGTGTTGGTGGCGTCGTTGTAGGCGAGGCCGGTGGGGATGTTGAAGGTGGCCGCGGCGCCGATGCCGTCGGCGGAGCCTTCGGCGCCGCTGCCGGCGAGGGGTTGGATGGTGTAGCCGGTCGCCGCCGCTGCTGCGGCGGAAAGGGCTGAAGGGCTGAAGGGCTCGGCGACTTCGACGGAGGCGTCGGTGGTTGCCATTGCGGTTGCTTCGATGGCGCGGGTTTGCGCTGCCTTGATGGATTGCGAGGCGGTTGGGGTGAGCACATAGATGGTGTTGTCGCCGGCGCAGGAGACGAAGATGATGCCGACTGATGTGAGCGCGATGCCGGTGGGTTGGTTGAGGCCGGTGGCGATGGTGGTGACGGGACTGCCAGAGGGGAGGGGGACGCGTTTGATGGCGCCGTTGCCGGTGTCGGCTATGTAGAGGTTGGCGCCGGTGGCGTCGATGGCGAGGCCGGAGGGGGAATTAAGGCCGGTGACGAAGTCATGCGTGATGACGCCGGTTGGGGTGATGCGCATGATGGTGTTGTAGGCGGGGTCACTGACGTAGAGGTTGCCGGCGGCGTCGTAGAGCATGACGGTGGGGGCGCCAGCGTCGGGCACGGGGGTGACGGTGTAGGTCGGCGGGGTGGCGTCGGCGATGGTGAAGGTGACTTCGGCTGTGCCAGTGCCGTAGGCGTTGGTGGTGGTGATGGTGACGGTGTAGACGCCGGCGGTGGTGGGGGTGCCGGTGATGAGGCCGGTGGCGGTGTTGATGGTGAGGCCGGGGGGCAGGCCGGTGGCGGCGTAGGAGGCGGGGGTGTTGGCGGCGGTGATCTGGTAGGTGAAGGCGGCGCCGGTTTTGCCGTCGGCAGCGATGGAGCTGGTGATGATGGGAGAGTTGGTGACGGGGAGGGTGACGGTGAGGGTGGCGGGGGCGCTGGTGAGGGTGGTGCCTTTTATTAGCAAGTTGGTGACCGAGTTGGTGACGACGCAGCGGTATTGGTAATTGTTCATCGAAATCGGGATGCCGCTGGCGAGGCTGCTGCCGTAGATGGTGAGCGTGTTCGTGGTATTGCCGGTATAGGGGCGGGCGTTGCGAATATCCGTCCATGTGGCGCCGTTGTCGGTGGAGAGTTGCCATTGGTAGGTGGGGGCGGGGTTGCCGGTGGCGGAGATGGTAAAGGTGGCGGAAGTGGCGCCGGCGGTGACGGTGGTGTTTTGCGGCTGTGTGGTGATGGCGAGCGCGGCAGGGGGGGCGTTGATGGTGAGGGTGGCGGAGAAGCTGATGGCGCTGCCGGCGGTGTTGTAGGCTGCGCATTGGTATTGGTTGCCGGACATGTCGGTGGTGACGTTGGGGAGGGTGAGGGTGTTGGTGGTGGCGGTGGCGATGGTTGTCTGCGTGGTGCCGGTGATGACTGACCAGAGGTAGGTGGGGGCGGGGTTGCCGGTGGCGGTGGCGGTGAAGGTGGCGGTGTCGCCGGCGGTGATGGTTTGCGAGACGGGTTGCAGTGTGATGACGGGGGCGACGGGGTGGATGATGGTGATGACTGGGAGGGCGTTGGCGGCGGCGGCGTTCCAGTTGTAGGTGTTCAGCCAGGCGGGGTTGAAGAAGGCGCCGGCGCCGGAGAAGGTGGCGGTGCCGGGGTTGGTGATGAAGTTGAGGTCGAGGGAGGTGAAGGTGGCAGCGGGTTCGGCGCCGGTGTTGTTGAGGGCGAGGTTGAGGGTTCCGGTGGTGACACCAGTCACGTTGAGGGTGTCGATTTTGCCGGCGGCGATGTCGGTGTTGAGGGCGAGGGTGTTGGCGGCGCCGTTCGCGGTGAGGCTGGCAAGGGTGGCGGTGCTGCCGGGGGCGAGGTTGTTCGCGAAGGCGAGGGTGCTGGCGCCGTTCATGGTGAGGTTGCCGAGGGTCGTGTTGTTTTGCGCGAGGGTGAGGGTGGCGTCGGTGAGCGTGACGTTGCTCGCGGCGGTGCCGAGGGAGTTGGCGGTGGCGGCGACGATGTTCGCGCCGGGGAGGGCGTTGATGTTGGCAATGGTGTTGGCGCCAGTGAGGGTGGTGGTGCCGGCGGTAGCGGCGAGGGTGAGCGTGCCGTCGCCGGTGATGGTGTTGGCGATGGCGCCGCTGGCGGTGTAGGTGAGCGAGCCGGTGGGGCCGATGGCAATGGCGGCCGTGCCGAGGGCGTCGGGGGCGGCGGCGATGACGGTGGTGGTTATGTTGGCCTGACCGGTGAAGTCGGGGTTGGCATTGGGGATGGTGGTGGCGCCGGCGCCGTAGAAGTTGAGGATGCCTGCGCCGATGATGTTGTTGGCGAGGGTGGCGTCGGCGGTGTTGGCGAGGTTGAGCATGCTGGTGGGGTCGGCGAGGGTGATGGCACCGGTGCCGAGGGCGGCGGGGTCGCGTGTCGTGAGGGTGGAGTTGGGGGCGATGGTGAGGTCGCCGGTGATGGCGGAGGTGGCGTCGGCGAAGACGATGAGTTTGTTGTCGGTGACGGTGGCGCCGCCGACCAGGGAGAGGTCAACGGTGCCGGTGATGGTGATGGTGATGGAGGCCGTGGCGCCGGTGCCGGTGGCTTCGAGTTGGGTTTTGAGGTTTTGCGCGGCGAGGGTCGCGGGGTCGAGGTTGACGGTGAGGGTGGCGGGGGCGCTGGTGACGGCGCCGGTGGCGTTGCTCACGAGGACGGTGTAGGTGGCGGTGTCGGTTTGCTGGGCGTTGGTGATGGTGTAGGTGGAGGCGGTCGCGCCGGGGATGTCGGCGCCGTTTTTCTGCCATTGGTAGGTGAGGGAGTTGCCGGTGGCGGTGACGGTGAGGGTGGCGGTGTCGCCGACGGTGATGGTTTGGCTGGCGGGTTGGGTGGTGATGGCAGGCGCGGCGTCGGCGATGAGGAAGGTGAGCGTGGCGGTGCCGGCGCCGTAGGCGTTGGTGGCGGTGAAGGTGGCGGTGTAGGTGCCGGCGAGGGTTGGGGTGCCGGAGATGTAAGGAATGTCAGTTTCGCCTTGGTCGTCAAAGAAGGCCACCATCACGAAAATCACGCCGTCGGGCAGGCCGGTGGCACCGGTAAGGACACCGCCATTTGTCGCGGCGGGCGCAGTGAGGCTGAAGGTGCTGCCGACGGTGCCGGTGATGATGTCGGTGCCGGTGTTGATGACTGGAAGCGCGCCGGGCGGGATGGTGCCGGAGCCGTCGATGAAGACGTTGAGCGTGGCGGAGCCGGTGCCGTAGGGGTTGGTGGCGAGCAGGGTCGCGGCGTAGGTGCCGGAGATCGCGGGGATGCCGGAAATGGCGCCGGTGGAGCCGTCGATGGCGAGGCCGATGGGGAGGTTGGTTGCGTCAAACGAGGTCGGGGTGTTCGTGGCTTCGATTTGATAATCGAAGGCGCTGCCGACGGCGCCGGTTGCGAGGAGCGTGCTGGTGATGACGGGCGGGGCGTTGACGGTGAGGGTGGCGTAGTCGCTGGCGGTGGTGCCGGTGGTGTTGTAGGCGAGGCATTGGTAGGTGTAGCCGTTCATGTCGGCGGTGACGTTGTCGAGGGTGAGGGTGGCGGTGGTGCCGTCGGCAATGGGGGCGGGCATGGACAGGGTGTCGGTGATGACGAGCCATTGGTAGGCGGGCATGGGGTTGCCGGTGGCGGTGATGGCGAAAGTGGCGGTGTCGCCGACGGTGACGGTGGTGCTGGCGGGTTGCGCGGTGATGGTGGGCGCGGCGAGGGGCGGGGTGATGGTGAGGGGTTGCGCGGGGGTGATGGTGCCGCCGGCGGTGGTGATGGAAATCGTGCCGGTGGTCGCGCCGGCGGGGACGGTGACTGTGAGCGTGGTGCCGTCGGCGGAAATGGAAACGATGGTCGCGGGCACGCCGCCAATGGTGACGGTCGCGCCGGTGAGGTTTGCGCCGGTGATGGTGATGGTGTCGCCGGCGGTCGCGGTCGCGGGCGTGACGGTGGTCACGGTGGGCGGCGGGGTGAACGGGGCGAGGATGAGCGAGGTGATGCCTCCGCTGGTGGTGGAGGTGACGGCGTAGGAGTAGAGGCCGACGTCGATGATGGGCGCGAGCGGGGTGAAGGTGGCGTCCGTGGTTTCGGGGTAGGTGATGAGGGTGATGGGCGCGGTGGCGGGCGCAGTGGAGGTGCCGGTGTTGGTGATTGCGAGGGTGAAGGCACCGGCGGGGGCGTTGGTGATGGCGAGGGTGTTGGCGGCGTTAGCGGCGATGTTGGTGTTGAGGGCGAGGGTGGCGGCGGTGCCTGTCGAGGTGAGGCTGGCGAGGGTCGCGGTGGCGGATGTGTTGTTCGCGGCGAAGGCGAGGGTGGATGCGCCGTTCATGGTGACGTTGCCGATGGTGGCGTTCGCGGCGGCGAGGGCCACGGTGGCGTCGGTAAGCGTGAGGGCGGTGGCGGCGTTGCCGAGGGCGTTGGGGCTGGCGGCGGTGATGGCGGAGCCGGGAAGGGCATTGATGGTGGTGATGGTGTTGGTGCCGGAGAGAGTGATGAGGTTGCCGGGTGTGCCGGCGATGTCGAGCGTGCCGGGGCCGATGATGTTGCCAGCGAGGGTGAGGGTGCTCGCATTGCTGCAGAGAGTGCCGCTGCTGCTGGCGCTTACGTAGATGTTATTTGGAAGCGTCACGGGGGCAGTGTTCGTGGTGGAGAGGCGGAGGGTGGCGTTGCCGATGCTGATGCCGACGGCATTGCCGCCGTCGCCGAGTTGCGCGGCGGTGCTAAAGACAAGCTCTCCGCCGTTGGAAATTCCAATGCCACCGAGGAAATTGTTTGTGGCGGTGACATTGGCGAAGATAGCCGTGATACCGGCTACGTTCAGTTTGCCGTCGGGAGGGAAGGCGCCGAGGGTCGAGTTGGTGCCGGTGCAGGCAATGAAGCTGGCGGGGTCGGCGGTGATGCCCGCTCCGGTGAAGGTAAAGCTGGCGCTGTTGTCAGTCTGGGTAGAGTAAGAGAGGATCCACATGCCGGAAACCGTCACGCCAGTGCCGGGGATGTTGATGGTGCGCTGCGCAGCGAGGGGTGCATAAGAGTCAAGAAAGACGGCATGATCCCCTTTGGCGAAGACGGTGGAGTTACGGCTAAAACCGCCATCGGTTCCGTCCATCCAGTTGACGTCGGTGGTGTTCCACTCGGTCGAAGTCGTGCCTGTCCAGAGGAGGGTGCGCGAGTAGTCGGCGGCGATGGTGAGGAGCAGGTCGGCGCCGCTGGCGGAGAGGGTGGCGGTTTGGCGGGCGGCGGGGTCTTGGGCGGTGCCATTGATGGTGAGTTGGGCGGCGCCGGCGAGGGCGGCGAGGTTGCCGAGGTTGTAGGTGCCGGTCGTAAGCGAGGTGAGATCGATGGTGGGTGTGCCGGCGGTGGTGAGCGCGCCGGTGACGTTGATGCTGTCGCTGGCGTTGTCGGGGAAGAGGTTGAAGCGGAGGATGGCGCCGTCGGCTAGGTTGAGGTTGTTGAGGGTGAGCGTGGCGGGGGCGTCGGGTGAATTTGCGCCGGGGGCGATGATGCCGCCGGTGGCAACATTGATGGCGCCGGTGGCAACGCCGCTGCCGACGAGGGTCGCGCCGTTGGAGAGGTTGATGTTGCCGCCGAGCGTGGCGCCCGCGCCGTCGACAACGAGGGTATTGCCGCTGGCAACGGTGGCGCCGCCGACGAGCGAGAGGTCGGTCGTGCCGGTTACGGTGACAGGTGCCGTGCCGGTGGTTTCGAGTTGGGTTTTGAGTTGTTGCGCGGCGAGGGTGGCGGGGTCGGGGTTGACGGTGAGGGTGGCGTAGGAGCTGGTGGCGGTGGAGCCGGCAGTGTTGTCGGCGGTGCAGCGGTATTGGGCGGCATTGAGCGCGTAGGGGGCGGCGGTGATGGTCAGCGTGGCGGTGGTAACGCCGGTGTAAGGGGCGGTGTTGGCAAGGTTTGTCCATGTGGCGCCGTTGTCAGTGGAAATTTGCCACTGGTAAGTGAGCGCGGGCTGGCCGGTGGCGGTGATGGCGAAGGTGGCGGTGCCGCCGGCGGTGATGGTTTGCGGGGCGGGTTGTGTCGTGATGGTCACGGGGGCGGCGGCGGGGGTGATGAGGACGGTGGTGGCGCCGGTGGGGGCGGTCGTGGCGGTGACGGCGTAGGTGTTGAGGCCGATGTCGATTTGCGGGGTGGTGATGACGAAGGCGGCGTCGGGGGCGAGGCCTTGGGGGGCGTTGATGAGTTCGATGGGGGCGGCGTCGGGCGCGGGGAGGGCAGTGCCGGAGTTGTCGAGGACGGCGATGGCGAAGGTGCCGGTGACGGGGGCGTTGGCAATGGCGAGGTGGTCGGCGGCGCCGGCGGCAATGTTGGTGTTGAGGGTGAGGGTGGGGACGGCGCCGGCAGTGGTGGCGAGGGAGTCGACGGTGAGGGTGGTGTAGCTGCCGGAGCTGATGTTGTTGAAGTCGAGGGTGCCGTTGGGAGTGAAGGTGAGCGCGCCGAGGGTGACGTTGGCAGCGCCAGTGCCGAGGATGAGCGCGCCGTCGTTGGCAATGGGGGCAGTGATTACGGGGGAGGATCCTGCTTTGGTTCCGGTCTGGACGCGGTTGCCGTCCATATCATAGCCCCAGAGAGGTTCTCCGGCGAGGGCGAGGGTGCTGCTGTTGACGATGGAGGAGCTGGCGAGTGTGCCGGTGACTCGAAGCGCGCCAGCTTGCACGGTGAGCGTGCCGGTGATGGTGGTGGTGTTGTCGAGGGTGAGAGTGCCTTGGCCGAGTTTGGCGAGGTTGGTGTCGCCGATGAGGTCGCTGGTGATGCTCACGCTGCCGGCGGCTTGGGTGTCGATGATGGCGGCGTCAACGCCGCCGCTGCCACTGGATAAGACATTGGGGACGAGTTCGAGGGCGCCGCCAGTGATGCTGGCGCTGGTGCCGGTGAAGCGGAGGCCGCTGGCGGTGACTTGGCCAATGCTGTTATCAACGGTGATGAAGCTGGTGATGGTGCAGCTGCCGAAGACGGCGTAGCCGTTGTCCTGCCAAGGGGTGTTGAGCGTGCCGGTGGAGTTTGTCCAGTTGGCGAGGCCTTGGTTGGTGGAGCTGCCCCATGCCTGCCATGTGCCGCTGCCGGCGGTAATGATGCCGTCGTTGGGGAGGCCGCCGCCGTCCCATTGGTTGATGGCGTCGGGGGCGTCGGGGTTGGTGTTGTCGGCGTCGGCGCCAGTGCCGAGGGCGATGAGGCGGATGGCGCCGGGGAGGCTGGTGTCGATGTAGGCGGTTTCGGGGGTGAGGTCGGTGGAGGCGGTGTTGAGGGCGAAGCCGCCATAGGTGAGGGCGCCGGTGTAGGAGATGAGGTTGTAGACGCTGGGCGTGGCGGCGGCGAGGTTTGTGCCGGTTGCGAGGAGGGTGAGGGTGGCACCGGGGTTGACGGTGACGTTGCCGGAGGCGTCAATCCAGTCGTTGGGGGTGCCCCAGGTGTCGGGGGCGGCGAGGTGGAAGGGGATGTTGGAGTTGGCGAGGAAGACGAGGTTTTGCACGGCGACTTGCGGGCTGGGGGTGAAGGTGCCGGAGACGACGAGCGGGGCGGTGCCGGTGATGACGGTGCCCGTGCCGGTGGTAATGCCGCCGCAGGTCCAGCCGTCGATCCAGAGGGTGCTGCCCGCGCCGGCGGTGATGTTGCCGGTGACAGTGCCGGTGGGAGCGATGATGAGCGTGGTGCTCGGCGAGGTGACGATGTCGCCGGGGACTACGTCGCCGATGATGAGGGCGCCTTGTTGGACGTCGGTCATGCCGTAGTAGTTGTTCGCGCCGGCGAGGACGAGGGTGCCGGGGCCGGTCTTGGTGACGTGGAGGGGGTCGGCGCTGTTTTCGACGAGGGCGGAATAGATGTAGGTGGTGCCGGTGTTTTCGGTGTCGAAGGTGACCGATGAGGATGCGTCGCCGATGGTGATGTCGCCGCCGGTGATGACGTAGCCGGGGGTGGTGAAGATGGCGGCGCCGAGGGTGACGTTGCCGGCGCTGGTATCGACGGTGACGGTGTTGGCGGCGCCGGCGAAGATGGCGGTGCTGTCGTTGTCAGGCCAGGAGGTGGCGATGGCGCCGGTGGAGTTTGTCCAGTTGGTGTTGCCGGCGCTGGATTGCCATGCGCCGTTGCCGCCGTTCCAATAGGCGGTGGAGGCGTAGCCGCCGATGATGGAGCCGTCCGTGCCGGTGGTGGCGGTGGAGTTGACGATGAGGAAGGTGAGCGGGGCGGTGGTGACGCCGTAGGCGTTGGTGGCGGTGATGGTGGCAGTGTAGGCGCCGGCGAGGGTTGGAGCGCCGATGAGGTTGCCGGTGGGGATGATATTGCCTTCCGTGTCAGCTATGAACTCGGCGAGCAAGCCGTCGGGCAGGTTGGTGATAGTCCAACCGGTGATAGTGGAGGAGAATGTTATTGTTGTGGCGAAGTTGTTAGTGAACGCGCTGCCGACGGTGCCGGTGATGACGTCCGAGCCGGTTGTGATTACCGGCGCGGTGCCCGGAGGCAAGGTGCCGGAGCCGTCGATGAAGAGGGCGAGCGTGGCGGTGCCGGTGCCGTAGGGGTTGGTGGCGAGCAGGGTCGCGGCGTAGGTGCCGGAGAGCGCGGGGATGCCGGAAATGGCGCCGGTGGTGCCATTGATGGCAAGGCCGAGGGGGAGGTTGGTCGCGTCGAACGAGGTTGGGTTGTTCGTGGCGGCGATTTGATAATCGAAGGCGCTGCCGACGGCGCCGGTGGCGAAGAGGGTGCTGGTGATGACGGGCGGGGCGTTGACGGTGAGGGTGGCGTAGTCGCTGGGGGTGGTGCCGGAGGTGTTGTAGGCGAGGCATTGGTAGGTGTAGCCGTCCATGTCGGCGGTGACGTTGGCGAGGGTGAGCGTGGAGTCGGTGCCGTCGGCGATGGGGGTTGGCATCGATACGGTGTCGGTGATGACCATCCATTGGTAGTAGGGCATGGGGTTGCCGGTGGCGGAGACGGTGAAGGTGGCGGTGTCGCCAGCAGTGGCGGTTTGCGCGGCGGGTTGCGTGATGAAGCTGGGCGCGACAAGGGGCGGGGTGATGGTGAGGGTTTGCGTGGGGGTGACGTTGCCGCCGGGGGTCGTGATGAAAATCGCGCCGGTGGTCGCGCCGGCGGGGACGGTGACTTGGAGCGTGGCGCCGTCAGCGGAAATGGAAACGACGGTTGCTGTCACGCCGCCGATGGTGACGGTCGCGCCGGTCAGGTTTGCGCCGGTGATGGTGATGGTGTCGCCGACGGTCGCGGTCGCGGGCGTGACGGTGGTGACGGTGGGCACGGCGGCGTTGACGGTGAGGGCGGCGGGGGTGCTGGAGATGGTGCCGAGGGTGTTGGAGACGAAGCACTGGTAGAGGTTGCCGGACATGTCGGTGGTGACGTTGGCGAGGGTGAGCGTGTCGGTGGTGGCGGTGGAGATGATTGTCTGCGCGCTGCCGGAGAGGATATACCACTGGTAGTCGGGCATCGGATTGCCGGT